>Ga0268261_10001846_pt1 | contig 14899 bp, 10 predicted proteins | sample TergutNc150P1_FD_190353 | JGI IMG/M metagenome (GOLD analysis project Ga0268261, IMG submission 190353) | Nasutitermes corniger P1 segment gut microbial community from laboratory colony in Florida, USA - Nc150 P1 (SPAdes) (version 2) | ecosystem: Host-associated > Arthropoda: Insects >... | reverse complement strand
TCAGGTAGAGGTCTCTGCGACGAGCTGATCACTCGTCCAGAGGAGTCCTACCGACTGTGCTGCGTCGTCGTGTGTGATCTAGAAACATCAAGAATAGGTGCTCCATATATATATGACATTAGAAGCCTAAGGGTTAATGATTTAACCCTTATCCTGCTAACGTGGAGAAAATGGTGAGCTAATAATGCCAGCAAATAGCAGATGGGATTTAATTCAGCGTTTAAAGGGTTAATGTTCAGAATATTAGACAATGGACAAAATGTAGGAACCATTACTACTAAGCTAAAAAAAAAAAAGTATTTTACCCACCTAAGAATATTAATGTGCCGGTCCCAGTGGCCGCACGGTCTAAGGCGTAGGTCTGCGGCCGCTCGCCTGCTGAGATCGTGGGTTCGAATCCCATCGGGGGCAGGAATGTTTGTCTGTTGTGAGTGTCGTGTGTTGTCAGGTAGAGGTCTCTGCGACGAGCTGATCACTCGTCCAGAGGAGTCCTACCGACTGTGGTGCGTCGTCGTGTGTCATCTAGAAACCTCGTTAATCAGGAGGCCCTGGCCCACTGTGGGCTGTCGCGCCAAAAACAAAACAAACAAGAGTATTAATGTAACTGGTTCCTGCAAAAGTGATAGTAAGTGATCATAGCAGAAGGCATGGTTGCATTGTCTTGCTGTGAAAAAGGTTCTTATTGCATCACAGTCTCACGTATTGTTACACGTTCTTAAATGCAGTTGTGCGACTCTCTGTCATATCTTGGCAGAAGTAGCCAGAGTCTGCACTTATACACTTGGTTATATTTGTGGTATTGCTGTAGTAATTGACTGATACATGTGCTTCCCCTAATGAATACCTGCTCGTGTAGGTTATCACAACTACATAGTGTTGGATACCATCGTGATGTGACGATGCAAGAAGAACGAGAGCAACGTCACAGTGACCAGATGCGGTTGTTGCATCAGAGGGGAAGTGGTATAGTTGTTGATGCCAGTTATACCCTTTGTAAGTATCTTCCGCCTTATTTAAATGAAACACATTGATTTTTCTATTCTGATGTATATCCAACAAGATTCAACATTACACAGTTTATTTTATCTGGAAACTGTTCTACATGTTTTGGGTGGTACCACCACCCATCATCAGGAGCGCAAACAACTGTATCTACGGCATCTGGTATTTGTCACACCATTACTGCTACCTGCTGCTGAGGAGCGCAAACAACTGTATCTACAGCATCTGGTATTTGTCACACCGTTACAGCTACCTGCCGCTAGAGGCAGGTAGAAGTAACAGTGTGACAAATACCAGATGCTGTAGAGACAGTTGTTTGCGCTCCTGATGATGGGTGGTGGTACCACCCAAAACATGTAGAGCAGTTTCCAGATAAAGTAAACTGTGTAACGTTGCGTCTTGTTGGATATATATTAGAATATTCTTACGATACACGGACCCATGAACATTAAACACATTGATTTTGTTATAGATTATTGATCCAGTCACATGCAGGCGTATTTGGACTGTTATTATATAAAATATAGGCCATGAAACATAAATCATACAATTTCAAGCCACTTGCTTCATTTTGTCTTTTCCTTCCATATTCCTTGTCATCATCTTGTAATTTTTCTCTCAAAACTGCATAATGATAAACTGATCTGCTTAAGTTGGTGAGACACTGAAATTGTTCCATACAAAAGCAAATTGTTGTATCTGTATAACTTCAGCTACAGGTTGCTTCACAAACGTGTTCATAGCAAAGAAGAAAACTGAGAATAAATCTTTGTTTTTTAACTGCAGAGTCCATATAGTGTCATAAAACTACCGAATCACTCCCATGGCAAGCAGAAAGCATAACTGTTTATTTTTCAGCATCAGTTGGAGCAATATTATGTTCGAAATTATGGTTGGTGTAAATACAAAGAATGGTATTTATACTTTTTTTCCTCGTTTGACAATTTACTTCTTGAAATTCTGTACAAAGTTACCCTCGTTTTTTGTTATGTTTTTAAGGTTTCCTGTTTGAGTTTTGTAATATCGGTTTGTATTCTTTTCTTATTCTGGCAGCTCGAGATGTCCAGAGTCCGTCCACTGTTCTGCTGAATTGGATATGGGGACGCAGGTATGTTGCTTGTCAACAGAGGTGACAAGTGTCTGGACTGGCAAACACAATTTTTTTAAACCCAGGTGTGCTGTTGTTTGTTCAGCATTCCATTGACAGCTTATATATTGCCCTGATATCTAAAGAATTAAATGTAAGCTATCTCTGAAGTACTCAAAATCAAAAGTTTCTACAATGAATTCTTGCAAAAATCATGACTTATATTCATGTGTATTGTTAACATAACTGTGTTTGACAAGTTTTGATGAAATTTGGTGTTGGAACTTCACATTAAAAATTGGCAGTTAGGGTAATATTCATCTCTATGAGAACCTTAACTCTCTGGCTAAAGTTTGTTAGATGAATTTAATTTTGGTGTATATTGGTTGATTGTATTGGCATGATCAGTTTACTTAACATCTGTTACCTGGCGATGGAGAAGGGAGGCACTGACCACGCAACATCAACTGTTTTTGATCTGTTTCAAATATATTATGGTACTTCTCAGTTTCAACCTCTGGAACAAAGCAGACTCCCAGAAGATCTGACAAGATAATGCATAATAAGGAAGTAGAGATTTTTAGAAGGGTGATAATGGGATAACTTCATAATGTGATAAACACTGTATTTCCAGTATAAGAGTATATGTTCTTGAAATGTGTATAACACTGCTTGTCTGTTATGAGGTGACCCAAGCAGTGGTCAAACCATGCAGGCTGCAGCTGTGTGCAGTGGTTGGGGGCTGAGATCTTCAGGTCTTTAAAAAATGGCCTATCATAAAGTATACAGATCTCATGAAGATATGCACCTTTGTATGAAATGTTCTTCAGTGTGATGAACATTTAATGAAATGTAGGATAAAATAGTTTCTGGTATAATATAGTGTGATGCCTTTAAAGGAAGGGGCACGCGGTGGCACAGTTGGTTGAGGCACTGCGCTACAAGCCGGAAGGTCGCGGGTTTGATTCCCGATGGTGTCATTGGAATCTTTCATTGACATAATCTTTCTGGCAGCACTCTGGCCCTGAGGTCAACTCAGCCTCTAACAGAAATGAGTACCAGGAATATTTCCTGGGGGTAAAGGTGGCCGGTGCACAGGGCTGACAACCTTACCACCTTCATATGCCGAATGTCTTGAAACCTGGGAGCCTCAACCTCCTGGAAATCTCAGGGCCTGTCCAGGCCTGTAATGGGATTGCTTTACCTTTACATTTACCTTTAAAGGAACAGTGGATTTGATGGTGGCCTTCTGTTGGGTTTCTGCACTATGTAATTAAGTGTTCCAACATTTTGAAGGAATGTACTGAGTCCACCTTCATGTTAACTAAATTTGTTTGGGTGGATTTCTTTGTACTGAATTTTGTTGTATCCTTAATTTTGCCAGTGTCTGTGGTAATGTTTCAGATTTATTTCTTGAAACACTCATGTCAATATCAATGGGTATTCTTATATTTTTGTTTCAGCACACCACGTGTGATGCATGTGTGAATGCCAGATGAACCTTGGGACATCTTTTGATAGATGCAAGTTTCTACGCAGAATGATATGAAGCATGAAGATGAGAAGAGTCCATTCTTCAGCGATATGACACTGCTTTAGTGGGTAATTGGATCCAGAATTTTCAAGGCAGTGTAGTGTTCACGTCTGTAAGGATGGAAGTATTCTAGGCTGACCCAACATTTGTCACTCGGAGATCAGTACAGTATGTTGCCTGGAAACATCAGGATATGATTACCCACTGACACAGTGCCGCATCCCAGATGAATAGAATCTGCAGCTAAAAAAAACTGTGCAAGCTTTAGAACTTGTAAAGCTTAAAATTATTTGTCATGTGATTTTAATACAAATAACTACTTTTACCCAGGATTTCCATGATCTGATTCTTGTGTGAGAGTTGTGGCACTTGGTAGGCAGCCGTGATTTCACAATCCATTCCTTGACTTACAGAAATCTGTATGAACCTGTTTTGAGGTATAATTCTCATTATTTCTATGTGATATGTATTTGTTTCGTTATTGATGGTGAAATCAAATTCAGACACACAATTTTAAACAAATAAGATGCATTGATCTACCAAGGTTGTAGAGGTTGTAATACCAAAATATGAAATTTGTGTTCATGTTTGGCTAAATATTTACATTTTCTTCGTTCTGGTATTGTTATCCCTGTACCTAAATTCCACGTAATGGAGGTGTTTATAATTTTAAGTAAAACTGCTAATATTCTTCCTTTGGCATTAGATTTTCTTACTGTCTTCATGCTGTCAATTACACTTCTTGAAGGAGACCCAGCACTCTTTCAATACGGAGCTTGGAGAGACCCCATGGATGGTTTTTATTTGGTCCAGAAAAGTCGTGCCTCTTTCAGCAGTCTAGTCACAGTTGTACTGTACAAAGCCAGTCACATTACTAACATGTTGCAGCTTGTGCAAAGAAACTTACTGTTTGTCAACAACAAAAATAATCCAGTTCAAAATACAGTAAATCCGAATTTTGCGTTTTCCATGATTTTATGCACTTTTTGTACGGTCTCGGCCAAATGCCCATAAGGACTGTGTTTCCCAGATTTTACACTCTTCTGTATGTATACCATTCTAGGTGATCTCCACAACAATATAAAATCAAGGTTTTACTTCAGTTATATAATGGTACCCCTTAGTAAGACATACTAGTCAGTATTGGCTTTGTTCTGTGTTATAAATAAAACAGGTCAGTAGTTGTTTGACCTTAGGCAGGAACACAACAGACTTCACTGCCACATCGCAATTGATAGTTTTGGTCTGCCTAACCTGTACAATGAGTATCAAGAATATCTCACTGTGAATAGAACAGCTGGAAGACAAATCCAGCCACTGTGCTAAGGCTAAGGTCCAAAGCAGCAGTTCTAAACCAGTGAGACATTTTGCCTCCAAGAAATGCATGTAGCCTCATAAGAGAGGGTGTGAGGGTAATGCCAAACATGGGTTTAAACTGTGTCAGTAATGGCTTGACAATTTCTTTTGTACAGCTCATCTGTGCATTGAATAAATAAAATTTGTTTAAAATGGAAAAGCCTCTTTTTCCTGTTTTGCACGGTAACAGGTAGTCTGATGCGTGAATTGTGACCGCTGGGAAAGGGGTTATGTGAAATCTCACTTTAATTCCAGAGGTGCATCAACTAACAGGGGTTGAAAATCTGTTCTGTAGCAGCATGTCCATTCTGTCTGTGTGCTTTAATGACATGGTGCTTAGGCACGGGAAAAACTGTACCTAAATCTGCCACGCTGTAATATTCAGAAATAGGGAGAATTTGTGTCAGATCCTTAATCTGTCTGAATAAGAGCTATTCGACTTAGTGTTCATTTCTGACTTTTTCTGTGGTGTGATTTCCAGTGCAACATTGAACTGCTGTAGCAGACCGTGGCCTCTCAAGACATCAGTTCATTTTACTGTATGTTCATGGAAGTTTTCCTTGAAAAAGACATTTGTTATCAGCAAAAGTCAGGTAAAGAGTTGTTATAGAATTTTGTGGGTATCACAGCAGACAGGGTTGTGAATAATGAACGGTTTTTTTTTACAGAAACCAGCTGCCTTGAAATTTCCGTAATTTTTGCCATTTTGAAACAGTGCTGTACACAGATTACTACAGTGAATACAGGTCGTGGTGGAAACGTCAAGTCTTACAAGTAGATATTTTGTTATTGTAGACATGTTACCACAATCATTCCCAGCAGATGGCTAAATAAGTGCATTTGTGTTGTGTTTATGAGTTATATGTTCCAGTGATCAGTTCTGTATTGCAGTAATGTATGTTCTTTAGCATGAGGAATTGGACCCATTGTCAAATGTTAAGGTCAAAAATAAGATTCTGTGAACTGATGCTTGTTGTAGCCTGTTTCTTTTTGATGTAGTATCTTGTACTCGGACACAGGTAGAGAAATGAGTAACTTCAAGGCAATTCTAACACTTCAAAGCCCAATGATAACATATGCACTATCTGCATTAACATTTAAAAAACTACATCTTCCTGCAGAGTGTTATTTGTGTGTTCCATGTGATTCTCACAATAAGCAGTGATTATTTCCCTTAAACAGCTTTAATCAGTTGGTCTTGATATCTGAGTGGGCTGGGTAGCATAGTCGGTATAGCAACTAGCTACCAGCTGGATGGTCCGGGGATCGAATCCCAGTGGGGGCGAGATTTTCCGCACCTGTCCAGACTGGCCCTGGGGCCCACCCAGCCTCCTGTACAATGGGTGCCGGGTCTTTCCCAGGGGTAAAGAGCGGCCGGGGCTTGACGCTGACCCCTCACCCCCTTCTAGTGCCATTGGTCATGAAAGAGTAGAGCTATACCTCTACTCCCCCTATGGGCCGTACGGCCTGTACAGAGCCTCAGTGCCTGTACAAGGGTGCACTGTACCTTTTTTTTGTATCTACCTTGATACTTGAGGCAGTGCGTTTACAGTGGGGTATGATCTGAATCTAAATACGGTTCAGATAATTCCCACTTTAAAGGATTAAAGGGTATTGGGACCCAGACCTGTTGAGTTAAAATATTATAAAAGCAGAACTTGAATTATGACTGATATTTCACACTGAGGCAAGATAGGTGACCAGCATTCATATTTGTGACTGTTGAATAGACTGTAAAATGACACATTCCTGACTGACCCTTAAAAACTAGTCAAATCCAGTGTGATTTCTACGCATCTTATCCCTTGTGTTTCCTGTAACAAAATTGTATCTTTATGAATAGCAGGTATGTCAGGACTCCACTTTAAGCTGTAGCTCCCCTCTGCCAACCACCACTGTCATCGTAACATCAGGTGCAAAATCGAAATCCTACTCATTAAGTGCCATGCCCCGGAACACTGCGTGTGAAAGAATACATGACACAGGAACCCTTAAAACAGCTGTGAAGAGGATGGTGCAGTGGGCATGCAGAATGTGGCACCTTCAACAGACAAAAGATTTGTCTTGCATGTCATATGTGCTGATGCAGACACGTGGGTGTTCATACATCAGTAACTTTTAAATTTGCTGCTTACTAAGTCACCCTTTGAAGCCTTGACTTGATTTCACTGCCACAAAATACTTGCAGCTTTACTTGTCATTTTGAAGCAGTAAGTTGACAAAAAAATCTTATTTCTGAACCTTAAGCAGACAGCTGAAATATTCTGAACTACTCTTAACACAGAATCCAGTGATCCATTTCCTCCTTGTTACAAATTCTTTGAAACCAATGATTGTGTTGCCTTGTCTGACTTGATTCTCTCAGATGACAGGAATCCAGTATTTTGAAGTAGGCACACGAGGACCATATGTGTCACATAATTTTGTTTGTTAGTGTATATTTAATTAAATTTCCTGTTATATTTTATGCAGTATGTTGGTAACCTTTTTGACAAACTGTGTGCACATTTTAATTAAATGTTTGCTGGAGGTATGTTTGTGTACCTTTTATGCATTGGCTTCCAAAACAGAATGTTAGGTGAGAGAAGTGTGATTATAAATTGCCTTATTAGGATGTGGTTATTGTACATATTTATAGTTTTAACTTACATGTGATTTATTTGTAAATACATTAAAACAATTTTTTGTGCAGTGTGATTTGTACAAAATAAAAGGTGAAATCAAGTTGCTTATAACATTGTCTGTTAGCTCATGAAGCCATCCTGCAAGTTCGTAACAACAGACTTGTCAGTCTTCGGTTAAGGCAGAAGACTAGCAAGGTGCAGTGTGGATGTTCCATGTGTTATGCATTCTTTCCATCAATACATAAATTATTTTTCCCTTATTTTTAACTTCATATTAAAAATGTTTGAAATAAATATTATTAATCTGATTGAGTCTTGTATTTCATGTCATGTAGCCATATTTGATAAACATGTTCAGTTTTGATTTCAGGGTTATGTAAATAGGGCACATAGCAGCCTCATACAAACCCCACCCCCCAAAGGTGGCCACTTTCATGTTACACCCTCCTCTATCAAATACCTTAATTTCTGTTACATGGTTTGGGGAACATTTACACAGGCTGATAATTTAGCAGCAACCTCTAACATACTGATCCACAACATTAGTATCTACCCAATGGCATCATGTTACAGAAGACCATGTTCTGAATATTCATAGCCTTTCATATCTCAAGTCTCAGGTGGATTACTGGCTCCCAGAATGCTTCAGATCTCTTGTTAATCTCTATGTTCCTTCCACCTACCTTTGTTTTAATTACACTGCCATGGGGTAAAAAATGAACACGGTCCTTGTAAGTGCTGCTAAATTATCAGCCTGTGTAAATCTTTCCCAAACCATGTAATAGAAATTAAGGTATTTGATAAAGGAGGGTGTAACATGAAAGTAGTCACCTTTGGAAGGTGAGGGTTGTATGAGGCTGCTATGTGCCCTCTTTACATAACCTTTAAATCAAACCTGAACATGTTTACCAAATATGGCTACACGACATGAAATATAGGACTCAATCAGATTAATAATATTTATTTCAGACATTTTTAATATGAAGTTAAAAATAAGGAAAAAATAATTTATGTATTTATATAAAGAATGCACAACTTCAAGACTATATATTGCATTTCTTGGCCCATGAACCTGTCATAGTAAAAATAAGCTGACGTCATATAGAGATTTAAGTTTTCAAATGGTTCTTTTGCACCTGGGTTGTATAATGGTTCAATATCATACATTCATGCCCCTCCAAATAAAATAATACATTCACTATTAGTTCCACATTTTGGGTCTGAAGTTTACCACTGTAAGTCAGTTTTTAAACAACAGTGACATGTCTGTGTGAATAGATATCTCTGTAATCATCCATTCTTATAGTCCTAAATTAAACAATATAGAAATAATTTTGTCATCAGTATTAAGCATGTTAAAAAGTAAACGTTGTGATCATGACATTCCTTTATTTATATAACCACCATACAGTTAAATAAATAAGGCAGTTCATGTCATAAGCTACAAAGGACAGTCAGCAACTAGGTCTCCCCATTTATTTTGGTGATTGGATGCTGTTGTATTTGGACACCAAGTTTCATTTTTCCACATTAGCAGTAGGACACTTCCTTCTCTTGAAGCCACATGTGGATCATTGGGTGTATATGAATTATTTCACAATGGCATTCAAAGAGATGTGGGTAGACTGAATTTGTCCGGCTCAGAATATGGTCCACTGGCAGGTGCTTGTGAACATGTTAATGAACCTTTAAGGTTCCATGGAAAGTAAGAAATTTCTTGAGTAGCCTACTGACTGCTTCTCAAGGCTTTCGGTGATGGGGTTGTTTGGTACACTAGGGTACCGTTTTCTAGTCCTGAATGGTGCAACAGCTACTCCAACCTCAAAGATTTTTTATTCAAGGGATACACGGTATGTATTTACATTATACCGTCGCATATCTCTTATAAGCTACAAATTACTGCTCATAATATTAATTAGTCTTCTTATTCTGTCCTATTACGCTCGGATCTTGACATGCTGTAACTATCCCATTTTGCTTCAGCACTTTCACATATTGCTGGTGTTCCCTTAATCAAAGGCTTGACATCATTCTCGTTTAAATTATTTGTAATACTAGTATATGCGCGTTTATAATCTTCCACCATCCCCAATTGGAGTGATAAGCCATTTTAAAAAATATACACCGTGTTTAATTCCAATTACGTGTAAAAAATAACTGGGCAGAACGGCACAATCAGGCGACCATGTACGTAATCTGCCGCAAAATTTAGTGTCGTCTTTTCGCTTTCTAATGGGCATTGTATTTATTTTATTACATTCTTTATGTTGTTCTGAGGCCTTTGCGCTATATATTTGTAATATCAGTCTTCGAATACTGAACTTCAACCGTGATGTGTCTTAAACATACAACATTAACCTCAATGTTTAATCGACAGTTGAAGAAGCGTTTTGGCCATAGGTATTCTCTTAACGTCGTGACATACAGAAATACGTCATTCCCACTCAGGGTTGTGCGCGGGTGTACTTTGTTTGCAATGTCGTGGAAAATGCCATTATCATATTCGGTTAGAAGGTGGTCGTTATTGCGTAGTGTGAAGTAATATACCAAGAAGTTACGATACGAAATTTCAAGAAAAGTGAACAGTGACAGACTTGAGCTTCTGGCAGTGGTGACTGAAAATCCGTTTTGCTCTGAAAATGGAGGCAGTAAGATTCTCGGAAGTGTCGATACATTTCTGCCGTTCTACACATAGATTGAACCTTCCACGTGATTGGGAGCTTGTGTTGGCATTAACGTAACAAAACGGTTTTCACAAGAAAATCACCTCAAGTATCCAATCTGTCAAGACGATACTGCCGTTGGAATCGTAAACAGCGTATAAGGTAAGATGGACATGTAAAACAATGTCCCAGAAGTAACTATGTAGTGAACATAAAAATGAGGTTATGTACATATTCAGTTATGTGTAGTGTGGAGATTAAGAATGTGTGCAGCTGCACTTAGAATGCCCCACGTGTGTTGCATACATCACCTTAACATACGGTACACCATTTCAAAGAATTCAAGGTTTTAAGTGTTGATAGATCAATGAATAATTACTCATGGGACCAGATTTTTATGTAGTAAATAATTCTGCTTTGGATGTGCAAGAACAGACTCTTTTTCTAGAAATATGCAGATTAGACAAACATTAATCACAGTGTTCTGATAAGATACATTCAGAATTACTCATTACAAACTGAAGAGGCTAATGAGAATTAAGTTGAACTCAACAGAAGTAAATGTAATCACCACAGATAATGGCCACTACATTGTTGTGAATTTAATTAATTAAATACCATTGTTTAGAAATATGAATATCTGTTTGAAACATGTACATGCCTAAGAATAACTGAAATATGTGAACCTGTGAACTTAAACTGGTATTGTCATAGTAAGGCTGCTCGAAGGGTTATGTTGTCAGATTGCATCATAAGTATGCATACCAAATCATATTTGCATGGAGCTTTTATGTACATTTAAGTACTCACAAAGTATCTGACACTAAATATTAACTACAGGGACTTGACATGCAGCCAGTGTATGTGAGCATGTAGAACATAATTGTGGGATATACCTAGGAATGAGAGCAAATCAGTGGCTTGTCAGTTTGAGCATAACATTACAAATAATGCCATAGAGCAGCATTCTTCATACAAAGTTGAGTGCCACAAATTTTATAGACCCCCACATAACAGGTAACAGTGCTTACAAATGTCCTGTAGTCTGACCAAATGTTTTGTATTCTTGGACAACGTTGTGTTTTCTGAACGTGATACAACTTTTTGTAGTATGACTTATTCTGTGCCCACCATACAAGGATCTGACCATCTATATGCCCTTTTATCTGTCTGCCCATGTCTTTCCATCTATCTGTCTGTATTGATCTATCTATCCATCTATCTCAGTCTATCCATATCTGTCCATCTATCCACCCATCTGTCCATCCATTCATTCACTCACTCATTCATTCATCTACCTTGCATTACCCTGTTTCCAAGAGCTCACTATTTGTCTTTAACCCGATCAAAATGATTCTGCTCAACACTCTCGCATGATAATGTTTCTTAATTGCTTGTCTGTGTGACATGGTATTTAATGACAATAGGTACAGTACAACTTTACCTCTATCCCCAACCTCTTTCTAAGTTGTTTGTGTTCATTTCATTGCATGCGACATGTACCACCCCTATCATCCTTGATTCAGTCATATTACTTGTATCTGGTAAAGAGTTTATATCACGATGCTTCTATAGAATAGTGCCTTCTGGGATGTGACGCCGTGTAGTGTGGTATAAATTTAACGATGTATCAGGTTTTGGAGGGACATACTCAACATACCAAGAATGTGGAGGTAGGAGGTTCTTCGGAAACGTTCGTAAATTTCTGCCAGTCTGCACGGCGTTACGTCCTGAAAGACAGTATTGTTCGTAATCACCAACATCAAAACCTCAAAGTCCCACATGAGGCCCCGCAGTATGTATTTTTCTCCATCGTAATCAACGTCGTGGGGACCAAATTTCCATACAGTAAGCAGCATTTCCCGAATTTACCGTGTTCGTAACTTCGCAGACGTAATTCTGATAGGAAACAGCAACTGTCGTTACAAACTGGTGGGGACGCACGCAGAGGACAAATCGTAGCGTCTCTATTGCAGGTAGTAAGGCATTTGAAGACAGTCGTCTGGCTTCGTTCCTCAAGTTTGTTCATTATCTCTGAAAATACATTTCTGCCGCGGTATTAGTATACAGTGAGGGGTGAAGAGGATTTCCCACTAATTGTAGACGGCCTACTAGCTTCACGAGGTTCTGAAGAGAAGGATTTCCGAATAATTGAAGACAGTCAAGCAGTTTCACGACGTTCTTTCTCCAAGTTAGTTGGACCGCTGTTGTCGGAGCGTGACCACTACGGAATTTACGATTTACTGCAAGGTCACTGTGGTCCAGGTGGCCTACCCAGTGGGTACCAGTAACCTTTCCCCGCGGTTAAAGCGCCCGAGGCCTGAAACTCACCACACACACACACATACTTTCATATGATTGTTAAGAATGTGTGGAACTACACCCCCACCCCCTTACATTTTCGTGGCCTGCTGCACAAAAACTTTTTCATGCTCCACTAAACACAGTTTACAGGACTGTAGATTTGAGGTTATCATGACGGTGAATGTTAATACTTAGGTCTTATTGGATGTAACGCCGTGTAGATTGGTATATATAGGCACCGACGTTGCGGAAGAATCTGCTATATCCTTCTTCAGTGTACCCAGAAGAAGGTCGTAATCTTAATATTAGTTCACTGCTTTCCTTTCTTTGACAGCTATCTTATGTTAGATTCAGCTACATGAAACAGGCACCACGACCATCGCTCTTTCATTATTTCTTTCTTTCTCCCCTCCATTCTCCTTCCATTTTCGTGGAAAATACAAACGTTCAGTTCAATGCTAAATCCAAAGAATTATACATTCCTGAGTGTTAGTTAACGAAATGTATTCAGTTGCCGGCAGGCAGAGTAGAAACCCAAAGACCTAGTACCAGCGGAGCTAGTTTGTAATTCAAGGTCATAGATGCCGCTTTCAACCCGAGCGGCCCGGCTCTTGACCACTTCAAAAGGATAGGCCCAGGCTGATTAAAAGGAAGGCATAGTCCAATGCCACGTTCGCCCTGCGGGTAGATGTCAGTTTTCTCACCCGATCCCATCCATTGTGTCTACTTATATGGATGGGCGAGGGTAGGGGAGCCAGTTTTGTCCATAACACTACATTTAAAATATCTTAAAATGGTTCATCAGCCGTGTTCCGCAGATCGTTGGTTTCCGCGAGGTGATCCAAGATTTTTCGTGGATAAATGCCACCGGTGTTGGAGTTCGTTATGAATACAGTAGAGGCCGCTTATTATAATCTCGGATAATCGGCTATTGTTATCAAAATCAGTGGTCCCAAAACACTCAATTTAAAATCAATTAAAAATAAGCTATTTATTATAATCAATCTTTCGGTTATTGTTATCAAATTACAAATTATTCGAGTACATATTTTGCCATTTCGGACCTTAGGACGCCATCTGTAGTTCAATTCTCGGTCCAAGTACCAAGATAATGGAAAGGATAAATGGGTCGTCCAGCAATTACCTGCTTCCGAAGAATCTGATCTTACGAGTGAAATTTTCGATCAAGCCCCAGACGGCATGTCAAAAGAAGAATTTGAAAACTGGTTGGATATTGATAACAATGCTGAAGTTATTGTAGCTCCTCCAACCAATGCCCAGATGCGAGAAGCTCTACAAATTCTTCGTCGTGGTGTGCAACATAGAGCAACAAACTTCCAAAAGCATTATGAGTATGAGCAATTCATTCAGGAACTACTAATTGCAACCAAACAACCGACAACACTACATAAGTTTTTTAAAATAAATTTTGTTGTTTTTACACACGTAAAATGTTGTACTGTAACGATAAATTGAGTTAAATAATGCAAATTTTTATATCCTCCGCTTAATGTTATCAGCCGGTTATTGTTATCAAAAAGCGCGAGTCCCAAAGTGATCATAATGAGCGGCTTCCACTGTATAACCTCTGGCTAACAGTCTTGTAAAATGTGTTACATACTAGAGCACTGTTAGAAGATTATAGACCTGGGCATTAAAGTTACTGATCAGTATCACCTGGGGTTTTGAATGATATCTTGAAATACAGATGGTTCAAAGGAATTTTGTGCAAAATTCTCCTATTGTACTGTATTGGTAGATAATGGTGCCCCAGGTAGCTCTGGAGTCGAACAGGCTTTCCTGGAGGTTGTACTGTAACAATAAATTGAGTTAAATAATGCAGATTTTTATATCCTCCGCTTAATGTTATCAGCCGGTTATTGTCATCAAAAAGCACGAGTCCCAAAGTGATCATAATAAGCGGCTTCCACTGTACCATTTTATTGTTGTAGATGTTCTTTCAGGTATTGTGGTAGAAATACAAAAGAAAGGGGCGGATTAGAAGTAAAAACACGTAATACACAATAGTAATGGAGGAAACAAATCGTCAGATTTCCGTCAAACACAACTACTCGTGTTTGACTAATGACTAACGATTTGTTTTAAAGAGAGGAAGTGTCTGATTCTAGGGGCCGGGAGTAACTGAATGACACGATCGGGGAATGCGATAAACGTTTGCACTTGTTAGACACGGCCACCCTCCTTGCAGTGTAAATACCTCCACATGCCAACAACCGCTGTCACTTAAATCATTAACCCTTGGGCTACTAATGCCATATATATATATATATATATATATATATATATATATATATATATATATATATAT
>Ga0268261_10001845_pt1 | contig 14913 bp, 8 predicted proteins | sample TergutNc150P1_FD_190353 | JGI IMG/M metagenome (GOLD analysis project Ga0268261, IMG submission 190353) | Nasutitermes corniger P1 segment gut microbial community from laboratory colony in Florida, USA - Nc150 P1 (SPAdes) (version 2) | ecosystem: Host-associated > Arthropoda: Insects > Digestive... | reverse complement strand
TATATATATATATATATATATATATATATAATCCACACACACACACACACACACACACACACACACACACACACACACATATATATATATATACACCGGGATATTAAGAGTTTTATTTTTATACCAGTTGTGCTGTATACAACTAAATTATTTCTGTAACTGACAGTGCATCATTCGGTTCGTCACCACAGCATGTCGCTTCCTCAGGTTGCGGATGGGGGACCTGCCGGCAGTTTGAAGGGTTGTTGCATATATATATATATATATATATATATATATATATATATAGAATAAACAGTCGGGAAGAGCCGACAAGGGGCTGTCCGCCTGTTAGGGTTTGGTCGAGTTCCTAACAAATCCTCAACACAAATACTTACAATGTCATGAAACATTGACAGTTGCCTCAGATTTGGCTTGCACTTTTGTACAAACTGAGTGAAAGAGAAGGGACATGTGATTGGGCTTTTGTAATGCGAGGAGCCTCTATAGGTTAGGGTTAGTTACGGCAGTGAGCAGGGAAGTGGCGAGGTATAGATTGTATATAGTGGGAGTGCAGGTGGTTAGGTGGGACATGTGGGGCACTGTAAAGCAGGGGATTTTATTAAATATAAAACATCAATTTACCTTGACAATTTTAGCAGGTCTGAAGTTTTGTGTTTCTACCTTCATCCGTTCTGTTCGACTGATATAGCGGTTGGTTTGATGTTTAAAAGACAGCAGAATGAGTCGCCTTATGGTAAAAGTGTGACAGTCACTGAGACGGTTTTTACAAAACGGACGCTTGCTGGAGAGCTTTTGGTAAAACACTGTTATAGCGAACGTCATAAAAAACTAACAGAGGGTTGAATCGTTGAAGTTAAGTGAAAGACGGACTGACGGCCGTGTTTGGTCCTCAAGAAACAAGTTCTTTATTTCGAGGGGAAACTAACAATCCTGATCTTACGTAACACGGTGCTGTGGTTCGATGAGAATTAAGGTGCAGTGTATCGTAGCTGATAATATTAAAGTTTGCTGGCTCACAGTAAAGGCAGTGAGATCTGTTCGAAGCCACATTAACATATCTATTGTTACCACACCTATAGAAAACTAACTGTGAAAGTACTATGCGTCAAAAAAGAAAACTAGTTTATTCTGCAGGATGGAGAGATAGACCACCGTCAGCCTGAATGAATTCATTTTTATTCATGACAAAATAATGAAAAAATGCACCACTATTTGGAAAATTTCTAACAATGAGACATACAAGGTATGTCCGGAAAGTAATGAGACTTATTCGAGAAAATTCGTTTAATTGAAGATATGTTTACACACACTTAATATTCCTCAAAATACCATCCTTGAGCATCAATACACCGTCGCTAGTGGTTCTGCCACGCGTCGTAGCTCGCCTGGAAGTCTTGAACTGTGATCTCTTTCAGAGCATTTGTCATGGCAGCCTGCAAGTTTTTAACAGTCCCAAAATGGTGTCTTTTCCAGCTGGATTTGAGCCGGGGAAACAAAAAGAAATCGGGTGGAGCCAGGTCTGGGCTGTAGGGAGGTTGGGGCAGCGCTGCCACGGTTTGTTTCGCCAGAAACTCTCACTAGCAGTGACGCATGGCTCGGCGCATTGTCGTGGTGAGGAACCGAGGTGATCTCCGGGCGGACGCGCGCGACTCTTTTCTTCAGCCGTTTAAGCACTTCCACGTAAAATGCAGCGTTGACTGTCCGTCCGGGTGGTACGAACTCCTTATGGACAACATCTTTACAGTAAAAAAAAAACAATGAGCATCGATTTCATCTTTGATTTGCTCATTCGAGCCCTCTTTGGTTGAGGAGACTCGGTAGTGAGCCACTCAGAGCTCTGTCTTTTCTTCTCCGGATCGTACTCAAAAACCCACATTTCATCACCAGTTATCACTTGCTCCAAAAATCAGGGTTACCTCTCACACGGTCCAAAACTCACGAAAAATCGAAACACGATTTTCCTTCTGTTCGTCTGTCCAAACCTTGGGAACCAATTTAGTACACACTTTCCGCATCTGCAGTTCTGTCGTGACGATTTCATAGACAATGGATTTTGGAAGTCCCACTTGATCTGCTATCAATCTAACACTCAGACTTCGGCCAGAGTCCAAAACCGCTTTCACCTTAACCACATTGTCCGAAGTGTGAGACGTTGATGGGCGCCCTATGCGTTGCTCATCCTCGACATCCTCTCTTCCTTCTCTGAATGCTTTGTGCCACCTAACCACTTGTGCTTTCGATAAAGCATTTTTCCCCTGGGGTTTTTGTATCATAGCAAGCGTCTCGGTCACAGATTGTTCAAGTTTAACGCAAAACTTTATCGCGTATCGCTGATCGACACTGCGCTGCATTTTGACCCTGACACGTGGCTCAAACAGCTATCCACTTCGCAAGCAATCCGCACTCTTTAAAGGCTCAGAAGTAACTGATTTGGGTCCGACCGTTAACCTGACATCCCCCACCAACCGTCAGGCCCGGAGACTCCGCTCCCCGACCCTTCTGCTTGGCCCAAGAAAATCAGTCTCATTACTTTCCAGACATACCTTGCATTTGTAATTACAGAACACAACAGAACACAAACAGCGCTTTACAATCAGAAGTTGCCCAGTTTCAATATCAGCAGTGACACCTGCTACCCTCACATCATGTTCGTTGATTCAGTCGTCCCCACTCCTCCCCCAATCAATCTACAAACTGTACCTCACCAGGCCACTTTTTCAGATCTTTTCCAAGTCATTCCCATTGCCATCATCTGAGGCTGTAAGAACGACCTTCTGTGAGCGCACTTAATAAAATACACAACAAATCTAAAGTTCAATACAGCACACAGCATTACAGTACTTTGCCAGCTCACAAACGGTAAGTTATAGGCAGATATTTATGTTGGGGCTGCTGCTGTACGTTAGGCCTAAAGATACCTGGTGTAAGGTTCTGCGAATATTTCTACTCACTTAGCACAGAGAAAGCAAATATAAGGCTCTGTGAATATTTCTACTTACTTAGCACAGAGAAAGCAAATATAAGGCTCTGCAAATATTTCTACTTACTTAGCATAGAGAAAGCAAATATAAGGCTCTGCGAATATTTCTACTTACGTAGCAGAGAGAAAGCAAATATAAGGCTCTGCGAATATTTCTACTTACTTAGCACAGAGAAAGCAAATATAAGGCTCTGTGAATATTTCTACTTACTTAGCAGAGAGAAAGCAAATATAAGGCTCTGCGAATATTTCTACTTACTTAGCACAGAGAAAGCAAATATAAGGCTCTGTGAATATTTCTACTTACTTAGCAGAAAGAAAGCAAATATAAGGCTCTGCGAATATTTCTACTTACTTAGCACAGAGAAAGCAAATATAAGGCTCTGTGAATATTTCTACTTAACATAGAGATAGCAGATATATGGCATTTTAAATGATACATTGTACTTAACCTATAGACTAAAAATGCAAACTTCTGTGAATTTTTGTTCTTATTGATCATAAAGATGACATTCTTAAGTCTCTGTAAATATTACTACCTACTTAGTGTAAATACATCTAATGTAACCATCTGTAAATGTACCAACCCCATTAGGATAAAGATATCTACTTGAAGGCTCTGTAAACCTATCTAACTACTTAGCTTAAAGATATCTAGTGTAATGTTCTGTAAAAATATCTACCTACCTAGCATAACATATCTAGTGTAAGGCTCTGTAAATGTAACTACTTCCTTAGCATAAAGATATCTACTGTAAGGCTCTGCGAACTTCTGTTTGCACTTAACATAATGATAACCAATGTAACGCTCTGAAAATGTACCTACTGTAGCAGAACATTAGCAGATTGTGCCGAACCAACCCCTGTGTAAAAACATTTCTGTCCCTGGACCCTCTCGCCTTTACCCCTGTCCATCCAGAGATGACAGCTGCAAAGCTAATTGCGAGGACCCGATATTAGTGAATTCAGTTTGGGTTTCGTTTTGACAAATTTATGGTTTTATTTCGGCAAAAAATAGCGACTTTGGTCATGTTGTGGGCGTTTCATTCCCTGGGAAATTTAAAATTAACTTATGGGAATTAAAAATTTGTTAACTTACGAAGATGAAATCCTTTTGTTTTCCGACGAATGAATAGAGGAAAAGGTGTTGGTGACTATGATTATTTTTTGTTTGTCTCCGTAAATAATTCTACGTGTTTGCCATAAATATAGCCCTGTTTCATTCTAACGGCTGTGCATCTAACACTCCAAGCTTACAACAGCCTAATGCTTCATCTCGACAAAGCTATACACCGGTATCTGCCGAATTCAGATGCGCATCAACTGTTAGTTTCCAAACCTCAGACACAACAACAGTTAAAACCACATATAAGAAACACTTTGCTCCAAACATTCACTTACATTATTAGTTGTGAAGACGGCGAACGTCTTGTTGAAGGACACGAATTATTCGGTTTCTTACAATCACTGTATGTCTTTTTCTCAGGCCTCTGTCGCGGAGGTGATATTTTGATTTTTAAGGGACCGAAAGCGACAAGTAAAGCTTTACCTTTCGTAAAATTATTGGATTGAAGTTATGGTCTGCACTTGCCGAAGATTGTAAGATAGCACAGCTGAATTTGCTAACACAAAAATGGACAAAAATTGCCTCTTGAAAGGAAGTCTCATCTACAAACAACTGCCTGCATGAAAGAAACTAAATCATGGGCCGTGTTGCCGGCGCTTTTTCCCCTCATTCATGAAGATTTGGACATGCGGAAGCTCTCCGTGAAGTGGGTCCCGAAATGCCTGAACGTGATTCAAAAACGTCAACGATGCCAGTCGTCTGAGCAACTTTTGGATTTTTTTCTGTACAATCGAAATGGTTTCCTCTCGCGATTGGTGACCATGGACGAAACCTGGTTATATCACTATGAACCGGAGACAAAGTAGCAATTAATGGAGTGGCGGCATGGCGGCTCACCCCGCCCCAAAATATTCCGAGTGCAAAAATCCGCTGGAAAAGTTCTCCCCTCGATTTTTTGGAAACAAAATGTCATCCTCCTCGTTGATTTTCTTCCAAAGGACCAAATTATCAACGCAGAGTATTACTCGTCTCTGCTGTGCAGTTAAAGGACATTTTGAGAGAAAAACGCTACGGGAAATTCACCAAGGGAATCTTGTTCTTGCACGACAATGCCCCGGCTCACCGGGCACTTGCAACCCAGAAGAATCTGGCCTACCTGGGCTCCCAATGTCTTGATCACCCATCCCTATTCTGCGGATCTGGCCCCTTCGGGCTACCACCTGTTCCTTGGACTGAAGAAAAACAATTGAAAGGTCACCATTTTTCGTCCGACGCGGAGGTCCTTGCTGCTGCGGAGACCTGGTCGGACGGACAACTTTCTTATTATTTTTTTTGAGTGGCTTGCAAAAGTTAGATCAACTAGCTAAGAAATGTATTGAGCTTCGTGTGGACAGTATGTTGAATAAATCCCGAGTTTGGTCGCTGTAGCTTGTTTCCATCCTGGTCGGGCTAAGGACATATCAGCACCCCTCTTATTATCTGTTGATATAATGAGGCATAGTATTATCTTGGAAGCTTATTATTTATTTACTTTCTCCGACATACATAAAGACACAAACAAATGGCAGGTGTGCAAAACCGCTGATGTATGTATATTATATATATATCTATATAGACAGAGACATACACAATACTTGTATATATATATATAAATTAGGTTTAGATCACAATGAAATTAATATTACAAGATGCGATTCAAAGGGCAAAAAATAACATCATGAGCATCGGATTTAATTAGGAACGACTAACGGAGAAAATATTTATTTAAAAAATATAATAATTGAAAATTTAAAATTTACTTTTACCTTCAACAATGGATTTTTGCATCGAGGTGATTTACCTCCAGTGTTTCCTTTCAACACAACATACTTCATTTTTAATGATTATTAATTAAAAAGAGCCACGAATAAAATTATTTATTTTGTTTACACGTAAACTCATAAGTTCCACCCCCTCACCCGCCCTGACGTTAATCTAACCCCGCAGTCCGCAGCTACTTTATTATATTTGTAACAAAATTTCGCTGGCCGCTTCTCCAGTCGTGAGGGTCTGATGTAACAGCTAGATTAAAAAAGTATATAGTTGCCTGTTGAATGTACTATAGCAGGCAATATATCTGACATCAGAGTTCAAGGTCACCTATCGCAGTCCTGCGTCAAGTCCACAGCCTCACATTTAGCACGAACTCCCTAAGGGTCGTGTGAAAATTAACTTTTAATTTGCATTATTTTTCGACTTAGCAGGAAATATTGGCTTCAGTATGACTCATTTGTTTGCTTCTAAATCCCGAGAAAGATATAAATCACTTGCACAGTATCATTAAACTTCACGTGAACATCGTGCCACTTTACGTCACATCACGTGTTCAAACGCAAGGCACTCTGTGCAAGATTAGTATTGGGGAATTTAGCAGGAAGACAGGTTCTTCGAGTGCCGTGGTTTTCCCTGGCGAAGTGTTTGTTCAGTATCTGTCATTGTGTATATCTTATCAATTGATAGATCGTTAAATACCAAGCACGATCTAATATCACTGAAGACACTCATCGACTGACGTGCTCTTAAATTACGCCATACCAGTCTTGCGCAATTTTTTTTTTAAAACAAATTTACTTAATATAATAATTTTAAGACATGCCGAAAGTATCCTGACGGTATGAAAGCGTAGTGACATGCAGGTGGCGAAAGAATACTGTTGGGCGATAACACAGACAACGTGGCGGTCAGGCTGCTTCCAGTCACGTTCCGGTGTGTTGGATTTTGGACTTCAACTGTATTCAATTTTATATACACGTACAGTTGACCACGTGTATACAGAATTCAGACTTGCGCTAAATTCGACTTGCTCCATGCCTTCGGAACGTATCTGGTAGCGTCACGTCGGTTAACGACTGCACTATAACCATCACAGGTGGAGAAACTTCTGATGTAGGACAGACCCTACAGCCTCCTAATATAGAAATAATTGTTATAACGGACTGCCTTAACATACAGTTCGACATGGTAAGTTCTCTCCTTGAGAACTGTTTGCATCCAGTCTTTCCCCATCTGCACGATGACCTGTGATATACTGTACATTATATCACCTACAGACACATCACCCAAAGACTCTTATTTTTAAATTCTTCCCTTCTACTATTTTAATTCTAATATCTTCAAGGCTTGTTAACTTGTAGCGAACCGAACTCGGGGATCCTGCGTTCCGTCACCGAGTGCGGTGACGGGATCGGGACAGGGGGCTTTGTAGTTAAAGAGTGAATTGCTTGCAGCAGCCTGCTTTATTGGTGCGATGGATAACTGTAAAGCTGTGATGAGTTATGTTACAGCTAAGTAATATTGGATGAAGTTGAGCACGTGAGAACCCGCTCATTTCTAAATGACCCTTCCTGTATGAAATTTGGTCCTGTTGACTAGTGTTTAAAGAAACTCCCCAGTTGGCAGACATCAGAACAAATAAACTGCGGTCTGCCGAGTGTCGCTGTACGTTGGACACTCCTCTCTTTTTTTCTACTCGCACAAAAACATAATGACTACACAACCTCTTCCCCGCGTGAAGAAATGTGTTTCCTCCCTGCTATCGTATGGGGGCGTGAGACTTATGATCAGTGGGCTGCAAAGAGCTCCTGGATGCTACACCCTCCCTTAGGGAGATCGGCTAAGAAGGAGATTTATTAGCCCATCTACACTGTTAATTGCTTGCCTCTTACCTACTGCTACAGTCTCATTGATAGGCCGTGATGTCTAGAATTATCACAGGTGGGTGTAAGTTATGTTGCTGCACCTTCTCTGTCTGGTCATTCATGGACGCTGCTCACTAAGATAAAGGTCAGTCCTCTCCTGTGCCTCTCATTATTAGACTATTTAAGCTATTCACAGTTTTGTGCCTAAATGTCTTACACTTACTTACTCCATGGAGCAGACTCCTTCTTGAAAAGCTAACCGGTTTCCAGCTAGGCAAGAAATTCCCCACATTTCATGAAGCCCGAAGATTAATTACCGCATTCACAAGTGCCCACCACTTGTCTCTATCCTGAGTCACCTGGAACCATTCATATCTTTTTTCCCACTTCTTGAAGATTCATCTTAACATTATTCTTCCATCTACGCCTGGGTCTCCCAAGTGGTCTCTTTTCCTCAGGTTTTCTCAGCAAAATCTTGTGTACGCCTCTCCTCCTCCCCATCCGCGCTACACGCCAGGCTCATCTCATTCTTCTCCATTTTATCCTCCGCAAAATATTGGGTGAGTGTTACAGATCATGAAGTTCCTCATTATGTAGTTTTCTCCACTCCCCTGTCACCTCGTCCCTCATAAGCCCAAATATTCTCCTCAACACCCAATTCTCAAACACCCTCCGCCTATTTTCCTCCCTTAATGTGTGCGACCAAGTATCAAAACAGGCAAAATCATAGTTCTGTATATCATAATCTTTATAATTTTGCATAGCAAACTGGAAGACAAAATATTCTGCATTAAAGGATAGCAAGAATTCCCTGACTTCAATCTGCTCTTAATTTCTTCCTGAGTAGAATTTTTATTTGTTAATGTTATTCCCAAATATCTGAACTCTTCCCATAGTCCTACGTCAGGTACACAGTGATCAAATTTAACATAAACTCCGTAAGAATCGTGTAAAATTAACTTTTATTTTGCATGATTTTTCAACGTAGCAGAAAATATTGGCTTCAGTATGACTCATTTGTTTGCCTCTAAATCCCAAGAAAGATATAAATCATTTGCACATTATCATTAAACTTCACGTGAACATCGTGCCACCTTACGTCACCACACCAGTTCAATCGCAAGTCACTCTGCGCAAGATTATTACTGGGGAATTTAGCAGGAAGACAGGTTCTTCGAGTGCTGTGGTTTTCCCTGGCGAAGTGTTTGTTCACTCATCCGTCATTGCGTCCATCTTATCAATTGATAGATCGTTAAATACCAAGCACTATCTAATATCACTGAAGACACTCACCGACTGACGTGTTCTTAAATTACGCCATACCAGTCTTGCGCAATTTTTTCAAAAACAAATATACTTAGTATAATATTTTTTAACGACACGCCGACAGTTTCCTGGCGGTATGAAAGCGTAATGACATGCAGGTGGCGAAAGAATACTGTTGGGCGATAACATAGAAAGCGTGGCGGTCAGGCTGCTTCCAGTCACGTTCCGGTGTGTTGGATTTTGGACTTCAACTGTAATCAACTTTATATAAATGTGCATTTGACCACGTTTATACAGAATTCAGACTTGCCCAAAATTCGACTTGGTCCATGCCTTCGGAACATATCTAGTAGCGTCACGTTGGCCAACGTCTGCACTCTAACCATTACAGGTGGAGAAACTTCTGATGTAGGACAGACCCTACAGTCTCCTAATATAGAAATAATTGTTATAATGGACTGCCTGTATAATATGGTGTTAGAAAGGCCATGCAACTTGGAGTCAATAGCGACACGTCTTGTCAAGAAGGCACGTTTTGTGGGGTTAATAAAGACTTGTCTGTTACAAGAAAACACGTTAATAGTGGTCAATAATATTTGTCAGTTACAAGAAGGCGGTACTCGTATTATTAGAGTATTGGCGATAATTTTTTTTGACATTGTTTGTCTCTTGTAGTGTTTTGGCGAAAAGGGTCTCTAAAGTGCTGTGCGTATTTAAGTACACTGTTCCTCAAATTTCAGAATCCAGCATTTTTTGTTACTGAAAGCGGAATAGATTTACTGTTTTTCTAACTTTTCATGAACAAAGGTATCAATATCAGGTTAAGTGTGTGGCATACAGTAGAATTCGAGGAGAAGGTGGACCTTGGAGAAGGCTCGATTATTATGCTGGGATTTTCATCACGTTATGCAATTATTTCCCAGGTGTTTGTGATTAAAAAGTTTACTTTAACCTTTAAGAACCGTGCGTCCTATATATAGGACGGGCGTACCGCTACTCTCCAGATGTCGCATTTTATATTTTTTTCAACAAATATAAGTACTGAGTATTTTAACATGCTGCATACTCTCCGTTTTTCTCCTCAAAATTCCGTTAATTTCATAATGATACCTCTCTTGGTTCCTGTATTATTTACATTTTACATACAGGGTGTGCTAAAATTTAAATGTAAACTTCCGGTGCCAAAAGGTTAAATTAAGACCAGCTTCAAGCGCAAGTCAGCGCAAAGCGAAAGCAGTTACTATCATGAAGTAAGACTCGGACCTTAAATTTCATAATAAACTTGTTTGCTTGTTTTCTGCTACACGTATTTTCAGTAATCCTTACGTTTTGTTTCAAGTCCCAAACGGTCCTAACTCTGTATTTTTTAAAAATCGGACACATTCCCGAAGTAACGTTTTAGTTATAATAGTCTAGGAAATCATCGCGTAAGAATTGTGTCCGCGATTCATTAAGTAATGTAAGTTGCGATCGCAAATGGTTTATTGCCATTGTGTAAAAATTGGCTTTAATTTTCTGCCTTAAATAATAGTTTGATAAAAAAATGCCCATAATATTACTTCTTCCGTTATTTTACACAAGAATTTGAAGGACATTAACTTAAACGTTCTGAGTAAAGTTCTTCGTCAAGCGGTCTCCTTGATGTTGGCCCGCAGATTGGCCGCAACATGTATGAGACAAAATGGAGAAATGTATCCCAATGAAGTGTAAAGTGTTTGTGTTGGTTTGATGACTATTATGGAACACTTGACATGTGTTGTTTTCTCAGAGAAACAGATTAATTATAAAAAACCATTAACATCTGCCCCCCGAAGGCATCTCTACTTTGACGTAGTGGTGGGGTTTGCGAGGTCACATGATCCTGAGAGCTATGCTGGCGGTAGCTTGCTACTGGTAGGGCCTCCCATGCCAGACAGTTCAAAGGTGATGACCCAGACTAAAAGGGATGACCAACCGAGCAAGGGCGGTATAACCCTAACAGCTGTGGTGGAGGAAATGCCATTACTCGGGCACCACAGGCTAATCCCCTGTGAGCCTTAAATTAAGCGGATTAAAGAAACAGAAACAGGAATAAACCATACGGCTCTATCTACGACGACGATTGGCATGAAAAGGCGAACAAGAATTGGGTTCTGGAATATAAGGACAATGCTCGAAGCATCTAGGCTGAGCCAGGTGCTAAAAGAAATGATACAGTACAAATTGGATTTGTTAGGTCTCAGTGAGACAAGATGGAATGGAAGTGGAGAATTTACGACGGCATCGGGTGAACTGCTGCTATACTCAGGCCGTGCAATAGGAGAAAAGCATGAATACGGTGTGGGAGTAATTCTAAGCAAAAGCTTAAAGAAATCACTTATTGAATGAAGGGCAGTATCGGAGCGCTTACTGATAGCCAGACTAAACACTCGCCTGCGCAAACTGACGATCGTGCAATGCTATGCCCCCACAAATGAAGCAACTATGAAGGAAAAGAAGCCTTTTATGGCTTGTTGGAGACAACCCTGCACCAAATAAGACAGTCGGACATTACAATCTTGATGGGTGACTTTAATGCGAAGAAAGGAGAAGACAACCAGGGTGTCAAACATGTGATGGGTAGAAATGGTCTAGGCAACAGAAACGAAAATGGAGAAATATTTATCGATCTATGTGCGAACTATGAGATGATAATTGGTGGTAGTTTATTCCCACATAAAGCCACATGGGTGGCCCCAAACCACCGCACTTCAAACCAAATCGACCATATTGCCCTCAGTAGGAAATGGAGGAGGTCGCTCCTTGACGTGCGCAGCTATAGGGGGGCGGATGTAGCTAGTGACCACTATTTAGTAGTGGCACAGCTTAAACTAAAACTCGCAGCAAACAGATCATCGAACCAATGAGTAATACGGAAGAAATTCAATATAGAAAAACTTAACCAGAGAGAAACAAGGAAAAAGTTCGAGGAAGAACTTAAAGATAGCCTAGAACAGGTACACACGGAAGAATCTGACCCCACTGAACAATGGACCAAAATCAAGGAGATAATGCTCACCAAAGGCAAAAATATACTGGGATTAAGACAAAGAAAGGAGGCGAAGGATTGGATTACGGAAGAAACATGGGAAGAAATAAACAAGCGCAAAATAACTAAGCAGGAAATTAATAATGCAGACGATGAAACAAAACCCACCCTGTTAGCGCAACATGCAGAAATCAATAAACGCGTCAAAAGATATGCAAGACACGATAAACAAGCATGGGCAGACAAAGTTGCCCACAAAGCCCAACTAGCAGCAGAGGGAAATAATTTGAAAGAACTATATCAAATCACAAAGCGGTTAGCAGGGAAACCGATTACGCCACAACAAGTAGGCGTTAGAGATCTAACAGGACGTCTGCCTACAACCCCACAAAATCAACTGACCAGATGGCAGGAATACTTCAAAGACAACTTTGCAATACCGCCTCAACAAATAAGCATGAGTAATACACAAATGACACCTGATACTACAAAAATCCCCACAGGAGCCCCTACAATAAATGAAATAAAAATGGCAATTAAACATCTGAAACAAAATAAAGCCAGCGGCCCGGACAATTTACCAGCAGAATTCTTCAGAACCTATCCAAACACCATAGCAAATATCTTGGAACCCTTGTTAAAAAAGGTATGGAACTCCGGTCAAATACCAAATGAATGGAAACAGGGGCTTATTATAAAACTCCCCAAGAAGGGTGATCTAACCGAATGCAGTAATTGGAGAGGAATAACTTTACGAAATACAATAGGAAAGATACTGGCAATTATTATACATAATAGACTCAAAGAAGAACTGGAGCCCAAAATGAGACCAGAACAAGCCGGATTCAGATCAAATAAAGCATGCGCCGATCATATTAACACACTTCGAATAATTGTTGAGCAGTCAATAGAATTTTGTGCACCGCTTCAATTAGTTTTTATAGATTTCCAACAGGCATTTGACACCCTGGCACGTAATGCAATCTGGCAGGCCCCTTAAAGAAAAAGGTGTACCACAGAAAATAATTGCTATCATAAAAGCTATCTATGAGCAATCAACATGCAAGGTCCTACACAAGAATCTGATATCAGAACCGATACCGGTGTTGAATGGAGTAAAACAGGGAAGTATTCTCTCACCCCTGCTGTTTAATGTCACCCTAGATTATGTGATGTCTAAAGTATGTAAAGAATCTGAAGGCATAAGATGGGGAATATGGGGTAAACTTATGGATTTAGATTACGCTGATGATATTTGTCTGCTAACTCACTCTACAAGAACAATGCAAAAAAAAACTTGAAAGACTAGGAAAAGAATCTGCAAAAGCAGGTTTAATGATTAATGTAAATAAGACAAAGGAGATGTGTACTGCCCTGAATAGCAAAGAGCCCCTTCGTATATACAATGAAACAACTGAAAGAGTGACACAATTTACATATCTGGGTAGCATTATTGATAACGCAGGGGGAACGGAGGCAGACATCATGGCTCGCATACGAAAGGCCCAGATAGCATTTAGTGCACTAAATAAGATTTGGCAATCAACAACATATTCAGCGCAAACCAAACTTCGCATCTTCAACACGAATGTAAAAGCAGTTTTACTCTATGGCTGTGAGACCTGGAAAAACTTGAAATATATAACAACTAAACTGCAAATCATCAACAAAAGTTTGAGGAAAATCTTAAGAATCTTCTGGCCGGACCAGATAACAAATAACGAGCTGTGGAAGTGCACGAAACAACCAAAAATAGACTTGCAAATTAGGAAACGCAAGTGGGGATGGCTGGGTCATACACTGCGGAAACCGACGGAAGATATAACCAGACAAGCCCTAGAGTGGAACCCCCAAGGTAAACGGGTTAGAGGGAGACCGAAGAACACGTGGCGAAGAACGGTGCTAGAAGAGGCCAAAGGAATGAAGAAGACGTGGGCAGAGATTAAGTGCGATGCGAAGAATAGAGCGCGGTGGAGGATTCTTGTGGACGCCCTATGTTCCGTGGCGGATTGATGGGACGATTGATTGATTGATTCCCCAATCAGCACACCCTATTCCTCAATCGGCACACCCTATTCCCCAATCAGACCACCCTATTCCCCAATCAGCACACCCTATTCCCCAGTCAGACCACATAAACAAACACTTAACATATTCATGGTGAAGTATACCAAATACACAACTGTACTAAACAGAAGCAGTATGCTAGATCAGATAACCTCACATGCATTTGCCAGTTGCACTATTCATTGCCAGGACACAAAAATTATTAGCCCAGTTCTCCACCACAAAGGAACTGTCAGAGGCTTCAATGTTCTTTTTGAACTCCTCAAATTCATGGCACAAAGTGTTCAGAGAATTCTAAGTTTGTTCCCTGTGCAGCTTTGTCTGCTTACAGCCTGAAAATTGCACCTACACAGAAAGTAAACTTTCAATCAGTGAAGACTATCACCCCCCCACCACCACCACCCAAAATGGCCTGTTACTGAGATCATAAGAAATGCACCCATCCAACTGTGCTGTGGAAGCCCAACCTCAGAAACATATTGTGTGTTCTTCCCTATGTTGGCTAAGGCCATAAAAGTTAAATGAATCACACTTAGATGCACTATAAACCAACCATAAGTGTTTTTCATTCATGTATACATGGGGCAATTCATAGAGATAATAACATTTTAATATGTTTATAACGAAGTAAGCAGTGAGCCTGGAATGACACGATCCAGACCAACTGTCATGACAACTCTCACACCTTCAGGCTTCTCATAACAACTGATACGTATCATTTTTTTTTATATTTGCACCGTGCATTCTCGATATGAAGATTTCTTTATTAAAATCCAACTGATGCACTCTTTGTAATTATATCAACATTAAAATAGATTAAAATTACATTACACACTCCGACATGTTT
>Ga0268261_10001844_pt1 | contig 14915 bp, 7 predicted proteins | sample TergutNc150P1_FD_190353 | JGI IMG/M metagenome (GOLD analysis project Ga0268261, IMG submission 190353) | Nasutitermes corniger P1 segment gut microbial community from laboratory colony in Florida, USA - Nc150 P1 (SPAdes) (version 2) | ecosystem: Host-associated > Arthropoda: Insects > Digestive... | reverse complement strand
TACCTTTACCAACATAATTGATAGGATCAGATTAAGATGTCACTCGCTGGCGTTACACAGTGCCAGTCGACAAAATTTTAAAAGCAGTAATATATATATATATATATATATATATATATATATATATATAACATGTAGTATAAAAATTGTCAGTGTTGCTGTCTGTAACCTTTACAAAAAACTTTGTTTGTAACGTGGTGTGTCACGGTAACCGACATGTTTCCGTTGATATAGTGGCATGGAACTTATCAATATATCCGTCTTATCTGTAATGGTAGCAGGTAGAAACCAAATAGTTTGTATCTCAAGGGCAGTAGTCTGAATGTACTTACGTTAGTGCTGATATGTGTGACGAAGCTAACTATTGCTTCACGCACTTCTGTAAACGTTCTTAAAAACGAATATTACGCTAAAAAATCTGAATTATTTAAAGTTTATTTAAAGTGAAAGATAATTGGATAGCAAATATATAACAAAAAACTATAAAGGCAAGACTCACGCGTCAACCTCGCTAGAGCACAACCCTTCTGGATACTGCTTTTGCCCCACAACTTAAGGTATCGGAACCTAAAGTGAAAGCATTGAATCCTAATCTTCTTGTAGTTTCTGGTATAGTGTTAATAGCATTACCCTTCGCAGTCACCAGACTGCGTACTATCTTTCTTCCTAACGACCCTGGATCTTTAACACTGTGATCTGTGATTCTGTTTTGCTGCACGCGTAAGTACTGGGGAAACAGATATAGAGTAACAAGTGTAACATTCAAGTTTAGAGATGTATGAATATTTGCTCATCTTATCGTTATTTTAGATGTTGAAAGAATTTAATGAATGGACTGTGATGCCGACGACAATGATGATAATAATATGGTGTCAGATTGGCGAGTGTAGCTGGAGTGATGTCCGTATTATGCTGTGGGCTGCTCCGGACTGGAGCGGATGGCTAATTTTCTGCTGGCTAAACAGAGATATGACTTGGAGAAAATGCTGCTTTTTAGATAACACTTAGCTCGTGTGGACAGAATGAAGTTTATCTGGTACCTGAGATAACACTGGCTGTGGTGGCAGCTTCTAAGCCCAGGCTGTATTACACGAACCTTTGTTACAAATATTTTCTACTGGATATTTTCTGTACACAAACTGTATATAATGTAAGTACGTACTATTTTATTGATACAACATTAGTAAACGTGTATTTTAACGGACAATTTCATCTAAACTCTAAAATGTTCGCCTGGCCTCCCTTGCCGAAGCTCAAGTAAATAATTAGAAACAGTTAAATTCAGAGTCTACAGACAAGATACAACCTGCAAACGTATCTAGCAGTAGAAACACTTCAAGGTTTCTTGGCTGGCAAGTGCAGAACAATGACGACGCGGGCAATCAAATTCACAGAAGTCAATAACCGACAAGACAAGGAACAGAGCTGTGGAATATAAAATTCGCTCTGTCTTTTGACCTGAACATGAATTAGACTGTAAAATCCAACCAGTGTTTTTACTTGACTGCCCTGCATATACGTAGAAATTACAAACGAACAGAAGAATGACTGCTGATGTATATAGAAGAAATGGACAAATAAACAAAGACAAAAGTGGACAGAGAGCTCCTGAACAACAAGTGGCCCAAATGTGAATGAGGAAATAGTACTCAGGAAGCTACTCATTAGAAATAAGGTCACAGAACTGAAAAATTTATGTACTTATGCATATAGTATTACATGTAACTGGGAAAGGCAGCTGGAGAAAAAACAACTGAGTTTGGAAAGAGAATAAAAACTAGTTACTTTCATAAAATAAGAAAACCTTATTTTTCTCGTATAAAGCAAAGTTTACGTTAGGTAGTGACTATATAACCTGTCATTCGTGTTAATAAAATCCCATGTAGTATATGTAGTTCCTTGAGATAAGATTCAAGGGCAAATTATAGAGCGCGTGATTTTCAAAGAAATAATAAATAATTCAAAGATTTTTCGCTCTTAGAATGAATTTGTGAGATTATTGTTTGTTGGAGATACTGAACATTAGGATTTATGTAAGCAATTTCCATCCCTTGCAGAAAGTGAAAGGCATTATTTGAAGCGAAACGCTCAGTAGTTCAGGACAAGAGCCCTAACAGATAGATGGAGGTCAGTATTTGGACAATACTCGTATGCAACGAAATAATGCAGGATGAGCTGCAGAGAATAAAAGTATATAAATTCCAGAAGAAAGCAGATTTCTTGTACGATCACGACCCCGCAACATTTGCCACGCCGAGGGGAAAGATTAATCTTTAACCCTTATCCTGCTAATGTGGAGAATAGGGTGAGGTCCTAATAATGCCAGCAGATGGCAGATGGGATTTAACTCAGCGTTTAAAGGGTTAAGAACCGTGTGTCCTATATATATGACGGGCGTACCGCTACCCTCCAGATGTTGCATTTTATATATTTTTTTCAACAACTATAAGTACAGAGTATGTTAAACATGCTGCACACTCTCCGTTTTTCTCTTCAAAATGCCGTTTATTTCATCATGCTACCTTTTTTGGTTCATGTATTATTCACATTCTACATACAGAGTGTGCTAAAATTTAAATGTAATATTTAAGGTTTGTATGTCCGTGCATTATCGTACAATTCAAATAAATCACAAAACTGATGCAACATTTTTTCAGTTTATTATCCTAACGTTTGTTTACAGCTCAACATGTTTCGGGCGTTTTTCCGCCCATAATCAGGAGCCGGCCCGACCACGAACACAGCACGACTATCACCACGATACGAAGGTAAAACCAGAGGCTGCCACTGCAGTCATTGAGCTCCTGATGATGGGGGGGAAAACATCCGAAACATGTTGAGCTGTAAACAAGCGTCAGGATAATAAACTGAAAAACTGTTGCATCAGGTTAGTGATTTATTTGAATTAAATGTAAAACTCCGATGCAAAAGGTTAAAAATATGTTCTGTATAATGTGACAAATTGAGAGACTCGCAAAATAACCCACAAATGAAGGAAAGTACGTAATTGTACACCGCATTATTCCATACTCAGAAAATATTCCGTATTAATAGCAAAAATTTCACGTAAAGTTTTATTTATTTACACGTGAATAATATAGATAAACAAGCCATTATAACAATAGAATGCAACATGGCCGCAGCCGAATTGCATTTGCACCTTTCACGCTATCACAGTAAACACAGCGGATAAAGTTCTCAAGGTAATGTCCAAAGTGTCTTCCCGTTGACCACAAATTTCCATGTGTCACAAAATATTCGAAGCATTTTCTAATACGGAGTAAGCCGTAAAGTTACTGCTGCTAGGGAGCTTCAGCAAAATGCGGCCAAGTGGCCAATATGTCAGTATGGCACACTCTAAACCACTTTGTTATGAATATCGGCCAGGCCGTGTTAGAGAAATGGTCACTACTTACGCGACATTCCTGGCTGCCAAATGACAGTTTACTTTAAGAAACAACAAAGTAAGCAGCGTTCATGTAATTTAGTTATTTGTACTATTCAGAATGGCGAATTCTTGGCAACTGCAGCTGCCGAAATATCGGATTCCAGAAAATAATTTACACCGATCAACAGCAAACAACCTTATTTTTGAGTACTAAGCTATAACGTCATGTAGTGCAGTTTGTTTGACGATTGCTGCCCTCGGAGAAACATATTGTATCCATTATCCAGGAAGAAGAACAAGGCTGCAGTTTCCCCCTATGCGTCGGTAATTATCTATCATATTACATGGCGTCATACCACGCCAGACTGCAGATTTAACTTTTACATTACAATTTATTTGTTTAGAAGAAGGGCTTTCGTTTGCCGTATTGTTTGGTCCGTTTAGTTAATGCGGCCGGAAAGATTGATGAAAGCGTAAGAATACAATTTGGTTTGACAAGGCCAAATCATTCTTAGAGCATATAGGGAGGCTATAGAGACGTTTTAAACACGACAAAAAATGAAAACAAGCAAATTAACATAGTTACTTTACTTTTACTCGCCTTATATTCCGTTTGATACAATCTAGCCACAAAGTTACAGTAACTTAATTTAATTTATAAACTCATAGTTCTGTTGAGAATGATACCATTTGACCTATAAGTATGCACACTTTTGGTATTCTGCATTTATTGATCGCGTGGTTTACACAGTTGCGGCATAAAGCTGTCGCATCTAGACCAGATATAATTTAGTGACACAGAGACAAAACTTTGTGTGAAATAAAAGCATTAAATAGGTAAGTGTGCCTCATGCTAATTACACACAGCCCTCAATTTATGCCCGTTTGTTTTGCACCTTTTTGTTTTGAATCCCTTGCCAATTAAGACCACTTATTAATTTGGACTCTTTCATTTTCGGTTTAAGGCCCTTTGGTTGGCTGCGCTCTATTACACTAACTCGTTGTTTTTTTATAGAAATATCATTTTTACGTCTTTTTATTTATGTCAGTTTTTCAGAAACGCAAACAGGGCGTAAAACTAGGGCTGGGTGTGGTGAGGCACTGCGACAAAATGACCAATAGGGAGGTAAGTGTATATCCCCATTCTTCTTCTAACCTTCGGAAATGACAGCGGGCAGGTGGGTTAGTGGCATGCTCTTTCCATTTTATTCACAAAGATGCGGAGTCCATAGGTCAGGTCGCTGGGGACGGAGTTCAGGGCTAGTCTAAATTGTATAACAAAGATACAAAAATACGCCCGGCAGGAAATTGAACCCTAATTATCAAGTAGTCGAGGTCGCAGCCCGGTTATTACATTGAAGGGTTTACTGGCTCTCCGGCTGAACAAAACTCTGTGTCAGAATTTACAGTAGTGTTTCTCAAGAGTTGTTCCGCGAACTTCTGCTCTATTTATGTGTCCGCCTGCACCGAATAGGCACCGTTGTAACATGGCGTCGAATGCGTTTTAAGTGTGGCGTCTCTTTCAGTAACAAAGGGCAGCGAACTTCCATCTAGGGTCATCCAACCAACGTTGTAAACAACTAAGCCAAGTGTCTGTAGGAACCTGACTACCCCTCTGAAACGACCCAGACCAAGAACTTGTTCAATAAAACCACGCGAAAAGCGAAAAGTTCTTTAGCAGAACTCGTGACGGAACGTGGGCACAAAGAGATTCGCACTGAAAAAAATACAAGAATATTTTTCTAAGCGTGCGTTCCTACATACAGTCATTTTAATTTAGATTAAGTTGGAAAAATTAACGGACACTTTGCATGAAGACCTACGGGAATCTTTGAGAGCATGACCAATGTAAAACGGTAAATTTGACAAAAAATTATTTCCAGAAAACGTTGCAGAAAAGAATAGAATTCATGTGATTTCTTCCTTTTTATTTTTCTTGATGTAAAGAAAATGGATTGTGCCTACATTTGCCAAATTTAAAACTGAACAATTAAAAAAAGTCCCGAATACATACCAGCCCATTGTCACAAAAAAGTAAAGATAAATTTGTCCTTTTACACGCCACAAAAATGTATGGGGGCGGTTGTGTTACAGCTCTGCTCCTTCTTAACCTCGGCCCTATGTGGAGGCAATGATCAGCTTGACACGCCCGGCCTGCCTAATCTCGAGGAAAGAGACCACAGTACCCACTAAACAGAAAGTTTGGTGGGTGCCAGAGTCCGTCTGTACACTTCGGAATAGAATCTCTTGCGTTCCCGGCAATCGAATAATGACTTCTCGGTAGCCTAGTTCTTATACTGACTACATTGCCAAGGATCACAATCTTATTAGTCTAATAATAAAACTAACCTTCATTGCGTTCACACAGCTTTGATACTAACCTATTTTATATTTAATCTAGTGCTCTATTGCAACACGACAAAGAACAAACATGGGTAACACAAACGTATATAAGGCATTAGACGTCAATGTTAATCCCCTATGAACAACAATTTATTCAAACTTTTCATCACAATGGAAATCTCATCACGGAACAAGGCACAGGTGAACAAAACCCCTTATTTCAGTTGGCCATCGACACCATGCTTACGTCAGCAACCACATAAAAACAAAAACAGATAAACACGCCACCTACAACACACTCAAATCAGTTCAAACTCTTCCACGATAGCAGCAGATAACAGTGCGGGTACGTACATCATTTATTATTCTATAGAACTTATTGAATTTTTCGCAGAATACACATTATTCAACAATTGTAATTTTAATCTAGTCTATCGATGCTCTTTATCAGTAAATTTAACTCTATCTATTACAGTGTAACGGTTACCAGATGCTGTAGTTACAGTTGTTTTGTGTTCCTGAAGATGGGTGATAATGACCCCCGAAACATGTAGAGCAGTTTTCAGATAAAATAAACTCTGTGACTTGTGCATCTTGTTAGAATTATATACTAGAATAGTATATAAGGCACATACACAAGACTTTCAGCGAAAAGTGTGCCGAAATTCAGGATGTTATTATATGAGTCAATTTGAATACAAAGTGTTGTATTACCGTATGTACGATGGCAATTACAATGTTAAATATCATCTGTTGAACCTCTACAAGAACTCTAATTAAAATCCGCACATTTTATCGAACTGTATAACATGAAAATAAACTTGTCAGGTAATACCACAAAAACAATAAATATATTAAGAATATATTGCGTTTCAGATAATTACATCATTTCGTCTTATGGGGTCAGCGGATTCCATTATTCACTGCAAGGGTCCTGCTCTCGTCTGCGAGGTTTGCTGGAACCCCCACAATTAGTGGCGAAGGCGTATGAGATCTGGTTACCTCGCAGGCCACCGTCGGGGACCAAAACGACCAATCCAGCAATTAGGATAATGGCGAATAAAATATTTTCATATTCGTCGGCCGACATGCGGAAGACAGCTAAAATGAATTTGCGGGTGTCGTATTTACAAGAGAAGTGGGCGGGGGAGGGAATACGAAGTACGAGTAAGGTAAAGTAAAGGTAAAGTTCACCCTAGAACAGGTTACGAAGGCCCAGAGGGGGAATGCATGTATAACACTACTCTTTCTTTAACCTCGGCGCTAGATGCGGTGGGCGGTCAACGCCACGTCCCGGCCGCATTACCCTTAGGAAAAACCAGGTACCCATTGTGTAGGAGGCTTGGTGGGCCCCAGGGCCGGTCTGGACGGTTGCAGAAAATCTCGCCCCCACCGGGATTCGATCCAAGAACCGTCCAGCTCGTAGTGAGTCGCTATACTGACTGAGCTACCCCGGCTCGGGAATACGAAGAAGTGGTGTTTAGGACGAATGGGCGTAAGCGTGAAGCTGGTGCATAAGAACTGATATTTTATGTCCTACAGTTTCATGAAAATTCAAGTGACTGGATATGACATATTTTAGACTAGTACCAATCTAGTACCAGTACTAGATTACCCAAACATTTAGGGACCAAATTTTTTTTCACCAGGATATGGAGGTTATCTGAGTAGATTCGTCTGCCCCTTCTACACGTAATCAGCACACCAGCTGAAGTTAGCGACATCTAATTTCATTTCAAACGAAATATCCACCAAAAATTCACCGTAAACGCGTGGGATTGCAAGTGACCGCTAAACAAGTTTCTTTTTTTATTTTCACAGCATTTGTAAGAAGAGAAAAAGAATTTTGTGGTGCAATAAATGTTAGGAGGGGATTTTGAAAAAATCTAAAGCAGGCAAACTAAATATTATTAGAAAATATCAGGCGCCACGCGACCTGGCGCCCGGGATTTGTTACGCCCAGCTATATTATTTTCAGTGTTTTTGTCCATACACTGGTTTGTGCATGTGTTTGTGTGTGTGTGTGTGTGTGTGTGTGTGTGTGTGTGTGTGTGTGTGTGTGTGTGTGTGTGTGTGTGTGTATGTGTAGTAACAGTGAAGAAATAAGCTTTAAAAGAAGAGATGCACTAACGGTAAACAATTCCGTGTGACTACGACATTGGTTTACAGCAAGGGGAAGATTTCATCATAATTTAAATACTTACTTTCAATTCAAGTTACTTCATCCAGTAGGTGTTTGCTGTGTAAAAAGTAATAAAGTCACCTCATACATCGGTAGAGTGCTGGAACTCTTCACGCGAAAGCAAGATTTATTTATTAGGCAATTTCCCTAAGTTTCATAAGCGCCTGTTTTGTTTGTCACGCCTGTACTTCTGCCCTTCCGCTCGCACTGGACGGGTTTTGTGAAATTTTATATTGGGTAGTATTATTTGAAATCCGTCGAGTAAATTTGCTGTTAAAATCGAACAAAAGTAAGAGGCAATTTAAGTGAACATCTCAGTGCACATGTGAGAATAACTCGCGTAATTCTTACTGCAAGGAGAAACGTTGCGCAGAAAGTTTTAGACACACGTTGAATTACAAATTTGTATTTCCTAAAATTACAGCTAAAGCAGCATTATATTCGGAAGTGAAGCTTAGGTACTGAAGAAAAGAGAGGAACAACGTTTAGAAGCAGAACAGATGAAATTTTTGAGACACCTACTTGGAATAACAAAACTAGATAAAGAAAAAAAACCAATGCATTAGGGAAAAAACGGGAGCAGAGAATATAGTAAAGGAAATAAAATAGTACCAGGAAAAGTGGCTACAACACGTACAGAGAATGGACACAAACAGGATACCTAAACAAGCACTACAATATAAACCAAAAGGACGAAAACACATAGGACGACCGAGGAAGAGATGGAGGGACCAATTTCATTTTGAGGATACAAGGAACAGGAATCAAACCTAATCCTTCCTGAACATGATGATGATGATGATGATGTATTTCCTAAAATCGTGCCGTTTATGATATAATTACGAAACATATCATTGAGCAAAACAGGGCGTAGGTGATGGAACATAATGTGACTCAAAGAAGATACACTTTGTATGCCGGGTAATTAAGAAAAATATAAGTAGAGTAATAATATTTAATACTTATCGTTACAGACCGGATGGAAATTTGGGGCTATGATGAATTTTGAATACGGATAATTAAGAAATAATAGAATCATGACATTTAATCTTTATTGCTGTATAGTTAATTACATTTACAAAATAATCGCAACGTGGCGCCACATGAAGTAGAAGGAAATTTGTTGTTGTGCGACGTAATAATAAAGTACGTAGTCTCCGTATGTTGACGTCGCGTTCCTGTGCTGTTGCCAATTTTTGTAGTTCAAATGATGCATAAGCCTAATTCAGGAAAAGATAAGGCCTTAATGTTTAATATTTATTGATTTTTTCTACTAATATGAAATTTGGTATGCATGCAAATCATGACTATAGCTCTAAATGTTGTATGAACTATTGTTTGTAATTTAGACACTATAAAACATACCGTCTGGCTGAAACTGTGAGGCTGTGTATGACCGATCATTTTAACGACAGTACAATCAAAGCATGCAGTTTTTCAAAGAAATATAAAAACATACTCAAATAAAAGTAATTACATTGTACTCGTATAATATACGTAAAATCTGTGAACAGCCAAACAGGATGTGACCCCAGTGAGTTATGTGGCACGGTCATTTGCAAAATGTCAAAGACGCGTAGATCAGAACGCACCTAAACGTTACATTACACGTACATTGACCATCTTGTTTGAATGATTGCACAGATTGCCTGCATACATAACTTATGTGGTCTAAGTATCCGGTTGTGATACTGTAAAAATAAGGAAAAAGGAAACAGTCAGTTGCAACTAAACATTGACAAAATTAATCGATTAATTAATTTTCTTCAAGGAAAATCAAGCAGGCTGCCAAAAAATAAAAAAAACTCATTACCCAAATAGAACAAAAATTAACTTCGTAGAACTTTTTAAAGACGAAATGTAATCTGCTTTATATAAAGAAGCAGTCCGTACCGCGCTGTAAACACTTTCTACCATGGTTATAAAAACCAATCAACAAAATCGTTGTCTATTCTGAGATTCCTGCAAAACACTCAATGCAAAGCGAGCGCCATGTAGAATTTCTGAATGTTAAAACTGGTGGTAAGTAGAGAAACCGCTAGGCTTTAAAAGGTCAAAGAAAGCAATACTCCAATGTAACAGCAAAGGTAACAGGATTGTTACAAAAAGATACAAGATTATCATGACAAAATTAATAGTTTCTTTAATTATAAGTTCATGTTTTAAGTAAAGATCCTACACACTCATTTCAAAAACAAGACAGATATTTCTTAAATATTAATACATTTTTGTAAGTAAATAATAAAAATAGACACATAAGTACAAGAAGTCTTACCAAAATAAACAGACCTGGTTCTACAGTTACACCGGTGGCAAATTGGTGGAACGCCCCACATTAAAACTGGCTCATTCAAATTATCAAACAAACTTTACATGCACTGAAATATGCATACGACAGACACACAATATCCTACATGTTTCGGCACTTCTTGAATGCCACCATCAGTGATTCCATGCACCGGTTAAAGTTGTGTCAGTCGAACTGGTTCGAAGTGCTTCGTAATGTGAGGCACAGTCAGCCACTTGTGTGTCTATGGTATTCATATTTCGGTACATGTAAGTTGCTTTGATCAAAGAAATTTTACATCATGAACGGTACGTATTCTACAACATTACAATTATAGAAATTGGTTCAGTTTTTCACAAAAAAGCTATCAATGTACATACAACCTCCATAGGCCTTCAGTGTTAAAATCACACTATAATTGACCCACGATTTGAACGTTTCAATTAATCATGAGACGCGTCTAGTGTCATTCGATATAACACGTACATAAATATTTCTATGCAAGAATTATTGGATAATCAATTCAAAATTTATTTTAATGAGGAATTGAATAGAATTAATAAATATAGCCTCCGATCTCAGTGTCCGCGAGGTCTAAGGCGTAGGTCTGCAGCCGCTCGCCTGCTGAGATTGTGGGTTCGAATCTCACTGGGGCTTGGATGTTTCTCTATTGTGAGTGTTGTGTGTTGTCAGGTAGAGATCTCTGCGACAAGGTGATCACTCGCCCAGAGGAGTCCTACCGACTGTCGTTGTGTGTGATCTAGAAACCTCGTGAATGAGGAGGCCCTGGTCCACTGGTGGCTGTCGCGCCAAAAACAAACATTAAATATAAGCAGATTTCTACTTAAACCAAATTATTTTTCCTTCGCTTGTCGACTGTATATAAAAAAATAAGGCTTAACAATAGAATTCCTTTCTTCCGTGTTTTTATGAAACTTATTTCGCTATCACGAAGTTAATAATTTTATATACGTTCTAATAAATCACCAGCTTTTGAGCTACATCAGATAGATAGTTAGTTGATATTATCGTTTACGAGAACAACATATCCAGTACAGGTAATATTCTTAAAGATATTAACATTAGTACAAAACTGACATTTACATTAGGACAAGAACTCAAAAATAAAATTAATTTTCTAGACATTATAATAATTAGGAATCTAAATTATTTACAAATTGATAGATACAAGAAACCGCAATGTGACATGTGGAGATAGCTTGCTGTTACTGTCTAAAGAAGAGAAAGAACGGTACTACAGGGCAAGATTAATAGACGAACTGGGAAGACGCCATGGAGTAGACATAACTGTGACAGAATGTAAGATAATGAGGGTCTCAAGACAAGCAACTCCAGTACAAATTATGATGGATTAAAAACAACTGGAGAATATGGAGTATTTCATGTAGTTGGGTACCCTTAAACCAAAAAATGCAAGATGTGCAAGTGAAATTAAATCCAGGATTTCCATGGCAAAAGCAGTATTCAATAAGAACGCGACCCTTTTTACCAATAAATTGGATATAAACTTAAGGAAAAACTAGCGAAATGCTACATTTGGAGCACAGCTTTCTATGTTGCAGAAACTTGGACACTTCGGAAAACACATCTGAATTACGGTGAAAGAGTTGAAACGTGGTGCTGGAGAAGAATGAAGGTCATTCGGACTGATCTATGAGAAATGAAGTATTATACAGAGTGAAGGAGGAAAGGAACAACCTAAGCAGAATAAAATGAAGAAAGGCTACATGAATTGTTGACACGTTACGTAGGAAATGTTTTGAAAACACGTTATTGAGTGAAAGATGGAAGGGAAGGGAAGACGCGCAAAAAGACGAAGGCCGTTACTATATGGCCTTACAGGAAAGAGAAGATACTGGAATTTCCAAAACAACACTAGATGGATCGAAATCTGTGAAAAAACCCCGCTTTAAAGAGGCTACCGACCTGACACAGGACAGACTACGTAGTGGATGACAGGAAAGCAGCTACTACAGACATGATAATACCGGTGAATTTATGACACCCACCGGTGCATCAGAGCGCTGTTTGGAAAATATTTCAGACTACGGCTGTACCCAATCAATACTCCAGAAAAAGATACCTTGATATTTCCAGAAAGCTTATGTAATAATTCATATTCTCCAGAGATGACTAATATGCTTAATTGCAAGCAATCAACAATCAAACAAGAAAGGGAAACAGTAAAATACATAAAGTTCACTTACACGAAAAAAGAGACAAAATTTATTACAGAACTATTTAAACAATCAAAAGTAAAAGTCGCTTTTCAAACCAACAATTCGGTTGAAAAATTATCAAGAAATAATAACTTAACTTGGCAAGTATATAATTCAGGTGTCTAACGCTTAACCTGTCATGAATGTGGACGAAGCTATGTCGGACAAATCGAGAGAAGTTTTTAATTACATACGGTGAGCATATAGCGGCTTTTTGTAAAACGTACAAAATGCAAATTTTTCTCAACACTTACTCGTATAAAAACAACTGATATTACTATGGAAGTTTTATGCACAGCAAGAAAAAGGCCTTGAGAGTTTCACAATATTTTGCGTTTTTAAAGAAACCACAAACAACAACTCTCCCGCCATGCAACGACCGATGCATTGAAAAAGGTCAGTTGCAAGGCCACACACTAGTCATGCGACGACCGCCAACGTGTATGCAAGAACTCAGTACTCCTGTGGTTCCTGTACTGTACAGACTCACCCCTGTTGCCTGCGTAACAATATCTCTGGGAGCTCGTAAGTTCTGCTACATAAATATTCTGTAAATAATATCACCAACCTCTAAAAAAGTCAGGTTTTATCTACTCTGAGCATTTAATTATGGCCCGTCTCTTTAATTTCAGAATTTTATATTTAAACGGCTTCAAAAAAAATTTATTTATGGATGTTAGGACTATTTTTGTATCACGTCTCTTATGTATTTTTATAACAATCTGCCCTTCCTTATATTCTCTTACCTATATTCAGTTCTGGCCGATCCCAGTGGTCGCGCGGTCTAAGGCGTGGGTCTGGGGCCGCTTGCCGACTGAGATTGCGGGTTCTAATATCGCCGGAGGCTTGTGAGTGTTGTGTGATGTCAGGTAGAGTTCCCTACGACGAGCTGATCACTCGTCCAGAGGAGTCCTACCGAATGTGATGTGTCTAATTGTAATCCTGAAGCCTCGACAAAGAGGTGGCCCTGGTATACTAGGGGTTGTCGTGTCATGAAAAAAAAAATCAATTTCATCCCTTTCAGAAAATTATTTTGTGCTTAATTTGGAGTAGCCCAAAATGTTATTTAACATCTCCACAGAGATTTTTAAAACACATCCAAGTATACATAAAGTGCTGGAAATAATACATCAATAACACGCAGTTTTTAAAAGAAGAAACAACTTTAAATAATTGTATACATCGCGTTTCAGTGACAGTTTTATCCCATGTTTCAGCAAAGACAGGACTCAAAACATTCTTGAAACTTCACTTATGCATTACGTAAAAGAATGAGAGCTCAGTATTATAAATAGAATTTTAATTTAATGGAGTACATCCCGTTGTGTTTATGCAACGTTCAAAAGCAAATCGTTTGCTGCCCGTCAAACACAACAACCTTTCTTTATTTAGACACAGCTGCATGTTTCGGTCATTAACGAACATCATCGGGCGATCAATATAGGATTTTAAAGTAAGGTAAAATGCAATACAGGTGTATTCACTCTGTGGAATCCCACAAGTTAACAGTAATCTTTAAAATATAAAATTGTATAAAATTGTAAAAAATTGTTGTAGACTAGCTGGCCGTTGTAAAATTTTAAGTCTTCTTAAGATGTATAATAGGAAAATCAAAATATTAAATTCTAAGATACAATTATTAAAATAAAACTTACCATGATAAGTGGGTCCCTGTCACCACGGCATAGCGTGTCCTCGGGTTGCGGAAGGAGGAACGGCCCCCAATACGGAGGGCAGCAGCGAATATATTGAATAAGCAGTCGCGGACAGTCGACAAGGTTTGGTCCCCCATGTTGGGGGTTGAGCGAGGTGCTAACAAATTTCACCGTAAAAGTTGCTATGTTACGAAACGTTCACACGTCCTAAGCAATTGAAAAGGGGCATGAGATTTGCTATGTGGATGTGAAGAGCCTGCATGTGTCAGGGTCACTTACGACAGTAACCAGAGAATTTGCGAGGTACATATTTGACAACGTGGGTGTACAGGAGGATATTATGGACAAAGGAAGCACTCCAAGGGCAGGGGAAGATATTTTTTTCTATGGGGAAGGAAATCATCAATTAGGAACAGGATTTATTTTACACCACAGAATAGTCTGAGCAGTTAAGAGAGTAGAGTTTGTTAGTGATAGGAAGTCACATAGTTTCGAGAGGCCACTAGTGTAATATCATTGTTCTGAATGCGCATGCATAAACTGAGGATAAAAGTGATGACTCAAAGGACAGTTTTTATGAGGAATTAGAGCAGGTTTCCGAACTTTTTCCTGAGAATCATACGAAAATCATGTTAGAAGATTTTAATGCAAAATTCGGGAGAGAGAATATTTTCAAACCGACAATTTGGAATAATCGGCTTCGGTGGTCTAGAGGTAGCGTGCTGGCCTTTGGTACCCAAGTTCGCGGGTTCAAACCCGACCGAAGCCGTCGGATTTTTAAGGGCAAAAAAATCCTCAGCACGCCTTCCTTCGGAGGGGA
>Ga0268261_10001843_pt1 | contig 14915 bp, 16 predicted proteins | sample TergutNc150P1_FD_190353 | JGI IMG/M metagenome (GOLD analysis project Ga0268261, IMG submission 190353) | Nasutitermes corniger P1 segment gut microbial community from laboratory colony in Florida, USA - Nc150 P1 (SPAdes) (version 2) | ecosystem: Host-associated > Arthropoda: Insects >... | reverse complement strand
CCATCATCAGGTTACAAACACTGCTTATAAGAGGTATACCTCTTATAAGCAGTGTCTGCAACCTGATGATGGCCGCTATAGAAGGCCGAAACACGTAGTTCACTTAGCCCGACCCCACCTTGGCTAATATACCTTTAGTTGTGTTTTGACTGCTTTTTTTACTTCATTTTATGATAACATTTCTCTGACGAAGGTGTCTGTTTCCCATGCACATATTTTCATACACAAGATCATGTACCTGTCACACAGTCAGCTAAATAGCTTTGTGTGGGGCAACAATAATTCATCTTGACTCTTGTTACTCCAGACATCTTCTTGTGGTGATGAATTATGGAGAAAGTTGTGTAAATGTTTACATAAGCATGATATAAGTTACATACTACATTTATACAATGGTGGAAAATAACTGTATGTAGTGTCAAATATTAGAATAGTCATTGAGTTTTGATTTCTGAACTGGACTTAAAGCCAACAATTATTTAGAACATAAAACATTTGGCAAGCAATCAGAGGGGAATCTTCAATAGTCAGACTATGCAGTATGGATGTCTCTAATTTAATCAAGGGAGAAGGAGATGAATAGACACATGCAATTCAATACTAAGATTCTGAGAAACAAACATTGCTTCTTTTGAAACCTTAGAAAATATGTGCCCAAATAAGACCAAAATTAAATCTGCTTAAAAATGTTTAACCCCCTTGCCCCAGACATCGACCACAGCTGACACAAAGAGTGCGTTTAAAGTGCCAGTCCACTACAAGCCAGAAACCAATTACAAGCAAAGTAATCAAAGAATGTTAAATTCTCATCACGTCAGAGCACCTCAGGTATTTAAAGCCAATGTGAAAGGGTTATCACAAAATTTCATCAAATTTCATACACCAAAAGCAAGCAATTACATGTAAAGACGTACAGTTTTGCAGGGGAAATGATAGCTGTACTCTTACCTGCAGACAGTTGCCAAGGGAAGGAAGTAACTAAGAAAGAACTTGAGCTGTGAACTGCACACATTTTCTCGCAGCACAGGCAGCAACCAGCTGCGTTTGAATTCATAGTCAGTCTCTGCTCCTGTTATCTGTCACAAAACACAAATCTTAAGTTATACATTATTGAATCTATTATACCTGACATTCATGATAGGACTGCTAACATTCCACTGCAAATTTTCTTTTCTTGTCACTGCTAACACCAGTTTCTTGTACAAAATGTCAATTCCTAATAAGAAATTGTACAAATTTAAATCAGTCAGTTCTTCAGATGTAATAAATTAAACACTTGTAATAACACCAACCAATAAATTTCTCATACCTGCAGAGGAATGGCATTCAATACAGTCTCAGGCCCCATCGTGCGAATGGCTGTGCCCACAGCAAACTCCAGTTCATTTACATTTGAAAACTTGTATGAGTCTCGCAGCTCAGCCATCAGTTTGAGGCAAGACATCATGAAGCCACTGCATGTTGCACCTGCCACCTATACAAAAGTCCAACATGAACATCTTTCAGTTACAGAATAAAGGGTCACTTCATCCTCCTGAAAGGAGACACTATTTGGGGGTTTCCCTTATAAAAACAGATGGGACAAAACTGGCTGACCACAGTAACACAGGTCAGTCTACCACAATGTTTCTCCACGTATTTGTACCTGCTCTTTCCTTACAGTCTTGTGCATATATATTTTCCTTCAGTGGCTGTTTATTCAACATCTTAATAAATTCAATAGACTATAAGAAAATTAGGAAAGAATTAGTTTCATTACCATAGTTAAAAATCACATATTTTCTGTGATTCCAGTATGGTCATTACAAATGTTTGTTGATCCCTGTCAGATGACCATTAAAAAGGTGCACCGAGGCTTTTGGATATTCAGTCATGCCAAAATTACACATTAGATGAAGGTCACAAAAAACTATGAAGCAGAATATTAAAAAATATGTTCAGGGTCAGAGCCAATAGGAACACACACTGTACTAAAATTAGACAAACGTAAATGTGACTGAAATAAAGATGGGAAATTGTGACAGATCATATACACCACTATGACCAGACACAGCCCAAGTGGTGTAAAATTACTAAAACTCTACTGGGAAATTAGGTTCCAGTATCTGATGAGGTAGGAATGAAGTTTTGACGCATCTTTGATAAAATTTCTAAACTAAAATCAATCTATATTTTACTGTTCCAACCTATGCACAATTTATACACTTTAAAAACATTAAAATCTCGTATTAAAACATTTGCCCCTACATGTTTCGGTGTCTCATAAAACCATCCTCAAGGGGCTCGTAAACAGCACTTCGTCAAGTTACTAAGCTCGGATCCGTTGATTTACATTCGTTATAAAATCGTGCGGATTGTGGCCGTATGTCGGTTCTGTCTGTATGTGCCAGGTGCACCTTACGGATTGAAACTATGCTACGAAATGCGTTGAAGGTCACGAGGGAAGTAAGCCTGTTCATACAGTGGGTTGATGTGACATCAACCCACTCTACAAACAGGCTTACTTCCCTCGTGACCCCCAACACATTCCGTAGCATAGTTTCAATCTGTAAGGTGCACCTGACACATACAGACGGAACTGACATACGGCCACAATCCGCACCATTTTATAACGAATGTAAATCAACGGATCCGAGCTTAGTAACTTGACAAAGTGCTGTTTACGAGCCCCCTGAGGATGGTTTTATGAGAGACCGAAACATGCAGGGGCAAATGTTAAATGTTTTAATATGAGATTTTAATGTTTTTAAAGTGTATAAATTATACATAGGTTGGAACAGTAAAATAGTGATTGAATCAAGATGCACGGTGCAACAGTGAAAATTGAAATCAATCTGTTCAGTATTATGTATACAACTCTTTGGTCTGTATCTATCATACAGAATGGCAGTGAATTGTGCCAAAGGGTAAAATATTTTACCTGGAACCACGCAGCCAGAAGATGCAACACATGACACCATGCAGAGTGATACTGATAGGTGAGACCATTTTCAATAACACCAAATAACTTTGCGAGGATCTGATGATAAACCTTGACTAGTTCAACGGAACAGGCTGGCGCAACACAATCTTCAGTCACAGCCTTCAAAGTTAATGTGGCAGCGCTCATGACCTCTGCCTTGTCAGACAGCCACAGCTGGGTGCCAGCAGAGAAGAGTCGAGGTAAATGTGCAAAACACAATGACAGATCCAACCTGCACCACAAATAATAAAATTACAGGAAGGAAATTGCATCTGCCTTTAAAAAAAGGATTTTGTAAATAGAAAAATCCTGAGAACTGATTCCAATTTAGAATCTGAAGAGTGAAAAGAACACTACAAAGCTGTCCAAGTAAGCTTGATTATATTTATCCTCTTGCAATTTCCTTCATCTGCTGAAACAAGCTAGCAGCTATTGTACATTAAAATCCATACAACTCAGTAAAATGTTTCTACATGAATGCAATCACTACAACAGAAAGATAAATATCCATTATAAGCGCTTCCCATGTTGCTATTCCGTACATACACAAAAGGGTAACAATACTTGCATATTACACTCCAATAACTATTACTGATACAATATCAGGGCCCAACATTATATGGCACTAGTACTGTTCACCCCCCAGAAGTCTGCATGACCTCCATCTTTGTATCAATGACGCACAACTAAAGAATATTGCAGGAGCGATCTCGAATACAGTTACAATCACACAACAAATAAAAACCTGAATCATTTAAAACCAGAGCTACTGTAACATAAGTTAATGTTGTGATATGATATTTTCAAACACTCTGCTAGTGAGTACTAGCAAAAGGTAAAGCAATCCCATTACAGGCCTGGACAGGCCCTGAGGGTTCCAGGAGGCTGAGGCTCCCAGATTTCATGACAATTGGCACATGAAGGTGGTAAGGTTGTCAGCCCTACACACCGGCCGCCTTTACCCCCAGGAAATATTCCTGGTACTCATTTCTGTTAGAGGCTGAGTCAACCCCAGGGCCATAGTGCGGCCGGAAGAATTATGTCAGTGAAAAATTCCAATGACAAGTGAGTACTAGTATTCACTTTAAAAGAATGAGAAATGGAAGCAGCAGCCTGTACCATAGTTACCTAGCAAGATTGATGTAGGCCTCTTGTAAGACAGCAAGCCATGCCAGAGTTGGCTGGGTGTCACTAGGAGCTGGCTGATAGTCGAACAACGCTGCTATCAGCTGAGCATTACGCTGTGGTGGCAGGGATGAAGAAGGAGGATGTGATACAAACAGACCATGCAGAGCCTGCATGCAGCATGATGTGACCAGAATGTTACCAAGGGTCATCACCTTTAGAACACTCTCACAAGCAGCCTGCAAGAAATACAGCAATTACGATCAACTCTTCGATCACTTTGATATTCCATTCTAACACAAACTGACAAAACACATATTGACTAGCAAGTCGACAAAAGACAATTTAAGCAGAAAAATGTTAACTCTACAGCAAACTTGTTATAAAAAAGAACAATATACATTCTGGATTGTGGTCTCTTCTGATCCTTACTCAACAGTACATGCCACGACTTTATACTCTTCAGGTTATGCACCTGTTACAAAAACTGTACTGTTTCCCAAACATTTATAACAACACATTCTGTAATCTACATAAGACAGGGTGATCTAATACCCACAGGCAATGTTGGGGGTCCAAAAGACCGGCAATCTATTGTAACGCTGTTGCACAATGCACAAGCTGTTGCGCAATGCACAAGCTGCTGCTGTGTTGTCACAGCACCTATTAGAAAAGTCTGCACCTTTGGCTACTATGTTTCGAGGACAATCTAAATATTATGGAGGCATCACGAATCTGTAGGAACATCGAGAGAAATCCACTGTGTTTAACAGGATGTTTCTTGCATGCACATGACGACGGCTGACTGACTTTATAAGCCGGCGGTCTGGTTGTCCCAGAACAGTCTGCTGTCAGCAGTCAGTAAGCAATAGTTATGGTGTGAACATGTAACCAGCAAAGAGTGAGAGCGATGAAAGAGGCTAACAAATGCAGATGGTTGAGAGATGTACCAAGTGGAATACACAGTTAGTGACGATGAGCTACAGAGTGTCGTGAGCAAGAAGCAGCAGCACAGATGTGCTGAAGTAAGCATGCAAATTGCGGAAGAAGGGTGCAATTAGAGACACACTGCAAATAAAAGGGTGCGAAAGAACAGAAGAACCACAGGCTTGTTCTGTGGATAGTAAAGAAGAGTACCAGGACCTTGAGGTCCTGAGAATTGAGGCATCAGACACAGCTTTGTCATTCATGCAAATAAATTCTTTTATTTTGAATTACCAAATCTCTCAAACTGTATATTGTAGTGCTAATAAACCTTATTAATTAATCCCATATGAAAGAGACATACTTGTAACACTATTTTTACAAACAGACAACAGATGTACGTGTACCTTCAGCTGCTGTTTTGGAAATGTGGCAAGGACTTCCTTCAGGAGGCCAACAGCATGCAATGTGGTAGTGGATGCCCCACTCTCAATCTGCTGGATCAAATATTTAGCTACGTGTGGTGCAGCTGGATGATGTTCCGGGGCACCCTCACTCATCAACAATCTGCTGCCCTTCAGAATTGCGCACACAGCATGCTGCGCTGCTTTGCGCACCTAACACAGACCACAATTTCAGATAATGTAAAGAAAAGTACTGACTGGAGTACGTCAGACCAACAGAAGGGACCAACAAAACCTTACCAATTCCACAATGCTCAGCCCACTACATGTAACTGTGTATCCTCCCTCCAGTGCTTTCATCATATGCATGATAAAGTTTCCAGTACAAATATGTGGAAGGCTTTCTCATTCTCACTACACATGTTTGCTGCAAATCCAGAACATACTAATTGCTTTAACTTCATTTGTCTGATCATCTGAATTCCAAAGTTCCTTGCAAATTATGGCATGTCAGAGGGACAAAAATTTAGAGAAATCAATCAATCAATCACCCCCCCCCCCCCCCCCCCCACACACGCGCGCTCTCTCTCTCTCTCTCTCTCTCTCTCTCTCTCTCTCTCTCTCTCTCTTAAACGCAATGTCTTAAAGTCTGGGAACTGGCCGGCAAGTAAGCACGAGTTAATATCGAAGTACCTAAAATCATTCTTACTGTTTATAAAATCGATAAATTTTGATATACTGTAAGGGGCTTCGATATTGTACACCTTTGATCTACTTTAAGGATTTTAGATATTGTATACCTTAGGGTTCAAAGTTGTAACAATGTCAACTGTAAAGGGAATCCATTGATCGTGTTGGTCATTGTATCCCCTACAACGAAAAAGTAGCACAAATGTACAATGAAGCATGTAGTGTTACTGCTTTGTAATGGAGCATGCTTACTAAATCATATTAAAAAATACACACACACACACACACACACACACAGAGAGCAACTAGGAGCATACATGAGCATAGATGTTAGAAAAAATCTCAATGCAGTATCACCTTTGGTTTGGAGTGTGTTGTGAAAGTTAGGATGGAGTCAAAGACCTGTACTGTTGAAGAGTTGGACCACACAGCAAACTCCTGCACTTGCAGCAACACAGACAGACAACCAATCAGCTGCAAGCAGAGAATGCTCTCATAGCACAGTATTACAGCACAACACTATACCGATTACAAACTTTAGATCCTAACATATTCATCAAACTGATGATAAATTCTTCTTCTTAAACAGGGCTTAATACAGGATTTTACATTTATTTTACCTGAATACAACAATTTTCAGTGAGAGAAAATGAAATATGTACTACCTGATGGCAACATACATCAGCTGTTAAATATTTTCATTAGTTTTCATCATGACATTTTATTTTGAAAAGAATCCTTCAGGGCTGCGTTCAGCGCAATCACAATGCACTGGTGTTTCCCCACAGTCACTTACCGATCTCAGAAGGGCATTGTTGTCTGACTCAGCATATTTTCCAAGATAACTGACAAATGTTTTTGCCATTTCTGAGTATTTAAGTTTCAGTACTTCACATGGCACTTTCTTAATGCCCATACCAAGCAACATGACAACAGCAGTCACAGATTCTTCTGATTCACAAACATCCAGGGTTGTCATCTGTAAATGAGCCATTGTAACAAATGAGTGATATTTGTATCAATAATGTGTTAGATTATGACAATGTGTAATGTAACAAGTGATTACCAATATTTTAGAGATATTTTGTGCCTCTATTTTCAGAGCAGGTGAGATCCAGACAGCTAGTACCTGTCTCACTAGAACTCTCTGGGAACACTTTCTGATAAAGTTTAAATTTACTCACAAACTTCATGCTTCCAGCTTGAGTCTTTATAAATAGGCCTTTGATGTCTTTCTAAAGCTAGATGGACTATGTGATGAAAAAACCTTTCTCCTTGAAATTGTAAAGTAGGTAGTTCATTTTCTTGCAAGTGTCCCTCACTTAAGAACAGGACATATCTTTGAATTCCAAGAGACAAGGAAGGATGAAAACCATATTTCTGAAACTCACAACTGACCCAGAATCTGAGAAGGTAGTTAAAGGGACTAAATATAGATTGCTTTGGGAGGAATGTGCCATACATGAATATGTTTTTTGGGTACATTTACATTATAACCAAACACAACCACATCCACAGCTGGACGATTACAGAGAAAATGACGAGAGAAAAATACGTCTTCAGGCTGTTCCACATGCTGTACCTGTTTAACAGACCATAGAGGTCCAACCTTTAGCTGATAGCCAAGCCAACCCAAGCAGAGGCAACGTGCTACATAAAGTACTCTGAACCCTAAGGATGATTTTTATGTATCCAGGACAAGTTTCTCTTCTGCTTATGTCATTCAGATGTTAATTAGATTGGAAGTACAAGTGTAAAGTAACAGGAAGTAGAAACTCCTCCTCATTTTAGTATGTATTTGGTAAACAATACAGGTACAACAGTTCTCATTCTGTCCAACATCTCACAACTGTTTCGATAACCATTCAACTTTCAAAGCAGATATTTTTGGCAATACCAATGTGACTGAACCTATGAAACACTCTCCCAATTAAGTCAGATGCCTCCTACAACAACCTGTATAATTACACCCTGTTATAGTGCAAAAACGGGGCTGAACGAAGTACTAGATAAACAGGGAAATACAAGAATACAACATATATAAAATTTCTTATATTAATAAAATCTCGTAATAGGAAAAACTGATGGATGAAACAGATGTGAGTAATCATCATTTCACTGGTGCAGTATTTCCCACAATTTTTGCATTGGGAAGCCCCTAAAATAATTGTTCATGTCCTGAGGAACACATGCCTACAAAAACAAAATAACGAAGCAGTTGTTACTGCATGGAAATCACTCCAGTATTGCCAACTGCCAAACAAAAATTCTTGCAATATTTCAAGGCACACTCAAAATAGTTCCACATTTATTCTGCCCTTTCTCGTGGAACCCAGTTTGGGGAACACTGCACTAGTGGAATCAGAAAACATTTCACTAAATAGGTATTTAACAGAAAGGATGTAATGTAATGTAATTTATTTGCATTCCATAAATCCAAGTTAGGATACAATCCTATAGATATAGACATAGTCACATACATACTATATAATGACAAATACACAGAGAAGACTCTTAATAATAAATAATAAAATACAATTAATAAAACATCTAATACCAGCAACATCTAGATATCCAGTGGTAGTAATGTGATTTCAATTTGCTACCTGTTTTCTAGATTATCTCTGATAATTAAAATATTTTTCACTATTATAAAAGGAATTTATAAGTAAAAACCTCTTTAAGGCATTCCGAAATAATGTTATCTCATAAACTAAATCTTTGATACCATAAGGAAGATTGTTAAAAATTTTGATTCCTGAGTAGTACACTCCCTTTTGGAACTTTGTTAAATTAGTTATAGGTGGATGTAAATTAGTTTTAAATCTTGTGTGGACACTGTGGATCTGATTATTTGTATTATATAGATGTTTGTTTTTTATTACGAATATTGATAGAGAGAAAATATATTGTGAGTATAGGGGTAATATTTCTGTTATTTTTCCTGCAGCAAGCTACAGGCAAATCCACAGAGATCAGCATACAGATCACTAGCCAGTGAGCACTACTATTTAAAGATCGCCTTATGGCTGCTTAGGACAATACGAGTAAAGAAGAGTAGCTTCATGAGTTCTTCCTGCTTCAAGTTCAGTCTTGTGTGATTTAACAAAGCTGTTTCAACTGCACAGTTTAAATGACATCTGAGATAGGTACAGATTTGAACAAAAAATTTCCCATTAAAATTAAGGGCATGTGAATTTCATAAAGGGACCAGAGTTATATAATTCCATACAGTTCACACTGTAAATCTGCCAATCACAGTAAAGAAAATGATAGTGCTAGCCAAAAAACCACTTCTTACATATATCACTTGCGCGTATGAGAGTACTAATGCTAACTTTAAGAAATGGAACAGAAACTCAAATTAGACATTACTGCTGAACTGCACTCACCAGAGCACCCAAGTATTCAACAGTGGTCTCTTTGCCTCCACTGGTTTTAATGACCTCAGTAACAGCAGCTAAAACAGCCAACATCTCCTTGTGCAGTGCTGAACTCGGGCTGAACCCCTTCAGTAACCTGTTCATTACAAGGCGTTCCTTTATTTCTCTCATTTTTTAAGCCACAAAATCTTTCTGTGTTGCAAAAATAAAGACTTTTCTAAATTCATATTACATATATGAATACAGAATCAAAATATTTTTGATGCAGTACTAACTCACCCACCCATCCACTAGTTTAGTATCATCTAACCAGGAATCAACAGATTTTCAGCTGTTCAAGAAACAGAGCCCAAAGATTCACCACCAACTGCTTAACACATAATGCGAGGTCACAATTAATTCTTCACCCATTAGACACATGTCATTCAAAGTGTTACGGAAGCAGTTATAACTACAATACAATTCTAATGCTGAAAAGGCGGTTGGAACCATATATTCTTGGGACTGGAATTTAACAGCCCTTCACCACAAAATATGGCCTATCCCCCAACCCTTGGTACTGATCTGATTAGGTGATTAATTATGTTATGAACAGACAGGACCCTCCTTTACTTACCGGTTGAAGGACACATTTGAACACTCAGTCCAGTCACTAGCAAATGTCTGAAATGTTTTGAAAGTTCCTCCAAAAGTTGCATCTCCATCATCATCTTGTGATTCCTCAGATCCTCTTCTGCCTCCTCCCAAGAATGCATTGTGCTTCTTCAATGCTTCTGATGTGAGATTTCCTTCACCTATTAAGTACAATAAATTAAACACCACAGTGAATAGTTTGCACATAAAACAAGTGTCTCCCATCACTGAAACCAAAGACTACCATAACTGGTCACAATTCACAAACAAAATTACGACGGACTACCACATCAGGTGCTGTTCCCCAGCCTGGTGGTATACAATCCCACAATCATGTAGGACAGGTGGAGTCAATTACACCCACCACAAAGATTTAACTCAGTATTGTTCGCGTTGATAACACAAATACCTCAAAACCACTCAATCACAGCCTATTCACTTCTGACAAATAGACATGAAATGTGAATTTTCACACATTACAAAAATCTTGACACTGGATCAACTGAAAAACATCCCTATGCAGTTGGAAAAAACATAAAAAATTATTTATGAACATGCTGACTACCGAAACCCGTGTTTAAACTCAGCAAATTAAAAACCTTCGTACTAACCTAACAGCAAATACAGTTTCAGGCTACAACTTTCAACAGCCTGCGCCATTCATCATATGCTAACTAGACGGTGCACTTACCAGGGTGTTCCTGAAAGAATTTGGATATTGCCACGTTTCTATGTCTTTTGATTTCGGGGTTTGAACTCGAACTGTGTCCTTTCTTCCATCTTTTCCCTTTTCCTTTCGTTCTGTGGCGAAAATTAACCATAATTGTCCACCTTCTCTTATATGCATAAAACTAAGTGCACTACACCTGACACCACGTGCCACCATTCACGGAGTAGGGTCGACCACCGATTAATACCACACACGCACGACAACCGATTACTCAGGGGCCACGATGTGGACGTAGGAGTAGGTTTAGTTGGCAGTGCTGATGTAGGAATCTGTGGTGCTAATGGACTCAGTGACTTTCTCCAGGGCCACAGATTACATAATCCAGTTGCTGGTACCATAGATCATGTACAGATGTCAGTTTCAAATTGTGCAAACCCAGTGTCAGGGGTGGGCCAAGGGCATTTGTCGTTACAAATCAACATGAGTGCTAGCGGCAGAATATGGTTTGAAACGTCGGGCAATGTGTCAGGGCACTCTACATATTACTACCAGACTACGTCGCGTTACATGCGCGGCAACTGTAATATTTTTCCTTTCGGCCTGCATGGATATTTGGAAGGCACACTATTCACTCTTGGTTAACCTTAATAACGGTAAATGAGAGTACGTGGCCGAATTTGATACGCGTGGAACATAGTGGGAAGGAAAATTGCGTCGGAGGAAGGGGTGTGCAGTGTCTGAATCACGTTGAAATTATCCGCGGTTTGTGTTATCGGATACGAAGGTATTTGTCAAACGCAGGGCTGTAATTCAATATTCGTTCCAGTTTTCACATTATTCTCGAGCACTATTTGAAGAATGTGAGAAGTTTATAAAGTGAATTTTTTTTAACACACTCGTAAAGTGTCACGGTTCTGTCCTAGAAATACTGTACTCTATAAATCTGGGTTGCGAAGGAAAGTAGACATTGCCAGGAATTATGCAATTAAAAATAAAAAAAAAACCTGCGGATAGAAAATGTATCTGAAATAATGTAATTGTCTCGAAAAATCGTAAGCTGCAGTCTCCTATAGTTTACGTAAATAAAATGTAAATTTGGAAACAGTACTTTTAGCCCGTTTTCCGTCTAGATTTTTGTATTCTTAATATATCCATAAGCATGCCAGTAACACAATAATACGTTGGTTTCGACCCACAGACCGATTTTCACGCAACGCGGTATGAATACCGTTCCTTCGAAAGCGATTAAGATTTCGTAATTTTAACTCCCGCCCTCAGTACTAATATGACAGTCATGCCTACTTATTGCATTCTATTATATTCCGTAATTTTGTAAGGTGTTGAGACTGTGACAAGAGTATTGTAATTTGTAGATGGAATAATAAGCACACGTATGGCATTTGTATTGTACTGAGGATTTAAACGTGTAACACTTTTACAAAACTTTTATTTTTTATACGAAGTTTTCTGTAAAATCTTTATATGTGGCACGTTTCAGAGACTGGAGGTCTGCACCAGCAGTGTTTATAAATTGCTATTCCTATACTTTTGGAATGGTCAGATGCTTATCTTAAATGTAATTCTGTAGCAGTAACTAACTCCATGGAGTACAGTCATTTGTGAAAAGCTAATAATTCCTTAGCTATAGTCACAAGAGCTTATCACTGATTAAGGATTAATTAGTCCATCCTCCCTCCCATATTTTTGTTAAGTCCTATTTTAAGAGCATGTGCCCATCTATGCTTAGATCTTTCAAGTTGTTTTTCCCTTCAGACTTTAAAACCAAAATTTTATATTTATTTCTTGTCTCTTCTTTGCATGGTACATGCCCACTATCATCCGTGATTCAGTCATCCTAATTGGTATAGTACAAATTATGAAACTCATTATGAAGCTTTCACTGGCATCCTATCACTCCCTCAGACTTGTATCCGAATTTATGCCTTGGCACCCTTCATTAAAAATTATGTAAACACATATCAGAGCAGAAGATTCAGAACTATTCTCCAATTTTAGTCTGTTTTTAATTTCTTCATGCTTTCAATTTAACAAAATAATGATACATTACAAATTTAATGCCTAAATTATTATTATTATTATTATTGCAGATGGTGTTAACACTTTATCACTGTCCTCCCAGCTTCCCATCAAGAGCAGCATTTATGGTTGCACGTGCAGTTGGTGTTGATATAATAGTGAAAACTATTAGTTTGTTGGAGAAGGAGCATTTGAGTCCTGAATATATCAAAGTAAGTTAAACCTTTTCTGTGCATATGCAGCAAGTATATTTCACAAATATATGTGTGAGGTTTCTATTTGTGGCCTAGCCACATTATAATAATTCAATCTAAAGTAACAGATTTTGGTTCAATTTAGTAAATACAGACTGAATACAATATTCAGTAATGAGATGAACTTACATTGCATATATTTTCTTCATACAAAATTTTGTTTAAAGGCAAATGTGTAGACTTAGTAAATGTAAATGCTATTTGTGTGCACTGTTTATCTTATTAGAACAGGTAAATAACAATGCAGTTGAATCTATGCTAAGTATAAACAGACTCTATCATAAGCAAAAAGGTAAACATAACATCCCTGAAAATTTGTGGGGAGTAGAGCAGTAAGTCCATGCTTTCTGAACCTTGGCACTGGGTGGAGGTGAGTGGTCATTTGCATGCCCCATTTGTAAGCACAAAACTGCGGATTATGAATTTGGAAGAAGTGATTTCATCTTCGAGAGAGATGGATGAGGCAGTTGCCAGGGATATGTCTGGGAAGTGACTTTCCTACTCTGTTGGTGATAATGTTTAATAACTTAAATGTTTATTATCTAACTGAAGAAACACAAGGCATTAATGTATAGAAACAAAGGATTTGGACATTGTCTGCAGTTGCCTCACAACCACAGATTTCAAATTATTCACATATTATGTTGCTGTTTATAAACTTGATATTCATGGTTCCTTGAATCATGATATAATTTATGAAAATGACCAACAAGATGCAACTGTAGGATATTTATTATTCCTTGGCTGCTGTACATGTTTCGAGTGATATTTTCGCTCATCATCAGGAGCATCTAAACTGTATTTACAGCTTCTGGTATTACACATGTATGTTGCTGCCGGTTGGTATCATGGGAGAGTTGGAACTCAGTTCCAACTCAGTTTAGATGCTCCTGATGATGAGCGAAAATATCGCTCGAAACATGTAGAGCAGCCAAGGAATAATAAATTATCCTACACAACTGCATCTTGTTGTTGGTCATTTTTGTAAATTATGTTGCTGTTATTTTGTTTCTCAGTTTACTTTTTCTGTTATTTCCAGATCAATCCCCAGCATACGGTGCCTACTCTGACAGACGATGAATTTGTCTTATGGGATAGGTAACAGTCATTTCTTAGTGCAATGAATTCAGATCCAGTATTGGCATGTCGACCATCCATGTCGACCATCCATGCAGATTTATGCATCAGAATCAAAATTTGTTCCTCTTTGTCCCAGAGATAACTATTTTGCTGTTGATTTGTAGGTGCAAATAAGCACCTATTTTTTGTACTGTACTGTAATCCCTCTCTTTTCGTGCGCCTGTACTTCACAGAGTTTCCCCAAAAATAAACATAAAAAAATATGGTGAACTTTCCAGAACATTCTAGAATGTCCTAGCAGCTTTGTGTAGAAGTGGTGCATCAAAATTGTTTGACAATTTGAACAGGTTTTCAAGCCATCTGACATGATGTTCAAAGAGTTGGGCGGGGGGAGGGGGGGGAGGGGGAAGCAGCAGCTCACCGTCAGTGTTTCTGCAAAGAAAAGAAACCCCAACCAGCAAAAGTGAACCAAATGCAAAATAACATTAACCCTTTAAAGCCCGAATTAAATCCCATCTGCTACTTGCTGGCATTATTAGCTCACCATTTTCTCCACATTAGCAGGATAAGGGTTAAATCATTAACCATTAGGCTACTAATGTCATATATATATGGAGCATCTATTCTTGATGTTTCTAGATCACACACAACGACGCAGCACGGTCGGTAGGACTCCTCTGGACGAGTGATCAGCTCGTCGCAGAGACCTCTACCTGACAACACACGACACTCACAACAGACAAATATCCATGC
>Ga0268261_10001842_pt1 | contig 14920 bp, 8 predicted proteins | sample TergutNc150P1_FD_190353 | JGI IMG/M metagenome (GOLD analysis project Ga0268261, IMG submission 190353) | Nasutitermes corniger P1 segment gut microbial community from laboratory colony in Florida, USA - Nc150 P1 (SPAdes) (version 2) | ecosystem: Host-associated > Arthropoda: Insects > Digestive... | reverse complement strand
TATATGACATTAGTAGCCTAAGGGTTAATGATTTAACCCTTATCCTGCTAACATGGAGAAAATGGTGAGCTAATAATGCCAGCAAATAGCAGATGGGATTTAATTCAGGATTTAAAGGGTTAATTGTGGATTGTAAGTTTCCTGTATTAAAATCTTGCCTCTGATATATGCGTACTGTAAACTGACTTTCTACCCCACTTTTATATATATATATATATATATATATATATATATATATATATATATATATATATATATCTGTCAAATTCCCTTTCCTTACTGTTACTAAACTTTTCCACATATCCACCTGTATTCCATCATAACAAGGACATGTATTCTTCATTTTCATCATGTTCCCTGGAAGTAATTCTGTAGTAAAATCTCTGTCTAATTCCCAAGTACTCATTTTGTCACTAGGTTTCCTGGTTTATCTTTGTTAAATAGTTTTGAAGATAGCTAACCCAAGTTTTCAGTTTCACCGTGCATCCTGCTATTCTTCACTGTTCTTCTGTTGGTGCCACAAGTCTTGAGTTTTGGTCTGCTCAACAATTCTTTTCCATGCTTCTCTATCCTTAGCCATCTTACTCCAATTCTGCATCATCTTTTTTCCCCAGATCTGCTATGACATCATCCTCCGACCTCAACCATGATCTACCAATCCTTCTTAGCGTGGTTGGTCTCCACTCTTTTATTTTTTTCACTCTCCATTCTTTATCCATTCTTACAACACGCCTGATCCACCTTATTTTCTGTGTTTTTATATATCTAATTATATATACATGTTTGATTTATCAAATTTATTTCCTTGTTAATTCCTACTTTTCAACTCCTGTCTTGATTTTTTATTGGGCCATATGTCTTCCTCATTATGTTCCTTTCAAACACTCATAACTGTTGTTTGTGTGTCTTTTAGTACCTAGGTTTTGCACCCATATGTAACTACTGGTCATATTAGACTTTTATAGATGCGCATTTTAGAACATTGTGTTAGTAATTTATGAAACATCATCTTCTTATTTACATAAAATACTTCATTACCTACTGCTGTTTATTTATTATTCTACTATATTATCGTAGTTTACAACTGAACGTAGGTTTCAAAAGACCTTGTTCAAGCTGAATATTGTATTGTATTTTCTATCTTATAGCTACTTCCTTGCTTTACTCTTTTTGTGCTCATATGCTTTTGCTTTATTTATATTTATCAGTAGACATAGTTTTTGTGCTTCTTATTTTAGTTTAGTCAGTGTTTTGTTCAGTGCTTGTTTTCTTTTGGCTGTTGTTAAGATGTCATCCACATCAGCACAGATTTGTTTGTTTGTTACCCCTTAAATCCAGTTCTCTCATTATCATATCTATTACAAAGGAAAATACAGTTGCTGGTAGCAAGGCACCTTGCCTCACACCTGAATTTATTTCCATTTGTTTTGTGAAATCATGATTTATTTTAACTTTTGCTTTTGTGTTTGATAATGCTAATTTAATTAATCTTATTACTTAGTACATTGAACAAATAATTGTTTTTGCTTATTGCACTCCTTTTCAGGCTGTCAACAGCCTGTTTGTCATCAGTAAATATATTATTTCAGTCCATTTGATGACATCACATTTTTCATATATTTGTCTTACAGTGTTTATGTTTTCCATAGTGGATTTACTTGGTCTGAATCCCATTTGATAGTACATTGCGTTCCACTATTTCTGGTAACCTTTTCTGGATAAGAGGGGAACACTTTATAGGTTACATTCAATAACACAATACCTGTACAGTCTGAACATAATGTTCTATCTCTTTGTTTTAAATAACTGAGCATACCATTTCTTCATTCCACTCATTGGCTGTCTCCTCCATAATTCATATATTCTGGATTAATTTATATATTCTCTTCCATAATTCCTTCCCTGCTCCCTGTATCAATTCAGGGGTAATATTACCTGATCCTGGAGCTTTGTTTAATTTCAGGTTATTTATTATTCCTTCAGTTTCATCATATGCAGGAGCAGGAACTTCTATACTTTCCTTGTTTCCTTTTCTTGCTCATTCTTTTGTATCCGCTATTATTCCTTTATTAAAAATTCTTTAGAATATTGTTACCATCTTCCCAGCACCTCTTTTTTCTCTGCTAGAATATGTCCATTTTTGTTCTTGCATAATGAGATATTTATAATTGGTCTGTACTCTGTTCTTTTAAATCACTATAAAACTTCTTAACATTTTTATGTTTATTTGCATGCTCAATTTCATATATTTTTTGATCCAACCACTCTTTCTTTTTGCTTTTATATATTATAGTAGCAGTTGTCCTTTTCTGATTATAATTTTCCTGATTTGCCCGAGTCTTTTTTTTTTTGAAACGTTTTAACCACACTTCATTTTTTTTCAAGATTTACTTTCCTACAGTTTTTGTCAAACCATTGGTTGTACCGTTTCTTTGTACTCCCATTACTGCAGCTGCAGATTTCAATATTGAGCATTTAATATTATCCCACCCTTTTTCTATCTCACTCTCATGTTTCATTGCTGTTAATTTATTTCATATTGATTCCCTGTACTCTTCTAGTACTTCAGGATCATTTATTGCTGTGACATTTTGAAAAGCATTAACAACATCAACACAGCTGGGGAGGAAGTGTCAGTGAACTGTGTGAATGGAGTGTGGCACAAACGTCTCCCAGAATGTATGCAGAGGAAAATCTGTTCCCCCCACCAGGACTAAAGCTCTGGATCCTCCAGCCCATAGCTTAGTCACTATACCAGCTACGCTATCCTGGCTTATACTTCGAACATACATTTAACAATTAATTTGTATAATAAGATAGTTATTTTATTGCCTTAAGAGAGGGAGAATAACAGACAGTTGGAGGAAGTTGAATAAGGAGGGGGTTTTATTGTTTATTTTATAAAAAATGAAGTCTTTGTTTTTTGTCTACACAATCTCTGTTTGACATTTCGTAAACACCCATTGCGCTGGATGTTTTGACTGCACATCATCCCCAAACACAACATATGAAATTTTACATTCAACCCTGTACTTAACATAGTGCTGATCAAGGTAAAACCACAGATCCTTGGTTTCTACATAAGAATTCACAATTTGCACTGCTCACCGAATATTATCACTGCCAGACTTTATGAATTCAAGCAGGATTAGGCATTGGAGGTGTGAGATGAGAAATGCACATAAAATGTTGGTTGGAATATCCAAAGGAAATAGCCCACTTCAGAGGCCTGGGTATAAATTGGAGGATGATTTAAAAGTCCCTTCAAGAAACTGAGTATGGCAGCATGGTGTGTGGTGGCACTGTATTGTTGAAATAAGCCATTTTGCACTAAGCCATAACAGGTCTCATCATGAAAGACTGATACAAGTGGCTGGTACTTTCTTGGCAACAGTGTTCCTAGGATAGGCTTATTGAACTCTTGTGACTTGACCTGACTATTTGTCACATAATTGGCATATGACCAAGGTTCAGATTGGTATCCTTTTACTGAGAGCACTTTTGGATCCCAGTTTGGTAAAATCATAGGTTTTGATTATTTTTGGAGGTTTCGGGAAGCACTCGGGATTAGAGTGATCCGGCACAGGCTTTGTGTGTGTCATGGCTGCAAGATATCCTTTAGAAACTGCAGACAAACATGTTTACAGATCAGGGTCCAAGGTTTTTTTTTTTTAGGAATTCCCTTTTCAGTAGCTCTGGGTTTAGCATGTCTTGTTTTAGGGGCTGATTTTTTCTTGAAGATGAGTCTTCTTTTAGATATGACAGCCATTGGTTCTGAAGTCTAGTTTGGACCTAATATTTGCACTGTTCAGTCTTTGATGTGAATACTGAAATTTACGTTACAACCACCAGAGGCTTTACCTTTGACCATTTGTCCACTCTGCATCTCTGCATGGTTGGTTGTTAAAGATAATAAAGTTTTATCTGGTCCATTTACCACGGTTTGTTTTGGATTTTGTGGAGGTGCTGTTTATTTTGCCTGTTTGCTTCCTTTTCTTCCTCATGATACATTAGTTACAGGTGTATTTAATGCTTCCCCTTTCCTTACTGTCCTTAAATGTGTGCCCTCCAGGAAAAGTTCACCCCTTGGTACCAACTGATGAGGCTCATTTCATGGTCATTTGCCAGGTTTCCCTATTGGTCACCGTGGGGAACTTGGCACACAAACTTGCCTGCCACCAGATGTGGGGAAGCAAGAGGGACATCCTCTTTTGTTGCGAGGTCCTCTGAGGCATATTACCCTCAGTTGTGAGGGAAGAGACAGTTAAATGAACAGACTATTGTTAGATGCAGGTAAGTGTAGGTTTCCAGCAGTTGCTCTGTATTCTGTGTTCACACTTGTACCTTATGGGGTATGGTTCTGGATCTACAACCTCCTACATTTTAATTCAGTGTTTAAGGGGTTAAATTTGGCCATTCACTGTGACTCTGGGGCTGGATGGTGCAAGTGTGATGAGTTCAGGTTATTAGATTTTGGCTTGCCTTGTAATTCCTAGCTGACCATCTGAAATTTGGGAATGGGAAATTGTTCTGTTCCTGATGGATGTAGTTGGTTGTCATTGCTTGAAGAATATTGTGTCAGGACTAGATACATAAGATAAGTATGTGGTAATATGGGTTGTCTTGTCTTCAGGACAGTTACAATTGGACTTCTTCCATGTTCACTGTGAGGTACAGACTGAGTTTTTATGTAGAAAGATTTATTAGTTGATCCAAGTATACATAATGTTACAGTATAGTGGTGCTGTGTCTGCTAATCCCAATTTCTTTGTGGTGCACAGCCCATATACCCTTAATAACTAGAAAGGTAGTTCATCCCCTTTCACTCCAAATATGAGGGTTCCGTACCATTTTTTAACATATTTTTGTAAATGGAGTTCATTTTGATGTATTATATAACAATACAAATCATAGCAGTAGCTTTTTAAAAATATTGTAAGGCTTGATGTAATCTTTTTTATGGTGGTGGAAATACTTGTCAGTTATATTGCTGTTACATGTGATGGACAATATAAATTTCACACTGATAAGTGGAATCCGGGACATTTTTGTACCTCCCTGCTGGCACAGATAGAAGTTCACTAGAATAAAGGCATGTACCATGGTAGGTGGTAATCATGGAATGTAAATTTCAAGAAAGTTCTTCCTTTAGTGAACTGTGTTCTGTGTGTGGTAAATGGCAGTAGGTGGATTAATTTGACAGATGTGTGTTATATAGGCCATGATTGTATCCATCTGTTGATGGTCATGAAGTGGTACTGGTGAGTTGCTCTTCCAGGTGCCATAGGACATTGCGAGTATCAGGCTGAGGAAAGAGGCCCCTGGAGGTTGACCTGGGATACTGGTGTTTAACAACAAGGATTCGCTATAACAGGTGTGTGTTGTGCTAGGTGCCAGTTATGATGTTTTGAAGCTGAAATTAAAAGTCCCATCATGAACTTATCATTTATTGCAGAATTTAAGGTTTACAGATATCTTAAGTCATTATGACTGCTTGGGGCATTCCTAGTCTTGCATTAAATGTTGTTATTCTGTGACCTCAGAGGGAAAACTTCATATTTTTCAAGTATTGTACCTTCTTATTTTATCTGGTCTTGTATGAAACTTTGTTGAATATCTATTGTGTACATCCTAAACCGTCTCGCCTCTTTTGATTTAGAATAATACATTATGTTAGAGGGCAAAAATTATGCCACCAAATTGCAGCTGAATTGAATGAAAAGAACAGGGGTCCACAAACCTTCCAAAGATGTAAGCAGTACAGTTTTATTTTGCCATCCAGTGTTTTTATATCCAGTAGGTATGAGGCATACAAATATGGAACATAAGTGACATTTATCTAAAAATGCCCAAATGTAACACTTGAAACTTTATATTATTTTCTAAATACACAGATAATTTGGTGCATAAAATAGCCAGGGACTGGAGTGATCATGGGTAAGTAATGTACTGCTGTCTGGTTGTACATATCTGGCTGTACAATTTGGGGAAATGAGGGGTACTTTATCCTCTGAATCCTGAAATTAATGTCAGTAATATTTAATGACTCAGCCCTTTCCTTCCATAAAACATACATTTTTCATTATAAAGGCCAAACAAATAGTGCTGTTTGGTGAAGTGATTGTTGTGTATTGTAGGAATGGTAAGAGACAGGTTGGGGGGAACACAGATTATGTTTAGTGTTAAAGGAGGTAGTACATACAATTAACTGCTGCTTAAAAGGGTTCAGCTATATGGTATAACTGTTTGGTTGCCACCAGTCAGGTAGGTTTATTGTTTACTGTCATTCAAATACTTCCATTCAGTTGCTGAGTACTTTTCTACTTGAATGCTTTCATCCTATTTCTGTTTGAATAATACACATAATTGAAGTGATAAAAGTCTGATTAATTTTGTAGCTAAATTCTGCTACTGAATAAGTGTTCAATAGTACCTTTGTGTAGTCAGTCGGCTGTACTAGTTACGTGGGTAAGTAATATATAATACATTCATATAAACTCCCAAGTACTTCAAATGTTTTTTTGATATGTGGTTTAAATAAAATGCCAGAAGATGTTACAAGCTGTCAGATGTAGCAATTTATGCAGGGCTGAAATTTTGTACACTTGGCATTGTAGGATTGATACAACCTGTTTGGTTCTTGGTGAGATACAACAGTGTTTGGAGGTATGATGTGCCTGTTGGACATCCTGACACGTAGAACACAATTTAAGCAAGGAAAGGTGAACGAAAGGCACAAATGGACCAATGTATTCTTTACCTTGTGGTTTTGGAGAGGTATAGTAAACAGTTACACCTTCCCTCATTAATACTTAACAGGGCTATGCACATGCTTGCTACTGCTAGTTGCTGGGGCATGAATAGTGTTGAATGTTAGCACCTTATACAAATGTTATTCACTAGTAATTAACAGCAAAACAAAAAACCGATCTGTAAGAACTGAATCACTCTTTAGTCACTACCTTCACTGTACTGCATGTTTTAATGTGTAATGTCACCTAGATATCTCATGCAAGTGAAACTGATTGCAGCAACAGCATGGGGAACAAACAGAGCACAGGACATTCCACCTAGTTTTGTGCTTTCCTAGAATAAGTGGATATTTTAAAATATTTGTTCATGAATAAGTATCACTCTAGTTACACTGTACAGGAATGATTTTTATCTGTTATTCTTGTTTATAAGAAATGATTAGATGAAAAGTATTTGTGGAGTTTTTTCATTTTAATTGATACATGTTTCTCTTTAATCCAAGTTATGCCCCTCTTTAAGCTGTTTACTGTATCTCAGAACACTCAGGGATGGAGAATAACATGGTGTTGTGTTTGAACAGATATGCCCAACAGAATAGCAATATTCAGTGTGTGTATGTTTGCGGCTGGTAACAGAGACCTTATATAAATGCTAATTAGAGAAATTTGTTTTGTGAATATTCTTCAAGTGTCTCAGTTTGGCAGTTGTACATCTCTGCTAGTCAGAAGTACATGCAGCATTATTTTTAAGTTGCCAGCAGAAAATCAAAGTTTCCATATCCACAGTTTAGTAAAGTTAAACACTATAGAGGGGATTACTTAAGTACAATTCACCGTGTCTTCTTTTGTTAAATCACCATTGCTTATGGCTTTTTTTTAATGGTGTGCAAGCCAAAAGTTTCTGGACTGGTGTCGTGTATCACCAACTGGATATGATGCATTCATGTGCTGTTAGGTGATGTCAGGTAGTTTATTGTGGTTTTTTTTTTTTCGATGGTGCAACAGCCCAACTTTGGCATAGGCCACATCATTGTCGAGGTTTCTAGCTCTCACACACACACACACACACACACACACACACATACCTGGTAGGACTCCTCTGAACAAGTGATCAGCTTGTCACAGAGGCCACTCACTACCTACACAACACAAAACAAACACAAGAGACGAACATCCATGCCGTTACTGCTATTTGAACAAGTGGAGGCATTGTCAGGAAAATCAGTTTTTTGTCCAGAAGAAAAAGTTACAAAAATATCCTGTTACTGCCACCTTGCCTCTTCATATGTCTGCATTAAATGGTGTGAAAGCTGCTGAACAGATTTTTTCTGAAATTCAGTATTGAAGATTGGTACTAAAATGTTTAGGTTTTGTTAAAATGGGACAGTAATGGACACTAGCTGGAACCCTGTGTGTTTGTCATAGCATGAACTGCCTGAAATGGAAGTTGTAGAGAAGAACTAAATACATCTTTTGTCCAGTGTACTTTTGATAAGTCTTACAGTGTTTGATGTGATTAGAACATTTGGAGTGAATGTACCAGAATTGTTACACTGTGTTCACATATCCTAATGTGGTCTTCATTGTGCATTATTGTACATAAGGTCTCTGTTACTCTTTTATTTGCTGAATGTTAACATTTGTAAAACTGTTGGAGGAGTGACAATTGGTGTCTGGGTGTGATGGCTCTAACAGTAGCAATATGTTGTAAATGTGAAGCCAGATGAGTGTTGCTAGTGATTAGTCTGTAGTTAAGTAAACTCCCAACATGAAGAGGTCCATTTTTCTCTACATGTGTGATGGGAAATTAACTTCACTGCAACAGTGAAAGGTAAGAGGAAGAGTCAGTGGAAGAAGAGCAGTCAGTTGAAGAAGAGGATCAGCTGAAGTTGAGAACATTTTAAATTTTAGTATGTGGTGTTCTTACTTACTATGCATGGCCTCCTTTATTGATCCAAACATTTTTGTTTTGGGTTGAAATGCACAGAGTCTTATACAGGAGTGATGTCAATAGCCCACACATTCCTAACTTCAATACTAGATTAAGGTGACTGCTGTCTACAGTTGGTGCTTGAGGAAAGAGCCATAGATAGTTACTTGGTAGGAAACTAGATTCAGTTTCAGTGTTAGGAAGAAACACACTGTGCCTCTGTGAGAAATATAATTGCATTTCTGTTTTGGTATAGGAAAATTATTGTTAGTGTACTTTGTTAGGCTTTGAAGGAAGTGAGTATATATATTGCAGAAGTTTCAGTAACCAGGAATATGTCACATGCTGTGCTAGTGTTTTAAAATTTATAGCTGAAATTGACATTCTGTAAAACTTGTTTATGAAAAGGTAAACATTGTCCACATTCTTTGTTGTTGTAACGTGAAGGAATCACTTGTATGTGGAACGTGCATTATTAAGTTACTCAAAAGTCACTGGCAGTTGTGTGTATGTTTGTGGACCTTAGTGCTTTGAACACTGACTTATACTTGTCCAAATTATATATATAAAAGTGTGATTCCTATCTCACAGAAAAGAAACTTGTTGTCTGTTACAAAGGCCAATCAGTGCTGTTTAAGTAAAAATGCTGGTAAGTGAAAGTATCTGCAGTGTTATGTTTACATATTTATTTTGCTGGCAGTACTGCTACTTGCATGTATGCTGAATACATTGTGGTTTGAACACTGAAGTATCACGTGGTATGTACATGTACGTATGTTGTAGTGATGTTAATATTGCTGTTGCACTGCTCTATACACCTAATAAGAGTAATGTACAGTGATGTGTACTGGGGACAGAAATCCCATGAATTTAATACAGTATGGGAACTGTATGTGACTGGACTGACAAGTTCAAAGCCTGTAGCACAAGTACAAGATGCAGGTTGCCAGGGGTGACCATACATATCCACTACAGAGTCTTGGCTGTAATTCTGAATAACAGAAGGTGACTATTGGTGAAGTGACAATTCATCTGCAGATCAGTCATGGGTCCATGCATGAAGTAATCAGAACAAACCAGGCTTTTGTAAGGATTGTGCCAGATGGTTCCCAAGCAATCAAAGAAGAGCACCATTGAACTAAATATATTGAAAGCAGGGGGGCTATGTGGAAAAATTATTCTTTTACACACGTTATATTGCTGTTTGATTAATTTTGAAACATGCATTGTGGATACTTGCTGACTCACTGGCCCACATAATCACTGCTGACTGTGAGAATTGTGCAGGATGCATAAGTACTGCATGATGAAATGTTCAGTTGCTAAATGTTACAGGAGGTGGTCCAGAAACTTATCACGGGGGTTTAGAGGCTTAATTAGTGTTTTTTCAATAGTTGGTAGTGTGAAAGGAAAGTGTTTTTTTAAGGGACTTCATAGAAAGAAACTGCCCATCTGCAGATGTTTTGCTCTATGATCTTTTAGAATAGGGTCATCTGAACTTTGTCAGCCATGTTTATTCTGCAGGACTGACAGTATAGCCTAGTCTAGCTGTACCAGTTGCTAGTGTGCTTGTTGGTCAGTCTGTCTGTCTGTCTCAGAATGTGTCACAGAGCAGCTGATCAAGAATTTCTCAGTGCATATTGATATATTGTGCTGTTAATTATGGTTTGTTTTAGAGAGCAGGTTGTTGAAACTTTGAGATGTTAAGTGAAATAATGTCATTCAAATAGCTGCAAGGGAACAGTATCACTTTTGCATAATTTATTATGTGAAATTTCATGGCGTGTGGAAGAGGAAATGTATATGCAATGTGGAAGTGACCGTATGCATTGGAATGTGCTGCCCAAAATGTGTGTAATTTAAAGAGTACGTGAAAGACAAGGTGGTAGGGACAGTATCATCTGGAAGTGGTAACTTTTCTCAGAATGTGATGTTATGAAGAGGTCTGTGCAGTGATCAGGTTCCACTGGACATGGCACATGATGGTGGCCTATATTTGTTGCCAGCCGAAAGCAGGCTGTGGCCTGGATATAACGGATATGCAGAATGTGTTGCAGCGTTACACAGAGTTGGTAGGCTGTGTGTTAAGTGGCACGCCGGCATACGAGTATGTGAGTAGACTGATGTAGGGTGCATCCGTTGCTGCAAGAGCAGACATGAACACTGTTTTGCGATTTTGTGAAGAATTGCAGAGATGGGTTCTCATGCAGACATTGGCAGTGGCAAAGTGAGTGTGTTGCACACACCTGCAGTGCTGCTTTAAGAATGTTACATGTATCTGGTGAAGAAATCCAACAGAATTAGTTATTCTCATATTGACTGAGGCAAACCTGGAGGACAGGAACAGTTAAATGTGGACATGCAGAAGTGCAAAATAGTGATGATTGGTTCCTGGCTGGAAGTATTGATCAAGAATCAGATGGGTATTTCACCATTTAAACCAACTGAATTGATGGCATCAGATGGAATTATACCTGGTCCTCTGCAGTGTGCAGTACCACATTTGAATCTTCCCTCTGCCATATATATTGTCTGTCTGGCACTTGGACATACTTTGAAAACTTGGATGCAAATGAAGTAGATTGTCATACATAAGTCTGGCCACTCTGATCTGATGTGGGAAGCACTGTGAGCCAAGCATTATTGCTGTCAGGCCCATGATCTGACTGGTGGCCAAGTGACATTACACATCAGCTGAGTGGTACTTGGCAGATTGCAGCTGTGAACATTAAGCCGACAGCTGCAGTTTAAGTGCTCCTAGGACTCCCTGTGCATATTATGGAACTTGGTAGAAAGTATACCCAATGCCTGCAATGAACCATGGGAAATACTTAACAAAGATTGATTGGTGCTAATGTGGAGAATATGATGAGCTCCTAATAATGCCAACAGATGGCAGATGGGATTTAATTTGGTGTTTAAAGGGTTAATATGGAATTTATTCTGACGGTTGGGGTGGATACAATGATGAGCAAGTTGGTTCAGATAATAACACTTGGTTTGAATCTTGACCAGGCCACAATTCATGAGATCAGAGGTTCTTTTAATGCTTCTATTAGATATTATTATGAGATTTATGTGAGATTGCGGCAGTTCTGTCCACAGTTTCATTGTCCGTTCTCAAATGCTTTTCACAGCCATGTTTTGCTGATACAAGTTTGTGAAGGTGTGTATCTCTCCACAAACTATTCTTTACTTTCCATTGTTTCTGCAGATCAGTATTGGTATTGCAGCTAAAGTATGTCAGTTGCTGCCTTCTCTGTTGCACGTTTTCCTCTCATCATGACTACACCAAACTGAATGTATGGTGCAGTGTGATAGTGATGTGTAGTGAATGACTGCGGTCATCAAGTTCAACATCACGACACAAGTTTGTTTAATCCTGTTGCACAGTATAACAGCACAGGAGCCTTTCTGATGCAGATGCACAGCAGTTGGCTGGCTGCACTACTATGACAGTTTGATAGAACCCATTTTATGTTAACTGTATTTGAGATGAATATGATTTTGTTTCAAGTATGAAGAATTGCACAAAATTTTTGTCAGAATGGCTGGGGGAAAGGAGATAAATTAGAATACCCACACATAGAGGGGAGGATAATATTAAACTGGATCTTTAATCAGTAGGAGGATGTGAACTGGATCCGTTTAGAGATAATACAAAATACTAGGCTTCTTTGGGCAGTAATAAATGTACCATTTCTATAAAATGCAGGAAATGCCCTGACTAGCTGATTTTCCCAAGAAGGCCTGCTCTGGGGAGTGTAAGGAATCATTAAATTTGGATTTTGGTCATATGCAGATGTGCAGCTACTTGTCGCTGATGTATGGGAGGGTGAGTTAAACAGGTCAATATTAAAACTATACGTAGTGAAATATTCTTGAGCATTTCATTGCCATTCATGGTTTCGTTACTGTGTTCATTCTTGGCAGTTAAAGGTAATTGTCAGCCCCATTTGCAAGTGAGCAGTGAGACTGTAGTTGGAGGTCAGTATTTGTAAGAACACCACATTCTGTTTTTGTGTTTGTATTTGTACCACTGTGTTATGAACTGACACCAATACCATCAGAATACAAAATACATTGATTTAGGAATGAACCTGACCATATTGGGCACCTCAGAATCGTTCTCAGGAGGTTCCTCCACCATCAAGGTTTTACAGTCTTGTGATAACCTTGTATAAATCATTATATTGGTCAAGTGTAATAAAACTGGTTATGATAAAATGCAGTTAAACAATATAGGCACATTTCTTCCATTAATGTCTCAAAATTACATATACCTACACAATGGGTATACAAAGAAGCTGCGGAAGTCCTTGAAATCATGTATGCCTGTGTACACCGGTTTATTTTTGTGTGGATCAGTTTGATAAATTACTGTAATATGAAAATAAAATAGTGCTGCACAAATGTTTTCCATACATGTGTTATATAAGTGCATCATGAGTACATGCTGTGATTAGTGTAGCAGTGTAAGTTCTGTATTACTGGAGTGAGTGGTAGTGTATAAGTGAATATGACTGGCATTGTTATGTTCCTACCTTGAACTTGGGACAGAGAGAGATCATTGTGCAGTGATCAGGCTAGATTAAATAGTAGGCTCATGTGTTTCTGCTGTGATCAGTCTCATTCCTCTAGTTTTTCCAAATATCCATCTTCGTAAGTTGTTTGTAGTGCCAATTTTTTTTCTTATCATTTATACCAAAGGTGTGATCATTGTTCAGAATGTGTAACAGTGTTGGCCTGTTGGACCAGTATACAGGGGAAGTGTAAACAATAAGGTAACAGCACGGCTGACATAAAGTAGCATCATCGGACCTCGTATTTCACCATGAAACAAACAGGCTTGCTGGAAAGAAGATGAAAGTCCAAGTATACAGTGTGATTTGATTGAGGCATGTGAAGGATCTTGCATTGGTGAAAACTGATCACCTTTTGGTGAAGGTACACAAAGCACAAATACTAAAATAAAAAAAAAGGTGGCTATCATGCAGTGCTTTGTTTTATGGCAGGACACATGCTTACAACAAGCCGTAATCGGGATACAGAGGCATGCCCACTATGACTGTGTGCCATTACCAGAAAGTACAGACATATTAAGTTGACCAAGTTTGCCCCAGAGCATGATATGTTTCTGCGTAGTACATATAACATTGTCCATGACCAACTGGATTACAGAAAGAGGTGTGCAGGCTGGGTGTCAATGAACCTTTCAGATGATCATATGGGACTTCTTTATGTGCATTTGACACATTATGCCAATCATGGACAGCAGTTTCTGCAGTACATTGTTACAGGGAATGACACATTTATTAATCATGTGACACTCAACCAGTATATCATCCCTGCCGTGGAAGCAGCCATCATCTCCCGCAGCAAAGGAATTCAAAGCGATACCATACATAAGGAAGTTGAAGAGAATGTATTTTGTAAACATAAAGGTGTACTTCTTGTGGATTTACTTGCGGTGACACTGTAACTGTTGGCCTTTGTTGTGGTACTGTGGCAGGCCATTTGTTGTAAAACACATACAGTGCTGCTGCATGACACAATAATGCTAGGCCTCATACTGCCAATTGCATTTGTGTCTTGTTACATTGCTGTGGCTGGGGAGGTTATGGCCCAACCCCCTTGCAGTCCAGAGCTGCCCAGTGGTTTCCACATCTTAGGATCCCTTAAGAAGCATCAAGTCAGCAAGTGACATTGGCATGAAGCATACTGTCATGTCTTGCTTACAGACTCTTGATAAGCATATCTTCTGTGCTGGGATACAAGCCTTGACATCACAGTGGGACTGATGACTGTTGGAGGTCTGATGTGTACCATCTGCGTTACGCATGTGCTATGTTGATGACAGAAGAAGATTCTCGGTGTCAGAGTGTTTGTGTGCTGAATATCAGAGTTTCTGTGTGATGTGTTGATAGTTATTTCAAAGAGTTATTTGTTTTAAAAGTGACTTTCACCATAATCTGCTTGAACAGTTTTGTAACTTGTCTGACATATGGCTTGACATGTCAAAGTTACAAATTTATAATTCCACATTTTTATCCATATTATTCTACAGGGATATGTGTCACATTTTTTGTTTATGTGTTTCCAAGTTCACCTGAGTTGCTTACAGGGAAACTGTGCATATGGTTAATTAAATACATGCAGCCAGTTTGCATTCATTTGGATCAGATAAGTTTTATATATATATATATATATATATATATATATATATATATATTTGTGC
>Ga0268261_10001841_pt1 | contig 14920 bp, 5 predicted proteins | sample TergutNc150P1_FD_190353 | JGI IMG/M metagenome (GOLD analysis project Ga0268261, IMG submission 190353) | Nasutitermes corniger P1 segment gut microbial community from laboratory colony in Florida, USA - Nc150 P1 (SPAdes) (version 2) | ecosystem: Host-associated > Arthropoda: Insects > Digestive... | reverse complement strand
GTGACAGCCCTATTGTAACAGTTAACAATGGTGTGGATAACAGGGAGAGATGGAGTTCACAGAGCTTGTTAACACACAGCATCACTACCATTTTGTGGAGACTTGAGAAAACATGTACAAATAACCAAAACACTTGAGAGGGAAACAAACGTGACAGCCCTATTGTAACAGTTAACAATGGTGTGGATAACAGGGAGAGATGGAGTTCACAGAGCTTGTTAACACACAGCATCACTACCATTTTGTGGAAACTTGACAAAAAACGCTTGGTACATTTTTACCAGATGAACTCTCTTTCCTGAAGTGCAGGTTGAACCTAATTATTCACCAGTATTTAATGTCGACATTAAGAGCGATCAAAACTACACGTCCTTCAAGTGTTCGTGGAGTGTCGCGTGATGAAACTACAATTAAAAATATGCTGGTCAATCTCGCAAACTATTTGCCATTTAGGCCGCTAGACAAACTCGTCCGCTGACGGAATAGCGAAGACTGTACAGGGATTATCTGATATCGAGAAAGTCTGAGTTTCGACACTCTGCTGGAGCCGCCCTTTCCAGACGAAAGCACACCGCTCTCTTTCAGGGGGGAAAGAGGCAGAAACGTGGCGTTTACCATCCAACCCTTCTATCACCTGTTAGATTATTTGTAGAGCTATGTTTTTACGTATCCACTACCTCTGCTTGGACTTTAGTCTTTAGAAAAATTGGTGTCACGAATATCACTAATACGAATAGACAATTTATATATATATATATATATATGTGTGTGTGTGTGTGTGTGTGTGTGTGTGTGTGTGTGTGTGTGTGTTAAAAATGTCATATCTACCAAACAGCAACTGAAAGCACACAGACAGATAGCAGGTCAGAAAATATGTAGAAAAAGCTGGTACATAAGTCTATCAGGTAGAGCGCCTAGAGTGCAATAAGAAATAGAATGGTTAAATTTGAAACTACCTTACACAGGTGATATGGAACATTTACGAGCATGTATGTATAAACCTGAAATGTCCAGTTACGTTAAACACATTATTCACACACACACGCAAACTCACACAGCTTTGAGAAAACAGTCATACACGTGATCCCAGTAACGGAAACGGATAACAAAAGAAATCCGTGGAAAACCGATCTAGGAGCCAACAGCTCAAAGTACGGAAATAAACAAAACGCCAAACAATCTTCCTAATTCCATCTTCCAGAACTTCAGTGAAACTAGATATGTGCAAAGACAAATCTGTCCCCCCTACTCAAAAGATCGGCCCAACTCACAAAACAATCGCGCTGAAAATTCTCATGCCTCTCATATATTTTTTTGTAAAAATATTGCCTAAAAATCTAAGAAACCGCAAAATCTTTAAACCAGTTTAAAGCACGTAATCTACTTAGTGCTTTACACTATAAGCGGAAATATATAGCCATAATAGATATAATATAGCGGTAAATCCAAATGCAGATTAGTGACACACAATCGAAAATGAGAGGTAAAAATTTCAGACACTCCGTTCATGAACACATAAACACTAGGTACGAGAGCTGCAGATGATTTCTGAAATACCAGAAACAAAAACAATTAACGGCGATTTCGACCCTTAGCTAATAAAAAGGGACATCGGATTTACGTAATTTCCTGACTCGGTTTTTACGCCCCCATCTAGGGATAAAGTAGGGGAAATGTGCGTGAGGATTCCCGCACTTAACATGTTTGATAACGAGCAGATATTGTGCCTAAGGTGTAGCTGTTGGAAACGTATGTTGCAAGTGTCGCTGTGAGAAAGCAGAGTGTTTGGTCAGGCCTTCTAAATGGTGAGTAAATGTTAATCGGCAATTGCTAGAAGCGCGTAGTGAAAGGAGTAATGTGTTTTGAAGTTCAGTTCGGAGATACAGAGTGCCCAATTCCGAATTACACTTTGAACATGAAAATAAACCGTTAGATTATAAGAGTGCGCAGGGAATGCAAACAACCAGTTACACCTACGTGCATAGCAATAGTTCAAACAGCACCTCTTTTCGACAAACAATACGTAACTGCTAACCGTATATACATGGACAAGGCGACTGCCATCCTAATATTAAGATAATGAATAATGAACCTGCACGGAACAAACTTCTTATGCACGAGTTTCTAGAAAACTATAGAACATAGACTAATTGGGTAAGACGTGGCACACTAGAATACTTGTGAGTTAAGAAGGTATATCCATTTAACTGATATATATATAATGTTACACGAGGTGCATTAAAATAGTTTCTGTGCTCACAGACAAAAGACACTAATGCTGCACATCATAAACGAGTAGCAGAGGGCTTATTGAGCCTTTCGCTGTTTGAAATACAAATACAGAATTTGCGAATAATGGGTTATATTTCTTTCCATTTGCGACTTTGTATTGTATTAAAGTACACGCTTTAGAATATGGCGTTTCTGCACCAAATATTGCTTCACACTGATAGAAAATGCTGCAAGAAATTTAGACATTTTGAAAATAATTCTTCTAGATCATGTAACGGGTAGAACAGAATTTTCTATAATGTTATATCCTAGTGCTTATGCTGCGTAAAATCTGTTAATGGTTTCGAATTCTTGGGACACCCCTGCAGAGGTAAGGCAGATGGAAATATGCCTTAATGAAACGTCATCCATACACTCCCCACTTCACAGATTTATCTGCAGGTTAATTCGTTTCTTCACCTAAAATTCAGGAAGGCGTTAAATGAAAAGAAACTTTACCCAAACAGGTCTCAAGCACAGTCGATGGACGCAACTGCACATTTCCAAACAATGCACTTCATGAAATATCTCAAACGGTGGCACGATCGCTAAGCTAGCTGTATAAATTCCCAAACAGCATTCTTACAGGCAGAATACATTTAAAAGTTCAACACTGCATATAAGCTAACGTTGCAGTCACAAACATAAATTACACGTTGATATCATTAAGCGTGCAAGTTATACGAGACACAATCCCCAAAGCCCATGGAACAACAGAAATATTTTACATCGTTATTCTAATTTTGTAATTTTGTCCGGACTGTTTTAATGTTTTTAATTCGAAAAGAACCCGATAGAAGAATACAGTGAGATCTTAACTGTCAAAATACAGAGACAGAACAGCGCTAACTGTTCAAAATAAAGTTAAATCTGTTACACTTATTAATGGTAGCAACGGTATTTAACACATCAAGAATATCAATGCTTCTTCAGTTAAAGAAATCGACCAGTTTCAAAACATGAAAAAAAATGTTTTTAACTGCAATAATGAAATATTTTTCTTCCCGAAATATTTGTGTCAATGATACACAAATATTTAAAAATTAAAGTACAGGGTAAGATTCTAAAAGTCTAATATGAATCAGAAGAGCACAAAGAAGGAGCTTGCAAGACAATGCAAATTTGCTACACATCAGTAGGCACTAAACGAATAACTGCCATTTGCACTAACACCTAGCTAGTACGGTCGGTATCAATTCAGACCCGTAAACCTGACTCACTGCCATGGCCTTGGGATACTATTATAAAGGATGGTCACTTTAGAATATGAACAAGCTCTGATAGCTCACCATAAGCGGACCTTCCATTATACTAGGTCTCACCAAACTACTATTATTCTTATTGTGTTTAAACATTTCACATAAACATTGTGAACATTTGTCACAACGCAATATGAAAAATCCTGAAAGAACAATAGAATACCGGATACCTACAGGACTATCCACATTTACATACCAAAATATATACAGGCGATTCAGAAAAAAATATCCTTATTTTTGGGGGTAATAGTAGCGGTAATTGTCAGAAAAATAAGATTAATACTAACATATATATCATATGTAATAATGCAGACTCAATAACGATGACTCTCAGCCATGAAGTTTGGACACACCAAGAGAAATAAATAAATTATCCAAAGGCTGGACTCGTTAGAATATGACCAAGCTCTGATAGCACAACATAAGCGGACCTTCCATTATACTACGGCTCCCCCAAACCCGTGTAGCCAGGTAGACACGGCCTTTATGCCATTTGTATTGCGCCGCTTAATGTTTTCTATAGGAACACTTCTTCAACCACATTTCGTTATAAATGAGCGACTCATTCAAAATGTGTTGCATAACAGTCAATAAGGACATACGAGAAAAGACAGATAAGACCAACGCATAAACGTAGAAAAACAAAAATATATTTTCTCACTGAATTATCAAATAGACCTAAAATTTACTTATCACGTATTTACGTAAGTGTGACTGCAATCAACGGGCCGTGTCCTTCATATACTTAGTTATGATAATTTGTCGACTAAAACACACAGTAATGCACACAGTAATATACAAATGTCCGTCAGAATACAGAATAATTTACGAATGAATATGCAAAGTAATGACGTAGAATTCGTCCATTTCCTGTCACACAAAAAACTTGTATAAAAAGGTGGAGGTTGTTTCGTCTGACGTCACGGTAGATATTAAGGCTTCCAAAAGCCAACAACTCACAAAATTTTGGGCAAAGAACAAACCAGTTAGGTTTCCTTGTTATTTTTATAATATTTAAAATTTACGGCTAATTGCATGAAAGTCACTGAATATAAACGTACAAGTATTTAAAGGGTATCTCATACGTTTTACACAAGAGACGCTGTCAGATTTCTCAGAATCGTCGCAAAATATCTGAAAATTATTATAACGGACATCACACAAATGGCCAGACTTCCCATTTCTTAAACTTATCTCTTTCCATACACTCAGACATTCAACTATCTCTTCGACATTTACTCATATATTACTAAGAATACGCGCAACCCATGTATAGAGAACAATCGCGGCGAAATATCAAAAATATGGTTGGTGATTAAATCAAGTACCGTGAATTTAAGCAGATTCGGAAATTTCACGAAACAGACATAAACACAAAATAAGAAATATGATTAAAATCCGCCCTGTGCGAGACGTATTGTTTCATGATGACCAAAAAAAGAACACTCATACAGACAAAAGGGAAAATGTGGAAATAAGAGGCTCTTTCCGTAACTGCTTCATGGATGTGTGTAAAATGACGCAAAAATTAAGCGGCAAAACTAAACATTTCAGCAAGAATTCTCATCTTGCTGGTACAAATCATTGTTCGTAGGAAGACCTCAACTATTAAATAGGAAGTTTGTTTACATCATCCAAATGATTAGTGACAACAGCATAAAATATTAGAAAACGCATTTATGTATTCAGAAACCGATCAGTTGTATAATCATGAGTCGGGGAAGTACGATCGAAGATAAAACACTTTGAAAAATAAGAAATTCTGAAATCTTGAAGCCTCTTACTTTGTATTCAGGTGACTCTGGTTTCTGGCACCAGCTCGGAGACAGGCTATATTTCCTAAGCCTTAACTTGATTTTCCTCAGTCTTATCAAGGAAACCGACCGTGCTTGCTCCCTTCCGCATTCTTTTCAAATCGAGGTTATATAAACGAATTTTACCAAATAACTTAAGAATTAATGACTACAAACAGAACGACCGATCTAAAGTGGGGGGTCTTATAAAAATGTACTAAAGTTCTAACTTGAGGAATTGAAAGCGTAACAGTATCGGTGAGACATAAGCTTCATATGGCGGTCATTATTAATTAGTTATTTAACTATCTTTAATGGTAAGTCGTGTAGTCTATTAGAACAGTTAGCCTTTGGGATTATATCGCATCGACAGCGAAGAAAATTCATAGAAGATTAACTTTAAAGAATCTGAAAGAAAGCGGTTGTGCCACAAGAAGGGTAAAGCACAATCTGTGCATTGCAGAACGGAGCTGAAAAATCCGCGACAAACCCTGTCGAGACAGTCTCACGACCGCAATTTAAACCAAACACATCCTGAAAATAAGCCTAAAGCTTTACTGCTACACCGACCAGATTGCTTGTCTCTGTCGTCAGGGATATTGCGGAAGAACCAGGTTCCTGTGATAAGTCAGTGTTGTCTACTTGCTTACAATATGCCACACACGGGAAGGCAGAAATACTTGTAATTCACAATTATTGAAAGTTCTACGTCACCATATTAAATGAATGCAAGAAACATTTAAGGCACGTCAGTGCAAAATAAGTAAAAAAACTTTCGTGTAGTGGACAACGAGAAGACACTTGGCAAAAGTGAAAAATTTATGTTAATAATAATAATAATAATAATAATAATAATAATAATAATAATAATAATAATAGAACAGCGACAGCCATATTTAATGTGTTCCTACATCAGAATTAAAAGCCTGTCGAATTAAATTTGCTTCCTTAAATTACAAAAACCTCCGAAAATCTTCCCAATCAGTATGGATAAAAGAGAATTTGTACCAAAATTTGGGCAAAACAGATCTGGACAGGCAAATTGCTGGTTACAATTCAGACGACGTTCGAAAATCACACTTACTTGCCGGTACTTACAGGAGCAGGTCGAATATAACAGTTGTTGTATTCACAATATTTCATCTGTCAGCAGAACATGATTCAAAGTCTGGTATATCTACTGCTGCTGTATGCAGTGTGCAGCACTCAGGCTGCTAACATCCTGGGAATCTTCCCCACACGGTCCATCAGTCATCAGTTGACGTTCCAAGCCGTTATGAAGGCCCTGGCAGCAAGAGGACACCACATTACTGTCATCAGCCCGAACCCAGTCAAGGTATTTTGTTGTCAATGGTTTTTGTGTATGAACTAAAGACAACAATAACGCTACAAACAATGCTTTCTCCTAGTTCCACATAACAATTTATAAATAATTTTCTACATTCCAGCAATGCTTATAAAATTTATTTCCTTGTGTGTGTGTTTCCCGTTCGCGCGCCATTGCGTAATACGCTTATAGCAGGACAAATTTCGAGACACACCACAAATGCTCTTAATTTTCCTGTATCTTACCAATAAATACACAATCATAAAGATCACAAATGCGTATAGGATGGAAAACACGTTATTATAATATAACAGTAGCCCAAAACATAAAGAAGAATAAATCGTTATTACTTCTAACAATTTACTACATTCCTGCTTTATGTCAATCAGTGTTCAATTTAACACAATTATTATTTCATAAATCCTAACAAATTGATTCTGCAGCAACAAAATAGGGTTTCAAAATAGTGTATTAGACAGCAGACTAGAATAACACGACTCAGAATTGTAAAATCAGTGTTGAAATTTCGACCCGTAAATTGAAGGTAATATTTTGACTATTGCTGCAACTATCAGTTCTCAACTGCGACTCTGATTCACAGCTTCTCTCTGGTGTGTTTGATACCAACTTATGAACACCAACATAAATAAGATATAAACAATCAGGCAGTCAAGCGAGAACTCCGTATGTAATTCAGATAGAATTTGGTGAATCTGCGATTATGGCTTTGTAACGATCTAAGTATCATATTGCTGCACGGGTGCAATAGCTGTTAAAACAATCGGACGTTGAGAGACAGTGCATAGAAATTAATGGACCTAATAATATTTAGTTATTTCTCGTTTTAAATGAGTAGAATACAGATAAGCAGAGGTAACTCATGACATGGAGGCAACTAGTGTCAAAATACTTCTCTGCATTCACATGTTGGAAACCTGCCAGTGTAATCCACGACTTTCGAACAAGGTAATGAACACGAAGATAGTCTTTGGAACTGCGCTGCTGCTGGGAATATACAAATTTTTAACTGCAAAATTATTTCTGTTGCAGGCTCCAGTTCCAAACTACCAAGATGTGGACCTCTCCTTCGTGTATGACATTCAATTTCCAACAAGGGACCCAGTGAAACTGGAACAGAACTCACCATATACCTTTTTGGGACAATTTATTTGTACCGCGTCGAAAGTTGCCGAACTACAAATGAGTTCCCCGCAGATTGCAGAATTCATTAGGTTTGCTAAAGTTCATACCTTAATTGCATAGGCTGGTAAACCATAATTTTCACATGTTTGTTAAGAAAAATATATGGTTTCTGTTCGTAGCAATAACTCCTGCTTACATTTCACGAACACCTGTCGACGTTTTCTTCCCTATCACAACTCAGCAATGATTCGCTGCAGAGAAAGTCTCATTCTATGTCAATGTGAACAGCCGAAACCAGGGGCTTTGTATGACCTTTGTGTGTGTAATATCACCACCTAAATCTTATCTCTGTCAACCAATTTATGTTCCCTCAAATTCCCTGCCATAAAGTTACATTCTCTTTAATTTTATTTCTGTAACTATTTTTCGAGAGGAATATTATTATCGTCAATTATGGCGTGTTTAATTATTCTTTACACTCTATGCGTCTTATTAGTACGTTTAACATCAGACCGATTAAGAATCTACTTCTTATACTTACGGATGTTACGAACACACGCGTAATAAATATATCAAAAATTCAAAACACTTGTTTGTTTACTTTTCACATACCGCTCAATGTAATTTAAATACTTTTTTTACAGGACGAAGCAAACAAAATATGATCTTGTGTTTCTGGAGGCACTAGTTTACCAAAGTTACTACGGTCTTATTCATCACATCGGATCACCGCCGGTGATTGGAATACAGTCTCTCGGAGGCCTGTGGTCTGCAGCTGAAGCAATGGGAAATCCGACAAACCCTGCATTCATTCCGGATGTTTTGCTCCCTTATGGAAACCGCATGACATTTTATGAGAGACTACAAAGCACGCTGTTTTGGTTGTGGATAAGGTGCGTAAAAATATGTGACTGTCATTACTGGCCTCGTATAATCTAATGAATTGAACGTTCTTGTTAAGGTCTGCTCAAGCCGCAGTTCGCTGGAAACATGTTGCTCCTGACAAACTGTCATGTTTTCCGGGGAGGCATTTCAATGAGACGCCGTATTTCAACACTTTCTCTGCCAAAGCACTGAAAAAAGTCCGCAACAGATAATAAAATTATAGGCTGTTTATTCATGGTGAAAATTATTATATTATTATATTACCTATGAGTTAATTGCATTTTATATAAGATAATACAATTTATTATACTATTTGTATTGCACATGCCATACAGACAAATATAAAGCTGATGATTAACGCATAATTTTACGTATATTTTTCAGTCTTCGCTAAGTGAACTGATTTTCATTTCGCCAGCACGCAGATCAAAATTTGCAGAAGATCCCGCATCATATGGAAGGTTAAATAGGGCTCCTATATATGTTACCAAAATAACACATGCATACCGACAGTTCCAACTTGTGTCTGTAATTTGTGATTTGTAATATATGGATATTTTTGTATCCGTAGTGCGTCTCCGGCAAATTTTGCTCACGTTTTAAAAAATGAATTCCATTACATACATCAGTAAAATAACTAATATCGTAGGTAAATCTGTTAGCTGTTGGTCGGAATAGAGTAGTCAATATAAAGACTAACAAAGGGCTGAAAATTTCGAAGTTCAGACCCCTGTGAGGAAAGTTCTGCCGCACACGTCAGGAGAGGCCGACGGGCCTACGCACTTCTGTGGAAGGATTACCGGGTTTTTCTCAGGGATAAACCAGACGATGCACGTCGTTGAGGTTAAAAAAGGGTACCGCCGAAATTAAACAGTGTAAAAATATACCACTATTTCCGGTCTCTAACTGCATGGCAAGTTAGAGGTTAAATCAGATGCTTCGTTTTGAAATAAAGGAAAAATTCCTCAAAAAACATACACGCACTTCTAACTGTTTCCAATTGTTACGGCAAAGTGTGGTTACTAAGGAATTACAAGACTTACTAGTATCCCCACTGAGCTGCCTACTACATATAAAATTTCGAAGAAAGACACGTGATATCAGCACTTTCCTTCTGACAGGTATAAAATATATGCAGAACTATATCCAACACAAGAAGCCATCATGAGGAAATACTTCGGCTCCAGCCCCCCTTCTGTTTCTGAAGCAGAGAGGAATATGAGTTTGTTGATAATTAACTCCAACTGGGTGTTCAACTATCCCATCCCTCTTATGCCATCAACAGTGACGATACACAGTTTGCATGTCAAGACATCTAATGATCCATTGCCAATTGTAAGTAACAGACATTCTCTCTCCTTTCGGCACAATATATGTCGCTTACATTTGCCTGCAGAATATGTAACAGATTTGACAATTCCCTAGCAGTTAAACATGTCTGCAAAAGTCCGCTAGAGGGTTTATTTCTCGGGCAGACCAATTCCTAGATGAGAATAACGTGGATAATTGGAAGCTGGCCCAGTTTACATAAACCAAGGAAGTAGTTTAGGGCATTCGATTTTGTTGCATTTTTTCCCCTAATCAATGCAAATTGAAAATTGTTGTCCTAGAAATGGGAGTCGCAAAAAATCTTGTAACTTCCCAAGAGACAGACAGGTAGCGCACGGAAGGATAGTGGTTTATGTGATTGAACAAACGATGAGCAAAATGCATTATGCCAGTCACTGAGTAAATCTATTTGCCAGGTACAGTTCGGCGAAATGAGGTCAACCAACAACACCCTGCCTGGCCTATCAGCTCGGAGTAATAGTTTTAGCTATAAACCAAGGATCCCAATTTCAAGGTAGAAAACTGATTCAAAATTCGCGATTCAATACCTCGAACAATTTTCACATCGATACAGAATTCAGCACGAAAGCAAGACGCGTGTAACTACAGTCACTCTAATTACACACACTCTAATGTCACTCTCTGATTTGTCACGCTTCGAACATTCTTCTGCATTTAGCGTGTAAATTCTACAAGAATTGAAGAAATTAAATGGATCAGCTCACGAATGCTACAAAACCCAACAGGTTTCTGTTTGCTATGGTTCGTAACACATAAATCCATTGAATATACATAAGACCAGAAATTAACATAAAATAATCCTGTACACAATGGTGTAGCTAGGATTTTTGGGCGGCAATGCAAAGGGTATGCACTATGCAATGTCTTACTCATTGGCAACACGGGTAGTTTTTGTAGAATTGTCCAAAACAGAACAGGTTTTCAAGTAAAACTCAGTATTTGAATATTATTCTTGGGTTTCCGCACGCACGCTCGAATTAACTTGAAGAGTGGGTAGCGTTTAGTTAGTGTAAAGCAATAATTTGTTGAGATGTGATCGGAGGAATGCTACATTTTTAGGGACCTACAGTTATCATTGTATGCTATGTGGTAGCAACAACCGTGACCCCTAACCACCGTAATATTGTTTTCCATGCATGTATTCAAAATATCACAAGAGAGAATAAAAATTGTATCTTCACGAGTAAACAGTACACACCTTTATACTTTGATATTAATCACACCAGAACACCAAGGAAACATAGACTTTTATATCTATTCCTAAACGGTTATTTTCGTATATAGCACACACTATGTACGCTCCCCTTCTCAACATGAAAATCGTCAGCATTTCCATTTTCTTCCATGGATTTCTTATGCTGCTAATTTTGGTATTCTTGTGTCATTCTCAAACATGTTATCATATATGCTTACCAAAAATAATGATTTGCACAATTAATTATAACAATCAAGTGTATGCAACCAGCAGCTTCACTTTCCTTCCTTCGGTCACACAACACAAATTAAACACTATAGTTCCTTAATAGAAGACGAAACTAGTTAAGCATGGTAGAAAAGCTAAGTTTCCTTAACCAGAACACTTCAGTATGTACGTACGAAATACAATGTAACGAAAAGATATTTTGCAGTCAGATTACTGTATTTTCAGGACCTTCAGAATTTCCTTGACGAAGCCAAAAACGGTGTTATATACTTCAGCCTTGGTAGCCGTGTGCGTAGCGACCATATGCCAGAAGAGAAGAGGCGTGTTTTTATTGAAGCCTTCTCTGAGTTACCACAGAAAATTTTGTGGAAATGGGAGTCGGCCCGCTTGCCTGGACAGCCAGCAAATGTGAAGACTGGCGACTGGCTGCCTCAACAGGACATCTTAGGTAATATGGCTGTTTGTTCCTGACAAAAGGAGAATGTGTTTATGAACAGACTAGTGGAATGACTATAAAGAAAATTCAACAGAATACACCTACATTGTTTTTTTTATTATTTTGAGTCTTTCAAATGAATGCATGCCACGACGCCCTTGTGGGGAATGAGCTACCCGAATGTGCAAGTCACATCCAACGCTTCACAGACTGTATCTGTTGATATAACCAGTGTATGTACGACGAGAGATACGGTCTCGTGTCTATTTGACATAAATTCTATTTTCTCAGAGCCTCGTATTCTATTCCCATGCCAGAATATTGTGTTAACAGTTAGTGGAAACAAGTGTTCCTTTCATATTCAATGCATTTTAATGAGGGCAGTGCGGCGTGCTTCACATTACAGGTCCTTATTTACAGTGCTCTTCATGATATTCTGATGACGAGCATTTACCCGTTTTAACATTACTCTTAATGTTGTTCTATAAACAAGATATCAAACGGAATTGTTATGTTTGTGACAGATGTTCCTGCTTAGCATTCGAGTACTTTTTTTTTAAATCTACTGGTAACTATATCCGACCAACATCTGATATAATATTTTTTTATACGTTACTGTTTATATTAATTTCCAGAAATGAAATTATTTCGACAAAAGTTGCATTTTCGAGGTTTTATTGCCTTATGCCTTTAGCGAATCTTTCCTAAGATAGAACAGCCCTTATTTCATTTCACACGCTCCTGTCTCTGCCATGTTCCTACAGACTACACTGAATCAGCCAGCAAGAATTTTACAAGATACTCAAATCAGATCCTTGTCACAAAATTCCATGAGAATAAAAAAACATTTTAAATATGAAGGACAAGAGGAGAAAGCATGGAAGCATCTTGAAAGGGAATTTATGCTTCATAAGCAACAAATGGGAATAAAATCAGAAAATGGATGGTCTTTAACGACACAAGCACTATGGAAGAGACAAAACTGAATTTGAAATCAGCAAACAACACACGTAACATTGAATATACATTCCATTATCCTCCGATTATATTTTCTTCCTAATTACATTCTGCTTTCCCGTTTTTACAGCTCACCCCAATATCAAGTTGTTTATAACACAGTGCGGACTGCAGAGTTTCCAGGAGGCTGTGTACCATGGTGTGCCTATATTGGGAATTCCAGTATTTGGTGATCAGAAGTACAATGCAAAAAAAATATCCACTGAAGAAATTGGACTGCAGCTGCCATTTCAAGAGCTAACAAAAGAGAAACTGCTGACCAGTATAACTGTAATCCTCAACGATTCCAAGTAGGTACAAGTCAAGTATGTGGATAACGTAACATGTGTCTTGGAAAAAAATTAAAAAGGGAAACAAATTTAAAACACAAATCAATTGTTAATTACACATTAAGAATTTATGACAAGACGAAAAACATTACGTCGCTTAAGACTGATTGATTCATGATAGGGACGGCGGACAGTGCACGTTTGTATCCGGGCATATTTCAGGGTTTGTCTGACAAATATAAATTTATCAGGAGGGAAGTTATTTCTCATAGAAGGGACGATAGCTAATTAATTATACTTCATTCTATTATTATTATTTTTTTTGTTTAAATGTACCGATGATGGCCAGAGGGGGTAGAAAAAACAGGCAACATTTAATAAATAACCATATGTACAAGCATTATGACCGACGGTACATTTATTAATTTTATTATATATATTGTTTCTCAGCGGTATGTACCAAGCAAGGTTTAAAAGCAAATGTATTAATTTTTAGAAATCAGTAAAACTGTAAGAAACACTAATGTTTGGTGACGCTCACATGTTTATGCATATGCTTTTCAAAAATCTACAGAGGTCCCCGACCTTAAAACCACATTGATTCTGCTTTGAAATCTCAACAACAAGATCTCGTAAAACACCTTTATTAGAAGGCCAAGTCAGTTTATGGCAATCACATAAATAGCGGCCATACACATCACTGTCACTACAGCGTCCATTGGTGAGCCGTGGATATGTTTCCACTATTATACCTACATCGCTGATTAGAGTAATTTTACATTTTTCATTTCGCGCATTATGATTCAATTACTATAGTTGAAACCAACATATGCACACAATTTGTCAGAATCACAATACATTTTAGTACGTCAAATCCTATAAGTTGGTGGCCTCACTGGCCAATCAAAAAAGAGTGCTCAGTTGCATTAAACAATATTTTAAGATATTTATTTATTGTATATTTCATATTTATATCTTCTGATACCTGTAATACACTTCTCTTATTTTAACATCGTTTATAACATCTTTTGCATATTAGTCATTATAAACAGCAAATATTTTATAATGTTTACATTATTTTTATAATACAAAATAATATTTTAATTTTCAGTGCACAAATTCACCTATTCGAAATCACATGTTGACGAATTTTCGAGAGTTCTGCTTCAGGCTGGAGACGACTAAAAGGTTAAAAGACTTTTTATACAATCCAACTCATGCACTATTCACATTTTAAAACACACTCATTTAAATATATAAAACCAATAAAATGTTAAAAACTTGTTTGTTAGTATAAAAAGGCGATTTATACTTACAAACGCGTTTTTAACATTTCATTGGTTTTAAATGTTGAAGTGAGGGTGTTTTAAAGTGTGAATAGTGCATGAGTTGGAATGTATAACAAGTGTGGCAACATGCACGGTACGATATTAAAGGTCGGTTAAAAGACTGTTTTATAAAACTGTGCACTCACTGATGATGAGTCAGCGCGGCCTGAAACATGTAAATTTCAAGATTGAAAGACACCGTTATTTTGATTGTGACGAATTGTGTGCATTTTTTAAACTTATGCTCTTGTATTTGATCAGATTAACTTGTCATCCACTTGCACAGTAGAGCAAGTAACTAAAAGAACAAGAATTTTCTGTTCGGCACACAAATGTTCGTAAGTTCATTTCACTATTAATTCGGCGCCAAAATTCCATTCTGTGTTCACTGACACCCTAACAGAACGCTCTCTCAAAAA
>Ga0268261_10001840_pt1 | contig 14920 bp, 12 predicted proteins | sample TergutNc150P1_FD_190353 | JGI IMG/M metagenome (GOLD analysis project Ga0268261, IMG submission 190353) | Nasutitermes corniger P1 segment gut microbial community from laboratory colony in Florida, USA - Nc150 P1 (SPAdes) (version 2) | ecosystem: Host-associated > Arthropoda: Insects >... | reverse complement strand
GGCTGCAAATACAGTTAGAGCTCCTGATGATGAGCGGTATGCCGCTCGAAACATGTTGAGCCTTCAATGAACGGTGGAATAATAAATTCTGTTACAAGTTTGCATCTTGTTGGTTATTTCTACTGAGTCATTGGCGGGTATGTCCAAATTTTCGCTGGACTTTTCAGCCCATATTATGAGGTTTGGAATAGAGATGATGACATATGGAAATAACCATATGGTACTAGTCAGTTGTCTGTTCCTTTGTCTCTGTTAGATATCCAGATTGGTGCTGTGTACATAAATGTTTTGGAAGGCTTACTTCCATAAAATGTGTGTAATTTTGCACTTTCATCTTCAACATAAGTCTGAGCAAGTGTTGAGATGAGTACAGAGTACTTGTGACAGAATGAACAGCAGTAGCATTCACTGTAAGTGACAACGGCTCTTCAGATTTATAGTAGTGTAACCTAACTTTATACTCTGCCCACTTGTCATGTCATTATAGTAGGTTTGTAAGCCAAAGCATAAGCACACAGCCTCCTGTTCTTGACATTTTTAATGTCAGCCCAGGCAAGCTGATGTACCACCAGGAACTTTATAGAGGTAATTCTGCTATAACTCAAAGCGTTCATTTCTCTTTTCTGTTTGTCACCTATCATTTTTATCGATAGATGCCTTATCACTTAACTTTAATTTCTTTTTTTTTTTAGGGGCCATCCCATTGTGTTGTAGTACTAACCAAAATGTCATTCAGTCAAAATGCTGCAATATAGTCAAAAAATGTAAAATTTGCTACATGTTTCAGTTACAAGTAACCATTAGCAGGCAGACATTTCAGTACATGGACATGACATGTTCAGAGCTTACAGTATGGGATCCCATATTGTTTACATTTGCTGTGTAGAATTTCAGACATCTAGATAATAAACTGCTCAATATTTTAATATCTTGATTAATATAATGGGTTCATATATAATTTTAGAAAATACATTAATCAAGATATTAAAGTATTGAGCAGTTTATTATCTAAATGTCTGAAATTCTACACAGCAAATGTAAACAATATGGGATTCCATACTGTAAGCACTGAACATTTCATGTCCATGTACTGAAATGTCTACCTGATGATGGTTACTTGTAACCGAAACATGTAGCAGATTTTACATTATTGAATACATTGTTTAATTCCGTTGATTTTAGCTAATATGTAATTCCCCCATCTTTTAACAATTTTATCAGGCTGTCATTCAGCCTTTATTAAGATAAATGAGTTAGTGCGAAATTCTTGTAAGTTGGTGTATTTCTGTACATATTCATCCCTATGTGTGGATATATGCAAAACAGAATGTATGTAACAGAGGATGAAGCACTTGAATTGGCTGTAGGCACTTTACATGAATTTAATCTTGTTCGTTGGGCTTGTTCTGGTTTTTTTGTTCAGCTGTCATGAGGAATGAGCTTCTATTCTGAGGAATGAACATAAATTACATTGAACCTGTTGTGCCTGTTGCAGGTGCAGATCAAACAGGATGGATCATGTCTGTTATCTTGGCTGGCTACTCATGTGAAACCTCGTTACCATTTCTGTGGTCTGGAAGGAGTCTATTATGAAAGAGCTCCGTACAGGTTGTGTGGAAATTTGTAATTCTGTGCCTCTTCATGCTTAAGAGATATGGAATACTCTTTAATTTTTAATGTTGATAAGTGACAGTGTTGCCACTGCTCTGGTTCAGTGAAACATAAAGACTACAAGCAGGGTAGTGCTTGTCTGTAATTTGCCAGTCAAAGCAAAATATAAATTTATTACTTTAATTTTAAATACATAATTTTGAAATGTTCTTGAACTGGTTATTTTCTGTGGTCATTTATTTCACTGTTGACTGTAGTTAACCCTTGTGGTTATCCAGTACACTTGTATTTTCTATATGCAACATAAATGTAAGTTGTAAAATTGATACCCATTTGGTAATACAATTGTTGTGAATGCTTGTTGATAGAATGATGAGAATCAAATATATGAGTATCACCTGTTGATACTAATGTTAGTGTTAGTAACACTCAAATAGTTATCACTGTTCACTGTGGTGCAGATTGCGACTGCAAATGAATATAAGGTAACTGTCCCTTACTAGACTGCACTTGTATTACAAGTCTTATACGTGACCACATTGATAGAAAACACTGTTGTCTGATTTAAGTAAACACCCTTGTAATGACTGAAACACTTATTTTACTGCCCTTTGCATTTCGATGCAACCTGTTTGTTACACGATGATTTATTGTTGCGCCTATCGCTACATTTCACCGTGCAAATCATGTATCCTATATACGAACTCGCACACATGAAAAATATGCATCCTGCATGCTAGGCTCTCTTTGAGTGACTTTGCAAGCTGCTTGCTGAGTCTCCGTCTGAGAACTGACTTTAACTTGTGATTTGCCGTATGCAAACACTCGCATTATAATCGTATGACCCCTGTGAGCACTGACTGATTGACTGACGCATTTACATGTGGAGTTTCCCTTTGAGACACAAATTACACGTCTTGTCGAGGTGGAGTACCCAGTGGAACTGTAACTTTTGATTTGCCGTATGCAAACACACACGTTATAATCATACGATGCCCTGTGAGCACTGACTGATTGATTGACGTGTCTTCACGTGGAGGCTCCTTTTGAGACACAAATTACATGTCTTGTCGACACAGAGTACCTAGTGGAACTTTAACTTGTGATTTGCCGTATGCAAACACACGAGTTATAATTGTATGACTCCTTGTGAGCCACAAATTACACATCTTGTCGATGCGGAGTACCCATTGGAACTGAAGCCATGCTACTTGCTAGCGTCCGTACTTAGGACAAAGGGTGAACTAGATTAATCCAGAAATTGCAACCACGTGAGCATGAGTGCTGTGGACTAATCTCGTGACGATTGCGTCATATGCCCAGCCCTAATGTGGCATGCAGGCACTGAAAATGAACTCATATGATGCAACTAACTAGAAACCACTGTAATACAAAATGATGCACAAAATTACTACAAAAATTCTAACTCTTGCGTGAACAGGCAGTGATATACAGGCCATGGGCTGCATGCAGTTCACTGATACTTATTGTGCAGCCTACTAAAAGCAAATTGTGTGTGGCAAAAAAATCAACATGGTCTAAATGTGCATTATTATGTTATTCATTTCAGATGTTGACACTGTGTAATCATGCATGAATTTTCAGTGCCTCTGCATTCATACAGTCACAGATGCACTATGGAGGTTCCTTGTTGTATTTACCCAACACATGCAACTTTATGACCAGAACAAACAAAATATAAATTATTTTGTTTTAATTTTGTTGAATTAGAAAAGGACCACCATTAGGGTTGCGAATGTAGTTCCAGTTTTTTGTACTTCAAAGAAAGTGACCCACCAGCTTGTGCTATAGTATTTTGCATTGTGGTATTTCTGTTTTTTGTTGTAAACTGAAGGAAGAATTTAGTTGTTGCAACAGGCTTTCGGTTCACATTTTTTAGTCAAGCTGTTAGTTTGTTCATTATATTGTATCTTTGTTCTGATGTTATGATTGTGATGTTTTTCTATTATGAGTTTTGTTATTAAAGAATGTTCAAGGTAAGCATTGCTGAAACAGATCTGCGATATATTTGTTAAAGGTTTGTCTTTTATGTGCAGTACTCACTTTCTAAGTAAAATCTGTGGCTGAGAATAGTGAAACATTGTAGCAGGAGTTGTAAGAAGAAAACAGAATATTTGAAGAGCACTGTATGTTTGTATTTAGTATACAGGTGGCATCATGTATAGCAGTGATTCCCAACCTGGGGTACGCGTACTCCACGGGGTATGAATCAGGGCATTTAGGGGTACGTGAAAAAAATTGAATAATGACGGAAAAGGCACATACATCAACACATAAATTTGAAGTAACAGTGCCTTTATTAATTACAAACTTTTTGCTAATATGAAGGTTACAGTTTATGGAAATAGGCTGCCAAGGGGTACACAAGTGGAAAAATGGTTGGGAACCACTGATGTATATGATATGTGAAAAGAGGGTAATTATGCCAAAAGTGTATGACTTGAGATGATATTTTGAAGCCTTACATTCAGATGTCAGCCACAAAGTATTCTGACAACAAGCAGTAACTTCTGTATTTCAGGCACTGAAAGTCCAACAGAATATGACTGAAAATAAATGAAGTGAGTTTTGATGTATCCCACTTCATTGTTGAGCCGTCAAGACCTTTGACTGAAGATATACTTATAAAATGTAATAGTGTCACAAAACCTTTGCTGCACAAATTACATGTGAAGGTTTGACCTGAATGATGGAACAAAGGCAGCTGATACTTTCAGAAGATGTTGAAACCCACTTAATGATACGAGGTCTGTCCGGGAAGTATTCAGCCATTTTGAATATCTCTAGAACTGGTCACATGGCCTTGATGTAACTTGGCAGCCAGTCAGAGGAGACCTTACTGCGCATGCGTGAACAGTTACTCTTACATGGGGCTAGTCAGGTGGCAGTGAGACACTTGAGTGAGCTTGTGTATTGTGTGACTGTCACATTCACAATGACCGGGCGAGTAGATCAGCGAATCTGCATCAAGTTTTGCTTCAAACTTGGACATTCATCTGCAGAAACTGTTTGCATGATTAAGAAGGCTTTTGGGGATGATTCATTGAGTGAAGCCCAGATAAAATTGTGGTACCGACGCTTCAAAGATGGCCTGGAATCTGTTAATAGCAATCCACATTCTGAAAGGCCTTCAACAAGCAGAACACCAGAAAATGTTGAATGCATGCCAGCTGCAATCAATGAAAATCAGCGATTGACAGTGCAAGAATTAGAAGAAGACCTGGGGATTCCACAGACTATTGTTTCAGAGATTTTGATGGAGTATCTTGGCAAAAAACGTGTGGTGGCAAAGTTTGTTCTGCAGCTCCTGTCACAAGTGCAGAAGGAATTTTGTACTGAAGTTACACAGGACATGCTTGAACCTCTAACAAAAACCCAGATTTCCCCAAAAAGATCATAATCGGAGATGGGTCATGGGTCCATGGCTATGACCCTGAAACAAAATCCCAGTCTTCCCAGTGGAAGTCACCTGAGTTGCCATGTCCAAAGAAGGCACAGCAAAGTTAGAGCAATGTCAAGGCCATGTTGACGGTTTTTTAAAATCATGAAGGTGTTGTCCACCAAGAGTACGCTCCTCCAGGCCAGACAGTAACTAAGGAGTACTACATTGCAGTCCTTTGCCAGGTGACGGATGCAGTAAGAAGAAAACGGCCACAGCTGTGGGAAAGTGGTGACTGGCAGCATCATCACGACAATGCGCCTACCCATTCTTTAGCTCTCATGCAGGCTTTTTTTGGCAAAACATCGCATCACCCAGGTCTGTCAGCCCCCCTACAGCCCAGATTTGGCTCCCTGCGATTTCTGGCTTTTCCCAAAGCTAAAATCGCCATTGAAAGGGAGGAGATTTGTGAATGTGACAGTCACCCAGCACACAAGCTCACTGAACAGCGTCTCACAGCCAACTGACTGGCCCCATGGGAGAATGACTATTCACACATGTGCAGTAAGGTCTCCTCTGACTGGCTGCCAAGTTACATCAAGGCCGTGTGAACAGTTGTCCAGATATTGAAAATGGCTGGATACTTTCTGGACACACCTCATATATTCAGCTTTTTTGTTTTTATGTACTATACATTGGCTGTGGATGAATTAGTGAACATCACCTCTACAGCATTAGTGTGTACATTTGTATGTTCCATAACATCTGATTTTGAAGGTATTCAGACATTACTTTTTTGTTTTCAAAAATGTAATATGGGACTATCTGACATGGTGGACAGTCACTGATTGTCTGCCTTCTATGATTGGCTGTAAAATGATGTGGTGTCTTTTCTATGTAAGCATGTGCACAAGTTAGGTCTTCAGAATGAATTTAGTGTCATTGCGTTATCCATCAACAAAACATAATTTACAAGGCTTTGGGATTTAATTGAATTATGACTGTTGTGTTCAGGCAATTAGCTTATTAGTGTGCTTGAATAAACTACAGACTCTGCAAGGCATATCTTTATGGATTCAGAAGTGAATAGATGATAGAGTGTTATGTACTAATGCAAATGTTATTGACTTAGCAAGGATTAGGTTATACAATTTTTTCTGTTGCTATTAGAAGAGATAAAAATTTTCCATATTGAAAAATCACAAAAGTCACTTTGAGGATGCAAATTGATGTGCAGTGGCAACAACACAGAAACTTGGCTCTGTGAAGATGTGTGATGTGGTTTTTATGAGCAAAACATGTTTCCCCTATCACAGTTCACAGCCATTTGATAGAGGAGTGTGGTGACAGGGTAATAAGATTGCACTAGATAACTTTTCAACATAGCCGGTTAGTCCCATCTTCAAGGGTCAAGCAATCCAAGAAGACTAGTTTCTTTTTGGACTGCTTGAAGATCGGACCAATTGGCTGTCTGGAAACACCAGTAACCAGGTACCAAGCTACACTGCCTACCATCCCAGAAGAGTGGAAACCTCCACATGTCTGAATCTGTAGCAGAAGGCTGCTATTTGTTCAGGCTTGTTTGGCAGCACCTTTGTCTGTGAACAAAGCTTTCTCCTTGATGAAGCTAAATAAAGCTGCATAACAAAACTGGCTGATAGACAAAACTGCATCAATACTTCAGCATCGCAACAGCCATCATATCTGACTTGAGAACAGGACATCCACAATGCATCTTAATGGTCACAGTAATAAGTTTTTTTTAACTACTGATGAACCTTCTACTACATTTTTATTTACTTTTCGCAATTTCTTAAATTCTATTCAGCCTTGTGTATGAAAGTATTGCAGTGTTCCCACTAGTAATAGCAAATAAATATTCGGTTATTCTTAATGAAGTATGCATTGTTGTGGCCCACAGACACTGTGGCCCTTTGAAAGAAGAAAGTTACAGTAATGTAATAATAATGTAAACATTGTCATTTTCTACTTCTGCATCTCAGATATATGATACAGGATTCAATAGCCATTGCACTTGTGCATCCTGTACTGGGGGGCGTTTCAGTAAGGTGGGGTAATACTTTTCTGTCCTTGCTTTCTCTCTTCTTCTAGCATCCAAGTCCCTTCTGTCTTCTCACACGTCTTTTCTCAACATTTCTTTACAGCCCCTTCCACTCCTCGTGATGTCTTCCAGTACCTGGCTGAACCAGCTTGTTCCTTTGAACTGTATTCAGATTCCATTCTTCGTGTTCTTGTTGGTTCTGTTTACAGTGCCATACCAGTGTCGTCTCTTCTCTTCTAACCCTATCAATAATGCTTTCAGAATGATTGAAGTCACTCTGCTTGGTATGTGCAGGAACCACAGTTTCTCTGGGGACACACCAGAGCATGCAACACGTTTCATTGCCTTGGCTAAAGTAGGCAACACGCTGAAGCACAAGTGGCTGTATGCTTTCAGTCTGATGCCAATAGACCAGATGAAAACCTCAGACCTATATCAGGAGACCACAGACCAGACGGACTGTCCATACACGGGCACCGTGCTGCAGCCCAGTCTCTCAAACAAGCAGGTGAACAGCACCCTTCCCCTATACATTTAATTTACATTACAGTCTGGCAACTGGACCAATTCTGACTGTTTTTGTAGTTTCCTTCATTTTTAAAATTGTCACAATTAATTCTTCATTTCAAACTTTCGTTATGTCCTGAATGTTGTATGCTATCTTCTGGGTAATTCCCCATCGTCTGAATTTTATATGCCGACGTTTCGGAACACTGTCTGTTCCATCTTCACAGGTGGGTAGATCTACTCGCCTTTGAAGGTGGAACAGACAGAGTGTTCTGAAACGTCGGCGTATAAAATTAAGATGCCAGGGAATTACCCAGAAGAAAGCATACAATATCACAATTAAGTTTAATTTACAGTATTCTCTCTCCAATTCCCATTTTTATTGTAAACCATAAGTTTTGTAACAGAAACCAATTGTGTGATGCCTGGATTTTCAACTCTATGCCCAACCCCCAGTCAGACCAGAATGGGCTCTCTTGTTTCCTCTTACTCTGTTAGAAATTTAAATATAGTTCTTCGTTTCTTTTCATCTTTTTGACTTCTTTTAATTTCTGGTATGGCCATGATTTTGTTGTTTTTCTATGCTAAAACTTTATCTAAGTGGTCATTGTATGATACATCCCGTATGTTCTAGGTAGCAAACTTTAAGGTATATTTCCTTTCCATTTATTGTCCAATTGCCTTTCCCTATGCTGGGATCACTTCTGTGATTTGCAGTCCAGTTCTGTTTATGACAGCAGTTAAGAGGTCACATCAGTTGGGTTTTACATTTAGGCTCCATCTGCTAGTTTTTTTTAACACTGATGTGGCATTTACCCCACTGTCATTTGGTTGTCAGATATTCAAAGGCAAGCATCATGATTGAGTAGGAGAAGCAGTAGATGTGTCCCATGTCTTATACCCATGTTAATTATTATGCTATATTATAAAGTACTGATTTGATTTCAATTGATTTCATTTAGGTGAGACATTCCCAATACTTCTATGATATGGACAGTCCTGATGATGAAGGTGGCCACAGGAAGAAAGCAAGAAGGGACAGTAAAAGACAGCCACCAACATTTGATCAAGGTAGTACTCTTTTCAGTTATAGTTAAATTGATAGGTTTAGGATAATATGGCTACTACTCAAACGAATAAAATCTTACAAAATCTTACAAATGGTTCTTTGATGGAAAGAGAAATTATTATCCAATATCAGAAGCACCTGCAGCTCTAAAATAGTGACATAACACTTTTTATGTTTAATTTTGATCCTGTTATGATGTAGTTTGCAATTTTAGATGGAAACCATGTATACTGCAGACAGTACCCTTTCCCATCCTGCAGTGTATAAATCAATGACTACCTACCACAACGTTGTTGGAAGCATGACAAACTACAGTCAAACTTTCGGTGTCAATAGGTCACCAAGCTGTCACTATATCCAGACCACCTCTTGACCCCTCCTAGCTACATATCCAGTAGTTACTGGGGTTCTTTTATCTGGTGTCTGAAATATGGTGAGGTCTACAGCACTTGAAATTCTTTTTCTCCATGCCCCCTGTATGTGTATATGGCATGGTGCATAGCTTTTGTCCTACAGGGTTAGGTATTTAAATTTTAGCACATGGTTTATGAAAAACATATTATTTGAATGAAAAAAAAGATAAAATTATTAAATAAGTAGCATTTTGTGGAAAATAAACAGGTTACGTGCATGTCTTAAAAATGCAATGAATTTCTTTGTTTCCTCTGTGTGTGTGTGTGTGTTTATAATTAATTTTTAGGCATGTTTTCACACGTGTGAACAGAGGTGTTTTAAAGATTCGTACAGTTGTGATGCACTGAACATTTCTGCAGAGATGGGAGGTAATAGCCAAAACCTGAGTGCTCCCATAGGAGGCAGCATGATATATGATTGTGTTTTGCACTAGTCACATAACACTGTGTGCAGTGTGTAATGTGATTTCATATTAGGTATTCCTGTATAGCTGCTATGTATAGCAATAATCACTGACAGTAGTTTCTTTCATTAAACATGGTTATCATAATTATTTTAACCCTTACATTATTGAATCTGCATTATTCTGGAATGAGACACATGTAGTCCAATAGAAGTTTACAAACTCTTCAGAGGAATCTGTTGCCTTCCTGATCATTAGTCTGCCCAATACCACATCCCAGAAGAAAGCAAACTTAAAAGTCACTAGTGTGAGAACCTCAAATCTTACAATATATTACCAAAAAAATGACCTTCCCATAAGCCTTGTGGCTATTTTCTTTGCTTTCTTCAGAGTATACAGTACAGGCATGAAAGTAATACATGTCTGAAATGAAACACATATTAACCACTTAAAGCACAAGTCACTATATTGCCTCTTGCTGTAACATTCAAAAACAGCGTTTTCCACACACATATGTGTTTTATATGATGCTTGCAATAAACAGTGATAATTACCCTAAGCATTATAAACTTGGTCTTTGTAATGGAGATTGTGAGTGTTTACTGTGAGGCAGGAACTGAATATTTAAATGATATTTAATGAATTGGGAAGAAAATGTTTTTAAAACACAGAATAGTGTCAGCAGTTAAGACAGTAGAGTTTATTAGCGATAGGATGTCATATATAGTTCTGAGAGGTTGCTGATGTAATATAATTGTTCTAAATGTGCATGCACCAAGTGAGGAGAAAAGTGATGATTTAAAAGACAGTTTTTATTAGGAATTAGAGCAGGTTTTTTATAATTTTCCTAAGTACCGTATGAAAATTCTGTTAGGAGATTTTAATGCAAAAGTGGGGAAAGAGAGTGTTTTCAAACTGACAATTGGGAATGAGAGACTACATCAGGATAGTAATGATAATGGTGTTTGAATAGTAAACTTTGCCACATCAAAAAATCTGGTAGTTAAATAGCACAATGTACCCACACCAAAACATAAGTACACCTGGACCTCTCCTGATGGGAAGACTCACAACCAGATTGATCACATATTGATAGGAGATGGTATTTGAGTATGCTTGATCTATGATCTGTCAGGGGAGCTGACAATGATACTGATCACTAACTGGTGGGTGCAGAATTTAGGGAAATATTGGCAGTAAGTAGACAAAGAGAACAGAAGTTTAATGTGGGAAGATTTAATCTCAGGAAGCTAAATAAGCTGGAGGTTATGAAACAGTATCAGATTAAGATCTCAAACAGGTTTGCAGCTTTGGAAAACTTAAGTGATAACAATGACACAAATAGTGCTTGGGGAAACATTAAAGAGAATATCAAAACCGCAGCTAAGAGAGTCTAGGTCTGTATGAATTGAAGCAGCGTTAACCATGGTGAGATAAAGAATGTTTAGGCTTTTGAGATCAAAGAAAGCAGGCTAAAATGCAGTGGATACAGGATCCAAACCAAAGCAGTGTAGATAATCTAAAACATTTAAGATGTGAAGATAGCAGACATTTCAGGAACAAAAAGAAGGAATATCTAAAAGCTAAAATTGATGTACTTGTAACTAACAGTAAAGTGAAAAACATCAGAGACTTGTAATGGGGCATCATTGATTTGAAGAAGGTTTACCAGCCTAGAACTAAAATAGTAATGGATGAGAAGGGTGATTTTGTTACAGGCTCCCACAGCATTTTGGCTATGTGGAGGAACCATTTTTCTCAGCTGTTAAATGTACATATGATTAGTGATGTTAGGCACACAGAAATACACGCAGCAGAACCGCTAGCGCCTGAGCCGAGTGCCTTTGAGGTTGAAATGGCTATTGAAAAGCTAATAGGACACAAATCACCAGCTATTGATTAAATACCAGCAGAATTGATTAAAGTAGGGGGTAGAACAATTCGCTCTGAGAGCCATAAACGTATTCTATTTGGAGTAAGGAGGAATTGCCTGAGGAGTGGAAGGAGTTGATCATTGTACCTACCTATAAGAAGGGCGATAAAACAGATTGTACTAATTATAGAGCCATGTCACTTTTGCCTACTAATTGCTGAGACTATAGGCATTTCAAAAGAATGTGTGGGATATATTTTGCATGAAGAATTGGATATGAAAAAGCTTTGCACAAGATGGGTGCCGCGCTTGCTCACAGCAGATCAAAAACACACTCGCATGAAAATCTCTGAGCAGTGCTTGGAGCATTTTAATAAAAATGAAACTGATTTTGTGCGTCAGTTTATTTCTATGGACCACATCACACACCAGAATCCAAACAGCAGTCAAAACAGTGGACAGAAGCCAGTTGTTCAGCACCAAAGAGGACAAGGTCGGTTCCATCAGCAGGAAAGGTCATGGCATCAGTGTTTTGGGATGCTGAAGGCATTTTGTTTATTGATTATCTTGAAAAGGGTAAAACAATAACTGGGGAATATTATTCCAATCTTTTAACGAGGCTAGATGAAAAAATTCGAGAGAAAAGACCCAGTTTGCAAAAAAAAAAAAAAATCATCTTTCATCAGGACAATGCACCCACCCACAAAAGTGTTTTGGCAGTGGTAAAATTAAGGGATCTGCACAATGAATTGTTGCAAAATCCACCCTATTCCCCAGATTTGGCTCCCTCTGGCTTCTGTCTCTTCCCAAAACTCAAACTCTTCCTCGCTGGTCAGCGTTTTTCATTGAATAAAGTGGCGATTGCAGATGCAGAGGGGTATTTTGCAGATCTTACAAAGAACCACTACAGGGACAGGATAATGACGCTGGAGCATCGCTGGAATAAATGTATTAGTCTTAAGGGAGATTATGTTGAAAAATAAAATAATTTTGAAATTATAAATTTGTTTTTTCATTGTTAGGCCGAGAACTTTTCAGAGCACCCTCGTATATACATGTATTATGCTTTTACCTTCTAGTTCTTGTATATAAAAGCCTGTTGATTGTCCAAGCACTGAAACATGTAGCTTACATAAAAATATATAGTTGTGTTAGATGGTATATGACTGTTTTTGGGACTTGTCCCTTTCCTGGTATTCCATACAGAAATCATCATGTTTCAAGAATTGGATATTTCCATCTGAGTTGGAAAGGTAGGTGGGAGGGTATTTTTCACTTTGTTGTAAATTTCCTGTTATTTCCTACTGACAAAATATACCATTAAATTATAGTTCTACTTGACTGATTTACATATACAATGATCAAAATTATCTCTTTAGACTGAAGAGTCTCTTCTTGGATTGCAAAGACCATGCAGATGGCATCAGCCAGCTCCTCTGGAACATCAGCAACTACTTACAAATCGACATGGTATCCTACCCCAGGAGGCTTGAATGTTATATGTTTGGAATAGTAGACAATAGATGTAGTCCAGGAACTTAAATAATAGCTTATCACAAGTCAACAAACCAGCCATGTATCTTTTCCTTATTTATATCTTCATGCCTAGTTTTTGTGATCCATTTCAATATTTCCCTTTCATCTATACCTACAAAAGTGTTTCTATTATATAATGATTAGCTCCAAAAGCATGCTTTATTAATGAAATTATTGTTCTAAATTTTGCCCATTTAAAACAATTTCCATCAGAAGCTACACACCACTCCATATGAGCCTTCCAGGCCTCAAACCATCCCCTAAAGTCATTTTGTGGGTGTGTTGTAATTCTGCTGTTTTTGTGTAGATATCTTTACTTGACTGGAAATGGGTTCCTTTTGGTGATTTTTCCAATTTTTGGAAAAGAAAAGGTTGCATGGGGCAAGATGTGGTGACTGGGGTGTGTTCAAGTGTTGGTATTTTTTTTTTTCAGCTAAAACTGGTGGACCAAAATCACTTTCTGCACCGGTGCATTGTCTGGGTTCAACAGCCAAGCATATTCCACCAATCTGACCTTTATTTTTCTAATCTTCTCTTGTAATTTTGCTCAAACCTAAATGTAGAACTGTTGGTTCAGCATCCAATTTGATGATACACAACCACAGTGATTACTCCGACATCAAAGACAACCAGCATCATATTTTGAATTCTTTGAAACTCGTGTATTCCTTGATCTTAGAGATGCAGGAGTTTTCCATTGCATGGATTGCTGCTTTGTTTCTTTGTCACACTGAAAAAGCCCAGTTTCATTTTCATTAACCATATACAAGGACAGTAATTTATGCAATTTATCCTCATGGAGACAATTGCATCAGTCTACCTTGGATTGGCAATGGAAAGAATAGCATATAAAACTGTAGCAGTTCTTAAAAAACCTCTGATAGCATGAATTGTTATACTTGTATATGACTTATAACATTGGATTTTATTCACTATGTAATCAAACTAATACTTCTACATTTTCTTCCTCATTGTGTGTTATTAGAATTGTTGTGAGCCCGAGATTTATGTATCCTAGGTGGAAGTATGTTGTGCTTTCGAACACATAAACTCTGTTGTCTAAGTAGAGTTGTGTTTTGACTGATACAAATTTTGTGTATTGTAGGATGTCACATAAAAATTTCTTTTCACTTTCAGAATCATGCTGGTTCTGTCTTGCAAGTGCTGCAGTTGAGAAACACCTCGTCATTAGCATTGGAAGTGAGGTAAATAGCTTCATAGTTAAGTGTAGCTGCTGACTTTTGATTATATTTTGCCATGTAGAACAAGATCCTTCTGCCATTTTGTGTGGCCTCAAAGAGAATTGTCTTGTGAATGGCAATTTGCTTGTGTTTCCATTCAGTCATACCTGGCGTTAGCAAAAGGTGGAATGGTACCTGACCATGTGCTCATCCTACCAGTGGGTCATCACCAGTCACTGTCCACCTTACCAGATGCAGTTGAAGAAGAAATAGAAAAGTATCCTTAGCAGACTGTGCCTTATGCGTGTATTGACACCATACGCACCCTTGCAGTTACATTGCAATAAGAGCAAGTCCCTGCTGTTGCACTGCTGTCTTATTTTAGCTGTTCGTTGGTATATATTGATACATAAATTACATTCCTTAGTAGAAGAAAGACCACAGAAGAGCAGAAGGTTGTCTATTGATAAAAAGATGAAACATATTTAATCGAATGCAAGATGGGGTTTTTTCCCTCAGATTTGGCACTTCAATATGTGAGGTTGTCTGAAATTCAGGTATGATTCGCTGAACTGGATCACTCTTAAGTGGACCATGCGGAGACAAACCAAGGCCAGCATTGCCAAATCGTCATGTGAGACCTGCGTTGTGGAATATTATGCAGTATGGAGGGGTAATTCATTACTGACATTTCGAGACGTGCTATCAGCCCCATCTTCAAAGGTCAAGAAATCCAAAAGAGAGAACACAGCACAAGTGAACTTAACTGACAATCTTTTTTTTGTGGAGGGGAGGACTTTTTTAATCATCAAATCCTTTAAAGAAACATGAAGCCACTCATTCCAGGTTTGACCCCCCCCCCCC
>Ga0268261_10001839_pt1 | contig 14921 bp, 10 predicted proteins | sample TergutNc150P1_FD_190353 | JGI IMG/M metagenome (GOLD analysis project Ga0268261, IMG submission 190353) | Nasutitermes corniger P1 segment gut microbial community from laboratory colony in Florida, USA - Nc150 P1 (SPAdes) (version 2) | ecosystem: Host-associated > Arthropoda: Insects >... | reverse complement strand
AATCAATCTTCTTTCACGCCAGTCAATACCAGTTTCCTTTAGAATCTGCATTAATTTGGTCCAGTTGACTCGGTCAAACGCCTTCTGCCAGTCTATGAAGCAAACACTTAGTTCCTCATCTATCTCTTCTATGCATACCACGCATTGTACTATGATTCACCTCATAGCAACTTATTATCTCTACATTTTATACTTATTTTTGTAATTACCTTTTAACTGTGATTTGTCAATGGTGGAATGGTTCTGACACTTTAGTAAATAATAGTATTTTTGACTATACCTCCCTGAAGATGGCCATGGAAGTGGCCAAAACATGTTGGTGAATACCCTGTACTTAAACTACATCAAAATATTATTGTGCATTTGTTGGTATTGTTGTTGTTGTTGTTGTATTCCCGTTATGATAACTTTGGAGTTGCATTAGGTCCTTTCTTGTAAACTGCTAATATGTGGATTAAGCGTTTGTATACTTATGATGATTTTGAAAGTACCGGTTTTATACTGATACTGGTTTGACATAAATATTTTCTGGGTATATTTCCAGTTCTTACTTGGACACTATGAAGGTGAAGTGTGACCCATTTCGAAGGATGAAAGTATCAAAGATTCAGACTGCTCTTCAGTCATGGGCGAAGGATAAAAATTTCCTCTTGGACATGTACAGTACAGCAATGAAAGCACGGGATAAGAAAGTAGTGACAAAAACATTTCATAATGCAGGTCTGGTTGTCCCATTTAACAAGAAGACTGAGATGGGATACAGGGAGCTGACTGAAACAGATGGTGAGTGTTAAAAGTGAAACAAAACAAGTTAAAATAAAACTGTAAACAGTTTTCTGCTGAATATATTTGCAGACAAAGCCTCAACTTTCTTTTCCTTACACATAATGCTGGATCCATTGTTCAAATGTGTCATGGTGAAGCAAAAGAAATTCATTTGAAATTAGAAAACACGCATTCATAGACGGCCTCATGGTGTGCAGCATGACTCATGCCACCAGTCTTATCACAGCATGTACAGTACATTGTGTCACCTGTGTCCTACTCACAAATTCAAGCCTAAGTGTTGTATGAGACATTAACCCTATTTGTGGTTTATGAATGTAAGTACAGCATAATAGAGAAGATTTTTGTTGTAATGCAGATTATTGGTTTTGTTCATGAGTGTGCAGTATGGTATGATATGAAGTGTGTTGATTGTGGAAATCTGTGTAAGGAACAAATCCTATAAAAAATGTGATAGTAAATTTAGAAGTATGTTTTCCAGTGTTTCAATACTGTCCACATTCACAGCATATCAGCTGCTGAACAAATTTCAAGCAACAGCTTCCTTGTTGTAGAAGAAACTAGAGCAGTCACTATGAGTTCTTTCAGAAGAAACATTAGATGATTCTGGAATGTGCTGAGAAGCAGGTCTCTGAAAATACTTGAAACAATTGCCTTATGAAAATAATCTGTACATGCTGCCATAACAATTGTATCATTCAGAACCATACAAATTTACAGTTATGCGAAAACTTCCAGGAGCAAACTGTGTTTTGTGTTTATGGCTTTGTAACTGGTTCTGTGAAGCAGTAAGTAGTGGTGAAATCAATCCATTCATTAGTTGTCTTAAAATGAGAGTATTTAAACATTCATGTAAATCATCAAAATAAGAGATAAGCTACTGGCTGGCAGAGAATCCACACATATGGGGGAAGAACTTAAAGAATTTATGATTGCAAAGTATTGGCAATTTGTGGACAAGAACTTGACAGTTTTTAATAATTGGTGCACCATGTCTGATACTTGAAAGTGGTCATATCCAGCACCTGCTCCAACACACAGTAAGTTATATTAATGCAGACTGCTGGTAATGTAGACTATATGGAAGGGTTGTAGATTCTGTGATCATGTGCTGCTTTCAGCTAAAGAGTCTGTCCAGTTAAGTGCCAGTAAGACTGGAAGTATGATCGTTTGGTAAATTTTTTGTTTTCCTTGAATGTTGATTATCAGAACTGTATAGCATTATAAGCAAATGGCTTTTCTGCATGACCAAGAGTGTTTCCTAGTCTAATGCATAGTACAGATGGTTCATAAATGCAGTAAAATTTCTGTGCTCATTCATAAGACTTCATAGGAGGGATTGCCCCTTCACCGTTGAAAAATATTTTTATTGCTTTTCCACATAAAAAGTCTTACATATAGTTCTTAGAATGGTTCATTTATTTTTATGAGATGCTTCTGTTACAAAACATGCCACTGATAATGGCTTATTCTCCTTTCTTTATCACCATTCAGGGACCCACAAATGCTGTAATTCCTGGATTCCACACTGTTATTACAATAAAACCCCACTAATTTCAAGTACTTGGGACTGAAAACTTGGGTTCTGAATTGTGATTTGAAATTATTTGGTCCTTGTATTGCCCCTTTTACATTGAAGTCCTGATGAAATGTTGTGAGCCATGATCCCCTACTTGTATTTATTTATTACCTGATACATAATTTATTTGTATTAACACACAAGCCACCAAAGAGTAATTTACATATGTGGAAACATTGATAACAGTTTATTGTTTCTTAAAACAAGACTCAATTAACTTTTGTTGCAAGGGTGCCTAGCGTTAAAAAAAAAGACATGTTTATGTGATTTGTCCAGAAAATATTATAATACAGCAGACGCCTGATAGTCCAGACTGTCAGGACCATTTGCTTCCTGTGTTGTCACGGTTGGCGATTTTCTTTACTTCTTTACTATCAGTGGAACCTTCATTGGCCTTTTACGCAATTTTTGCATTAAAGTGGACATAAATATTGGAAGTACAAGAAAAAAGATTTCTAGAAAATACATGCACTGATGGTAGTTGATGCAAGTGACACTCTGAGATTACATGAGATGGTGATGAGCTGACTCAGTTCTGCTTGGTTTTGTTCATTTCTGATCCACATTTCACCTGATGCTGCCATGGCAGGCTTTATTTTCTGAAGCTCACTAGAGTATGCTCCCCTCCCCAATTCCACGAAGGCCTCTGGGGGGTGATGAATCATTGGGTTTGAGTTTTACTGTATTTTGAGTTATTTACCTTCTAGTAATCAAAGGGCTGTAATACAGCTGTAAATTGCAAATTAATTGTATTTCAAATTAGTCACATTAAAAGTACACAAAACCCTATGTTTAAAGCTGGGGAATGTCATGTTATTCAGATTAATCAGTTCAAAATGAATATTACCGTAGTCTTCAACATGTCTGATTTCCATTGACATAAAATTGGCAGCCTGGCAGTTTGTGGGATTGAGTAACTCTGGATGTGAATGCTTCCACATGGTCAAATTACACGATCTGTTGAACGTCTGAGGGGTACAGTTGTACCCTTAAAAATTATTGAGCAAAATCAGCTAAATGTAGATTTTTAGTATCAACACTGACCATTGAAATAGAATATTTCTGCTTCAAGCAGCTAATGCAGCATGTACCTATCCACACCAAATGATTAATTGACCTGTATATACTTCTTTTTGAAAGGTAAAAATTTAGGCCCTGTGATTCCAGAATTTTGGCCACATGGTACATTATGTAGGTATACCACAATTGCCAGTTCTCAGTTGACGCAGAAATTGTTGAAGTGTTTTTTTAATACATTTCTTTTTTTGAATTAATAGAAAAGTAAAGTAACCTTATATTGCAGTTGAATAAATATGTTAAAATTAATTTATTGTTAACATGACATTTCAGAAAATCTGAAGCAGATATTGAAGAATGTGGTAGGGAGCAGCTGTGAAATGGAACGAGATGCTCATCTCGGGAAACTACAGCCTATTGTCACTGCTGCCAACATTGCCAGTGATGAGTGTGATTTTGGAACAAGTCTTGAGTTGGGTCTTGATTTATTTTGTTTTGGAGGGGAAGTATTCCATCGCACAGCCCTGCATCTTCTGAAGACTGCATATAATCTGCTGCAAAGGAATGAATTTGCTTTAATAGCTGAGGTATGTCTAGTGTTTAGTGCAAAACTTGTAGCAACGTATTGCATGATATGAGATGCTGTTAGTTTTTTAAATTGCTGGTCTGATTCCCCACAGCAGAGTTCTCCTTGAAAAGCTGATAGTGCTTAGCCGGTCAATAAATTTCACATCTTTTATGGAATCTGTTTGGACCCAGATGAATCCAGTTTATGCCTGGACACCTTATTTTCAGAAGATCCATTTTAATATTAGCTTTAGGTTTACAATGGGTCTTTCAAACAGTCTCGTCTCTTCAGGTTTTTGGACTAAATTGTTGTCTATTCTTCCATGCAGTCCTCTGCATGCTACATATTTCATTCATCTCCATAGATTGATGTCCTACTTGATGTAGTATACAAGGACATGTCCAAAAATTTCATGATGGAGTCAGCAATGAAATAAATTCTTTACATTGGACAGCCCCTTGTGTTATATAATGTTACAGAGTACTATTTAATCACCATCAACACAACATTTATTTGTTTTTTTTTTTTCAGATCAGCTTACAGGGTTACATGTTTTAACCACTAGGTGGTCATCCTGAGGTAATTATATTACACAAAAAAAAAATTACAATATTGGAATTTTGTTTTTGTATGGTTAGATTGAGATCTCAAGCCTTGGTTAAGGTGTACCGGTCAATATGAAATTTTCAGAAATGATTAAAATATATGACAAATGAATATGAGTATGGTGTGAAGATTGGGAGGATGCAATCCATTTATTCCTTTTCCTGAAGATTTTTGCACTTACATTCACCAGGACTTTGTCAATCAGCACCCTGTATTTAACAAAACACAGTGTTTCGGAAGCTGGCTACTTCCATCCTCAGGTGATAAACAACTAATGTAAGAAACAAAGTGATTCAATATGACAAACAATTCTTCATAAACCATAAGACAGGAAAAATACCCAACATATATAAAAATTTAAATTCCACATAAGCAAATCTGAAGAAACTTTAAGGAGCTGACAAATGTAAAATATAAATCATGTCTGCAAATCATAAATAACTATTCAAAAATAAAAAAATCTAAAGTAGTTAAGAATATATAAAAACCACACACCCTCTGCTGGTGAATGAAAGAAACAACTAACAACATAATCGGAAAAAAAACGAGATTAGTTTCTTTCTTATTATTTGAATGCCTTCCCTATAAAGGAAAACCAAACAGGAGAAATTCCACACTGGGCTGGCTAATAGGGTTGTCAGAACGGAACATGTGAGCTGTTTCCTTATATTTCCTGTAAGTATGATTAGGCTCGAAGTGTAAAATGCCAGCTTGCAGCCATTCAGTTTTGTATCCTTCTTCAAATGCATATTGCGCCAGTTTTTCCTCGTCCAATTGCCCTTCTTTCAAACAATATGGACGCAGGCTGGATTTACATTTTCAACTTAATCGCACTTACAGGAAATATAAGGAAACATCTCACATGTTCTGTTCCAACAGCCTCTTATTAGTGGAAATCTCTCCTGTTTGGTTCCGTTTGATAAGGAAGGAACTTGAGGAATATGAAATAAGCTCCCTGTCTTGTTTTTTCTCATGTTATGTTCTTGGTTCTTTCATTCACCAACAGACGGTGTTTGTTATGGTGTTTGTTTGTTTGTTCTTATTTCCTCTAAGAGAGGGTGTTTGGGTTTTTTTCAGATTTTTTTTTTTATTGTTGGATATTTTATCAGATTAGTTACATATGATTTGCAGACCTAAGTTGTATTTTATGTTTGTCAACTTATTAAAATTTACTAATGTACATCTTCTGTGCAACTATATTACATATATAATTTTTAATACCAGCTTGTTGCACAATGTTTTTGTTGATTATTTCTTGCCTTGACATGTTTTGGCCTCAGTTCTAGGCCATCTACAGGGAGCTCATAAGTTTGTGCAGCTTGTATGTCAACTTATTTGGTAGAAGTTTTTACATATTTATTTAAAATTATGATTAAAATGGAATTAAAATATTAAAATCCTGAATATTAGTTTACACAATATAAACTTATTCCAAGCAGACACTGATGTAATATGCTGTGTTCAAATATCTGTGAATTAGCCCTTCTTCAAGTGAACCGATCCCGGAATCAAGTTTCTGATATCTCATATTCCAGCTATGAATGAAAAGGCTATACATTACATAGATTTGCTTATGAAGAATTTAAATATTTAGATATGTTGGGTATTTTTCTTGTCATACGGTATCTGAAGAATTGTATTTGGTCAGTTTGTTGCTTAGTGTTAGTTGTTTATCCCATGAGGATGGACACGGTCAGCTTCTGAAACATTTGGTTTGTTAAATATAGAGGGCATACTGAAAAGTCTTTGTGACTGGGATTTTAGATATGTGAAACCATTGTCAGGAACTTAAATTTAATCAGTCTGTTGTCTCCAACAGCAAGTATATACAGGTCAATAATACCTGTTCCAAGAAGTACAACATGACAATAAGTGTGGAGGACCCAAAATTAACCAGAATAATTTTTTAAAATGCTTTATTAGGGTTTATATTATTACAACTGTAGTCTCCTTCAAAGTACTTTCCTTTTTACTCGATACACTTGTACCAACATTTTTCCCACTGCTGAAAACATTTCTGTGACTTTTCAGTGCTGCTGTTCAAGACTTCCAGTGTTTTCTTTTTCACTTCGCTGACATCAGCAAAACATTTCCCTTTCATCTGGCCTTTCATATGAGGGAACAGGAAAAAGTCGCATGGCGCAAGGTCAGGTGAATAAGGAGAATGAGGGATAACCGTCATGTTGTTTTTTGCCAAAAACTGCTGCACACTCAAGGCCCTGTGGGCAGGGGCATTGTCATGGTGAAGGAACCAATCACTGCTGCTCCACATTTCTGGTCATTTTTCTGTACACTATCGCATAATCCTTTCAACACCTTCAAATAAAATTGCTGATTCACAGTTTGTCCAGGAGGAACAAATTCCTTGTGCACAATTCCATTAGCATCAAAAAAACTACTCAACATGATCCTAATATTTGATTGAACCTGTTGGGCCTTCTTTGGTTTTGGAGAATTAGGAGTTTTCCATTGGCTCAATGCTTGTTTTGTTTCCAGGTCATAACTGTAGCACCAAATCTCTTCTCCAGTCACAACTTTAGAAAGAATCTGTGGGTCATTTCCAACTTGTTCCCTTAAATCATAGCTAACTTTCAAACGCTTGTTTTTTTGATCCTCTGTCAACAACTGAGGAACGAATTTTGTGGAAACACGTTTCGTATTCAAATCTTCCGTTAACATTTGCTGACATGAACTCCAAGACAAACCAGTTATCTGAGAAATCTCAGCACTGGTCCGACGATGATCTGCATTGATTGCGTTGCATACTTTTTCAAGATTGTCATCATTTTGGCAGGTTGAAGGTCGGCGAGATCTTGGCTGGTCCTCACATGACATTTCACCCCCTTTGAAATGTGAATACCACTCATACACTTGAGTCTTACTTAAAGCTTCTTCCTTAAAAGCTTCTTGCAGCATTAGAACAGTTTCAGCAGCTGATTTCCCTAACAGAAAACAAAACTTTACACACACACACACACACACACACTCTTTGTTCCTTATTATCAGCCATCATAAAAATCGCCGAACTTCCTAGCAGGCACTTAAAAAAAGCCACAATAACAATAACAGTCAACCTAGATTGACGCCACACAGCAGACTGCTATAGTATTGTGTTGACTCACGATACCTAGTGGTGCATCGCACAACTACTTCTGGTTCGGGCGCCACATTCAAATTCCAGTTATTTTTGAGTCTCCCCTCGTATATATATATGCGTCGCTTAACAACGGGGATACATTCTGAGAAATGCATCATTAGGCAATTTTGTCATTGTGCAAATGTCATAGAGTTACTGACACAAACTGAGATAGTATAGCCTACTACGCACCTAGACTATATGGTATAGCCAGTTGCTCCTAGGTTACTAACCTGTACAGCGTGTTACTGTGCTGAATACTGTAGGCATTTGTAACACAATGTAAGTATTATAACATTATATTATTATAATATTAAATTTAATATTAAAATCTTATGGGGCCACTGTCATATATGTGGTCCGTCAACCGAAACGTCATTATGCGGTGCATACCTGTATAATGGACTTTTGATATAAACTATACCATTTTATTATCCACTAGACAGACAACATATGTAAACTAAACAATGCCATCTAAACATCGTGCACCAGTTTTTTAATGACCCAGGGTGAGGAACACTGCTGTCACAAATTCTGTAGTACCCGGGGTTCAAGAACCGTGACAGTACTGGGTTATACTTACGGGCACCATCGTTAAACTGCGTGACCGTAAGTCGGGGTAAAGAGCTGCCACCACGTACCTAAGTATGAAAAATAGATGGTTGCAGAGGGAGGGTATGTCCAATCGAATGATCCGTATGTCCTATAACTTAGGGACATATATTTACACAACACAATATACAAAATATACAATTTGGAATAGTACAATGTGAACGAAATAATTAACAATTTAGTTATACGTGAATAATCGTCTTGCCTTCGGGGGGGGGTTTTAAATATTTGCCGCTCGAGTAATTTAGCGAACGTAGTCAGAAAGACTCACCTTGAAGAAGCAGCAGCGATGACAGGTACAGAACCATTCTGCACTGTTAAGCCGGTAATATTAACTTGTATGTTTTACTTTCGGCGAGCACTACGTCGGTCTCAGAAAACAGTCGTCGTGGTATAATTTTGCACGTACACTGACGTGGATTCGTCGTAGCCAGGATTCGAATAATTCATGTCGCTGTGGTGTGAGTTTAAATAAGCGGCCTTTTGCTGATCGCAGCGACTTCCGGGGTTTCAACAAGTCGCGCGCTCCAGTTAACTAGAATTTCCTAGTGTGGTGTACATATAACGTAACTGGGTCGCGCTGACACAATGGAATTGTTAGGCAAGACGACTGTGTCTTCCTACATTCTATAATTTTTTAACTGGGGCAAGCGTTGTGAAACAAATTTCAAAGTTAAACTAACCAAAGTATCATGCTGTAACTTTGGATATTACAATTTTTAACGTGGTTATCAATTGATATGCCATATATATTGTCACATGCCATGTGATGAACCAGCAGAATCCTCCAAGGACAAGAAGGAAACCAACACATGCAAAAATCTTCAGGAAGAGGAATAAATGGACTGTGTCCTTGCCATCGGTATTTTATTTAGTTGTCTTATATTTTAATCCCTTTGAAAAAGTTTATATTGGCATGTATATTGTAACAACCAAGGCCTGAGAGTTCAATCTAATCATACACAAATGAACTTGCAATTGTAATTTTATTTTTACATAAAGTAATGGCCTGAAGATGACCATTTTGTGTTTGAAGTATCCCTGATCTGGTAAAAACACAATAAATGTTGATGGTGATTAAATACCTCTTTGTTTAGAAATATATACCTTCTTATTTGTTGTTGTTGTTTTTGTTTTTTTGTTGTTTTGGTGGTGGGTTGGTGGTCATTGTCGTCATCATCATCATCATCGTCATCCCCATCCCCGTTCATGTAGTCCCCTTTAGAGGCCATGCAATAGGTCTGTCTTTTCCACCACTGATGGATTTATAACTGAAATTTGTGTATTGGAATTGTGCAGGACAGTCAGTTATTATTCGTTAAGTTCAGGGATATCTTATGAAAAATGCCCTTGTAGCTGCAGTTGCATTCTTGGAAAGAAGAAATTACATTGAGCCAAATTGAACAAGGAAGTAAAGTGTAGGATTGCAGCCATGTATTTAGCAACCAGTGTTGTTCATACCTCTGTTCATCAGTGAGCAGCTGAGGCACAGACTTTGTCAAGATCTGTTGCATGCTAGCATGTTCTGTGTGAGAGGCCTAACCTGCCAGTGATCTCTGAAATGATTTGTTAGTCTTCATTGAAGAATTTGCTACCATTTCAATATTTTTGTCTCTATGGTCTGGTGGAGGTATGATCTGAAGGCTCTCATTCTTCAACAGAAGTTTCTGCACCTGTTAACTGAGATAATCACTCAAAAGTCTGTGTTTTCTTCATGATGTCACCAGAACTTTTTTGTTCATTTCATGCATTTCTGCAGCATTTTTTCCATGTTCAAAGCAAAACAAGGCAGATATGTTGATTACCCATTCAGAAATCACAGTTGGCACTTAACCTTTACAGCAATAAGCACCAGTTGAGAAGCATTATAGAGTGTTGTGGCTGCAGAACTCCACAGATTGACTCAGAAGATGGTGACACTAAGTCACCTAGTGACAGAAAGCTGTACATCTTGTGGCTGTTGGTACTGGTGGTGAATTTGGAAACTTTTGGATATACCTTTATATGGTGAATGGCACAAATCATGAAGCTCTTTGATGCACAGTATTTTCCAGCCACTTGTCACTTTGTTCCTCCTAGGTACACATATTCTTCTTTGCCTCTGTTCTCACACACTTTCAGTTTGTGTTCAACGTCTCTATCCTACAAGTGTTTCAACTATGCTGATAACTAATTTTCCAATCTTGATCTAATCTGTTAGTGGCATTAGTGTTTTACAAAGGACACCCATATTGTATGAAAATTAATATTTCGTACATTATGGTTCTTACCACCCTAAAGCCTCAGTAGATATTTTATTATTAACACAGTGAGTGTATATGTAAAGAAATGGAGTAGAACTGTACAGGGTTATGTGGTTACTAAGACTGTGAATTCATAAGTTCACTGCCATGGCGTTAGAGTGCATGCTGTTGCTGGTTTTGGGTTAAAGAATTCAGGCAGACTGGAATACATAGAGCTGAGCCACTAGTACCTTAGAGACAGTTGAGAAGATTACAGTATACAAATTGCCAGGTCTTGATCAAATTGTAGATGAACTTATTTATTACATTGCAAGATTTGAGGTTCTTACAGCAGTGTTATGAAGATTTAAGTCTTCTGGGATGGATCTGTTTATCAATTAATAGTTACTGACAGCTTCAGGCTTTATCTGGCACATCTGTGACCAAAGGGTTAATGACACAAAATTTATCCAGCATTAATCTGTGAAAGCTAACAGAATTCCTGGAGCTCGTAAGTATCAGTGTGGATTGCAATGTTATAGATCAGCTACTAATGAGATATTCTGCAGTTGCTAGGTGCTTGAGAAAAAGTGGGAATACAATAGGGTTCTACATCAATTACATATAAGGAAGCCCAGCTTCAGGCTTTATCTGGCACATCTGTGACCAAAGGGTTAATGACACAAAATTTATCCAGCATTAATCTGTGAAAGCTAACACTGTATGTAGGCAGAATTCCTGGAGCTCATAAGCATCAGTGTGGATTGCAATGTTATAGATCAGCTACTAATGAGATATTCTGCAGTTGTCAGGTGCTTGAGAAAAAGTGGGAATACAATAGGGTTATACATCGATTACATATAAGGAAGCCTATGATTCTGTTATGGGGAAATGTTGTATGATAATTTCATTAAGTTTGTTGTACTCATGAAACTAGTTAGATTAATGAAACTGTATTTAAATCTGCAGTGAATTGTGGCTCAGTAGACATTTGTATTGTATTTGCCTGAAGGCAAACATCCTGAAACTTTTGCTTGAAACATGGTAATATCATTAAATCTCTTTCTCTTTAACCTTTATCCTGCTAATGTGGAGAATATGGCAAGCTCCTAATAATGCCAGCAGATGTCAGATGGGATTTAACTCGGCGTTTAAAGGGTTAATGCTGTCTTGAGTTTTGGGACATGAAAGTAGTGACATGGTGCTAAATCTGGTGAGAGGGGGTGCAGAATGATATTTTCATATTAGCTGGAAATTTATACGCCCACACAAAGAGGGTGAAATATCTGGAGTACTACGGACAAAATCCAAGGGTTCTGTGGTCAAGTTGAATGTGTGCCTACAGCTCATTGCTGTGTCCACTGTTACGACCCGCCAGGGCTACCACCCAAAATATCCCTTCTGGCACCATGGCACCCCTTGGCAGTTCCTGTAGGATGGGGGTTCCTGAGAGGGAGGATGGAAAAAAGTTGGATCTACTGCCTGAGCCAACTTACTAATGTATAATCGTCCCTTGAAAGAAAACACCAAATCAAATTACAGTAAACACTTTACTACCAATAAAAAAATTATAATGAAGCAAAATAAGTGGGCCTCAAGAAAAGAAGTAAAAAGAAATAATAGAATCATTAACCTTTACAGTACCTGCATTCCAGATATAGGACAGCATTTAAAATCCCCCCTGGGCTCGAGCATCCTGCATGTAGGACAGCCACAACCTCAGCCATTTAAATATTTTGCTCTCAATGCCATGGTACATTTAGGGAAACTTCACTCAATCTTAGCACCACATTAGAATTTTTTTCAGCTTCATGCTTCGACTGATTTACCCCTTGATAGAAAACCCCCCAGTATCCATTTTTTTATGAGACTGTACCTACAACCAGTAAGAATGGAGTGGCAACAATGCAAAGCCTATTTTTGCTGCTCTGTTCGTCTGGCTTGTGTGTGACTAACTGCTTAGTCTGGAGAGTGTATCTATGCAGCACTAGAGTTACAGCGATAATGTGATGACAGGCAGAACTTTATCTGCCATCCTTTTCGTTGAAGGGCCCCATTTAGAGCTTGACAGTATTGCGTTTCATTTCTCAGACTTTGGGCTGAGTTTACTTCCAGTGTTGCATAGAGAACTTGTTATTCTTCCCACGAACCGTTTGATCATCAGTGTGAGTGGTGGCATAATAAGTCGACCATGCAAGAGACCAAGGTTGCTGCAGCCCAGAGAAGTATCTGAACTGATTGTTGGCACTGATAGTGACGAAGCGAGAGTATCAAGCAACGTCAGTTCAGTTGAGGGAGGTTCTGAAAGTGTGCCAGGGGTGTCACAACCTCAACTGTATGACCAAACAGCCAGTTGTCTCGAGTCCAGCAGTTTAATTCATCCAGTGCCTCTGATGAAGAGGATGGTGAGAGTGGGCCAGGTGAACAGACTGAACAGCCAGTAACCCTGCAATGGACATACCCCTCTTGTCTTCAGAGCAGTGTAGCGCACACATACACAGGGGGCCCCAGAGGAAAGAAGGACAATGAAGCGTGACACATAAATAACGGCTCCAGTCCACTTAGCGTTTTTCTTCTATATTTTGCAGAAATTATCACTCTGCTGGTGGTGGAGAATAACCGCTACTACCAAGATTACATAGACAGACTTGACGATGGACCCTCTCCTGAACCTGATGTTACTGAAGCCCAAATATTTGTGTTTCTGGCATTGACAATACACATGGGACATGGCATAAGAGACAAACTGACAAACTGCTGGGCAACAGTGAACCATCTATGCACACCTTTCTTTGGCACTATTTTGAAATGGGATCGATACCTTCACATCCTTTGTTACTTACATTTTACTGACAACAGGAATGAACCTGATAGAACAGACGAAAATTTTGACAGACTATGGAAGATGCAAGACCTGTTTGAAATTCTAAATGCCACATTTTCCAAATTTTACAACCCTTCTGAAAATCTGGCTATTGGTGCAGTTATTGTTTCCTCCAAGGGAAGGGTGATTTTCAAATAGTACATACCAAAGAAATGCAACCATTTCAGCATCAAAGTTTTCAAACTTTGTGACTCGGCTGGATACACTTATGACATGAAAGTATACTTGGGAAAGGATAGACAGCGCATGGCACAGCACGTGACAGCAACCCATGTGACAGTGACAGAACTAACAAGGAAGATAGAAGGACGTGGCCACAAATTATACATGGACAATTTCTTTTCTTTCCCTGAATTATTTGATGACTTGGCCAAGAAACAGATTTACTGTTGTGGCACTGTCAGGCCAAACAGGAGAGGCATGCCACAAGACCTAGCACCAAAGACTTCAAAACTGAAAAGGGGAGACATTCGTGTAAGAACAAGTGCTGACTTGACGGCAGTACTGTGGTGGGAAAAGAGAGACATTTGCTTCTTGATGAATATTCACAGTGCCCCAGCAGAAGGTAATTTCTGCAATTAGGGGGGAAAAGCCATAAAGCCACAAATTGTGATGAATTGTAACCATCATATGGGCTATGTGGATAAGGGTCATAGAATTGCCAACAGTTACTCCATCAGCCATTGCACATTCAAGGGGATGAAAAAATTATTCTTTCATCTGTTAGACCTGGCCATTCTCAATAGCTACATTCTTCATTCTTCATGTGGGGGTAAGAAAATTTCACATAGACATTTTTATTATACCCTCATGAGGAATATGTTGGCACATGCTGGACCAGAATGGAGAGTACCAAGGGCATTAGGTAGACAACCTAATTTTGAATCACATGTCGCTAGGCTCGAAGTCCTTGGCAGTAAACATTGGCCTATCCCGTCTGAAACACAGCTGAGGTGTCACATATGTAAGGCCAGGGGTGTAACACAGAAAGTGTTCGTGAAGTGCCACAAGTGTGAAGTGGGACTGTGCGTTAAAAAAAACATGTTTTGAAGATTACCATGCACAGACACAGTTCTAACAACATCAGGTGCGACCTCCTTAAGAAAACCTGGGAACTCAAGCCAATATGTAAGTAAAAGAAACTGAAATTTTTGCATATTCCATACAATTTTTTATCTATTCACAGACTAAAAATTATTACCGCTTTCTTGAACACACGCAGAAATATCTCTGTCTTATTTCCCAAAAAATGTCATTTAATGCATTATTTAATTATGTTTGGTTCCCGTAATATCAACGTTGTTTGTAAACCATGTACTAAAATTTAAATTCCTAGCGAAAAGAATGTTGTACATGAAGGTGGACTGTAGCCATTTAAATTCCAATGTGAAAAGGTTAGTAATAATCGTAGAAAAATAAAATAAAATATGTAAAATGCAACACAGTTGAGAAACAACACCACACACCAAGAGAATGAACATAAGCCAAATTCTAACCAATTCTGGGGGGGG
>Ga0268261_10001838_pt1 | contig 14921 bp, 11 predicted proteins | sample TergutNc150P1_FD_190353 | JGI IMG/M metagenome (GOLD analysis project Ga0268261, IMG submission 190353) | Nasutitermes corniger P1 segment gut microbial community from laboratory colony in Florida, USA - Nc150 P1 (SPAdes) (version 2) | ecosystem: Host-associated > Arthropoda: Insects >... | reverse complement strand
TTTTAAATTAACTCATTTGTAACACTTATACTTGTAAATTATTGTGTAAATTCCCATTATTAATTTTAGTGCAACTTTATAGTAAAATAGATTATTAGTTAAATTTATACGTCATTCGACTGAGTTGACCCCGTTCCCAAGGTTTAATTAACTGTATTGAAGTTTTATACTTCTGGTGGCGGCTACCATTACATGTCATTACCGCTCGGGCACTACAATATACCACTACCCTTGATATGGCATGACAAGTGTGGACAACAAACATTGGTACTATATTTTTCTTTTATGTGCTTTGTACTGTGCACTGTAATATAATAGTATGATATAAACCAACATAATGCATCCTTTGTTAAACTAGATTTTAATTTTTATGATGTCTTCTACATGTTTCAAACCCAAGGGTACATCTTCAGGAAGACGGTTGTACGTACAGGTATGGTATAATGTTTCCATGCCAACGGTATATATGTAAACATATTATACCATACGTGTATATACAACCATCTTCCTGCAGTGCATGCAAGGTTTTGAAATAGGAAAGCATCCTTGAGAGCAAACATCAAATTCTGCCTGCAACTGGGAACATCAGTGATGACAACACTGCAGATGCCTTGGGTGAATGGTGAGCAAATAATCTCATATTATAAGATGTATGTGTAGCATTCAGTGCACAAAACTGTATGAATTGTTTGAAAGTGGTCCATGTAATGGATGGCTTGAAACAATGCAGGATGAGGATACTGTCTAACATGAAAAAGGTTTCATATTCTGATCATCATCAGACTGTGACAAAATTAGGGAAAGTTTGGATTTTTTGGTGGTAATTGCTGTATCATTCTGACAGGATCTGAAGATTTATTTTCCTTAGTAACACATCTTAACAGCTTCATGATCACAAAGTGTATGATGATTAGTGATACCATCATGAATGTAGCACATAATAATCAGAACCCCTTCTGAACAGCTGTCACAGATGACGAGCGTTTTCCTGTGCAATGCCAACATTAAAAGACAATCTTCCATATGGAAGTTAATGTCACTGCAGGCCCATTTAAGCCCTGGAAGTATTACTTGAAAGAGAGTGTGGTGGTGGTGGAAGTAAATGAAACTGGCAGGGCAACATAAACTGTAGGCTCATTTCTGAGGGTGCTGCTGTCAGAAGTACAGGGTAGTGCAGAGTCCATATGTATTCTGACCCACACAACTGCTCACTTCCTGTAAGCCCACTTGTCACATGAAACTTAGCTGGCCTGCCCATTATTGGAGATATGATACAAAAGTGCTGCATTTACATCCACAAAAAGACAACTGTGGTTCACAAACCCTACAACACACATGTGAAGCAGGATTGAACTTTGTTCAGTGTCACCTTCATGGGATGTATCCTGGAGAGAAATAGACCCCACACTCACAGTGCCTGGTAATGACACTTCTGTTTCATCCCAGTTGCTATGTCCGAGTAAGTATGCAGAAAATTCCATGGTAGTCCACAAAGTGCCACTGCAGGATGTTGTAGTTGGTATGTGTGTACTATGATTGCAACTGGGATTACTGGGCCCCCTTGTTTTTTTGGGGCTATAATTTAACACCAGTATGTCTTTTTGAACACCTATCTGATAACAAGTACACCTAACCCTTTTTTTTAGCAAGACAGTGCCATAGACCACACTGCAAACAAATCAATGTGTTGTTTATGGATTTTTTTGGTGACAGAATAACAGCAGGATATTGTGGCCTGCTCATTTCCAAGATGTGAACCTGTGCAATTTTTATTTGGGGACATGTTTAAGGATAAACTGTACACTAATTCGCACACTGCATATGACCTGTCCATAATATTCAAGGTGTGGTGCTAGATTTCACCAGCAGAAATTCAACATGCACTGAATGCATTTGTTGGATGTAAAGCATGCCTGCAAGCCAAAGAAAACTGCTTTCAGCATCTTTAAATATGGTCAGAAAAAACAATGCAAACCACAATACACTGTATTAAAATGCATGGACCCCAAGTCATGGCAAGTTGAAGTAGTGGCACGTAGTGACCACACGAGTCAGATACAATAAATAGTCCTATACTTTACCAACTGCAGGGTTCAGTTCACCTGAAATGTCCAAAAATGTGGGATTGCCAGAGCATAGATGCTCCGACATGTCACAGCGACATGGGTTGCAGCTTATCCACCACCAAGTTGCAGAGCATGTTACTAAGGTTATTTTGTGTCCCTACATAATCTGCAAATCTGGCAGTGACTTTTGCCACCACCCACGAATGAACTGGCCAAAAGAAGAACTTCTTGTGTAGCTGATTAAGGACAGTATTTTGATGGCAACTGCTATAATGCAGTAGCCTCTGTAACTGGAATATTTATATATATATGTCTGTATTCATCACACTGCTTCTTTTCATGTGCACTTTATGGAGCCTGGCAGTATCGAGCCTCGTCATGGTCAGCAACCTACTTTAGAATTACGGCCTAAAATATAAATGTTTAGTTACTAAGAACAAAATTATCCCAATTACGAATGCTAATTTATCATGTCATCAAAGAGGAGAACGTGTTTCACATTGCATGCAGGCTAAATTAGTATTTTTAAAATGTTTCCTTAAATACCTTCAGACTGAAAATGGATCTTATATTCACAAATGCCTGAACAGAACAGACTTTGGCATGATATCCTAACTTTTGCAAGTGTCACTTAGGATTGCTATGCAAATCATTTACTGATGGTGTTTACATGTCATGAAAATGAAATGAATAGGAATGCAGGTATTGTGACCTCTATTCCAGAAAGAGACCTGCAGTCAGGACAGCCAGCCTCCTTCCTGTGTAAGATTGAGATAAGCGAGTTCTTCACTGTTCTGGGTTGTTGCACAATGTATGTCAGTAACTGCTGAACAATGTTTTGGAACACCCTATCAATTGGTCCCAAGGGTGAAGCAGTGCCTGGGTTGTAAGATGGGCCCTGATAAGCCATCTCGAAACATCGGTAAACAACTACCAATATATGATGCATAGCAACCCACACTTGCAAAGAATGCACTGTGGTAGAAGCTTGAAATCTCGCAAGACTGAGATATGTTAGGCATGTTAAAACTCATCTAATCTTTTTTACCTGCCTGTTACACACACACACACATATAGCAGCTGGTCGGATTCTTGTGGCACTGTCACTACCTCTCCCTGTATAGCACCAAATGTTTGACTGTTGAATAATGGACTGGAAAGGATATAGAGGGAAGCAGCTGATGTACTGTCCTGACATTTGCCTCTCAACTGAGGAAAACCATTTGTTAGGCTAGCATGAATGCTACCGCCTTTTCTGTAACATTTTGTCTAATACCTGCTATTAGTGTGATGTAAGCCTAAGTGGTCTACATAACCGCACTTCTATGTGAAGAATCATCTTCACTTATTGCTCATATTCTGTACTGTCCTCTGTAGCTTCACTGTTCAAGTGTGTCTGGTCACCAGCACTCTCACTGTTCACTTGTTCTTCTACAGCTGCAGCTGCATTAATGATACTTCCAGAACTGCTCGTTTCTCGCTCATTACTATTATATGTCCTTACTTTATCAGATGATGCAGTTTTCAGAGCCCTGTCTAGCAATTTGTGTTGCATTCTGCGTAGTTCCATTTCAATGAAATGTTTCTGCTCATTACACTGTTTCTTTCGATGCGCAGTTTCTGGAGAGTCTGGTGGTACCAAGCCTTGTGTCATGCGATAGTAGACTACCGTGGAATCATGATCCTTCATGGCTAATGTTATCCTAAAATAGCAACATATTTGGTTATTAAGGACAAAATCATTCCAGTAATGAGTGTAATTTACCATCAAACAGACATTTTTAGTTACATGAGAGCTCAATGAATTTACCGATAACAGTAGAAGTTGTCACTGTGCACACCAATGGAATAAGCTGTCAAAGAGCAAAAACTGCTTGTTATTAATGAGTTATCACACCACCTTCATCCTTGTGAAAAGAATAACTAGATGTCTGCAGGGAAATATGCTAGAGAAGTACAACAACTTAAGGGAGAGATGACTTAAAAATATAGTGCATGCACTTCAGGGCCTTTCATCAAGATGTCCCTCTTCATACAGCCTCACAATCAAAACATTACCTGAAGAGAGAGTTAGCAGGTTCCTCCAAAAGCATGTATCACCTATCAAACTACATGGTATCATATGACAAGACAGTCATCCTAACAGTAATACTGTATAACTTAGTGTTTCCCAAGTTCTTTTCATTTCAGGCCCCTTTTGGGTTGACAAATAACCACGGATCTTCACATCCTTGCTCAGATAAATAAGGGTTTTGATGATAGGTATCCAAAATTAAAAATTTATATCTCAGAGCTGATTTTAGGTAGATAATAATATATATCAGTAGCATACATAACAAAATGTTGCATGGTTTAACCTTAATTAAAATCAATGTCACTCACTTTATGGGTACAGGAGCTTTCTTAATTAGATATTCTGTCATAGGAAATAAATATGTCACCAATTAAACAAGTTCCTTGATTACTTTTAACAAAACATCATTCTCTTAATTAAAAAAGTTTCAAAGTAGCCATTATAAAAATTTATCCACAGATCCCTTGGGAGAACACTATGGGAACCACTGCCTTACCTGAATAACAATCAAGGCGATTAATGTATGCAGTGCACTCGCATCCCCTACATTTTATTTTAAAAAAACTTACGTCTATTACATTCTGTCTCAGTTATTACCCTTTCTTATCTTGATCAGTGCAAAGTGTATCTTGCACTTTCTGTATCCATGAAGGAGTGATGTCAGAAACAGTTGACAGTGGCAGAAATATCTCAGTTCTTGACCTTGAGTGTGAGTCTCTCCCTGTTTTTCCCACCAGGTACAGCATATCCAGTTCATGGCTGTACAAGTACTGGACGTCTTGCATTGCCTGAACTAAAGAACAGGAACATACACAGACAATTGTTCTGTACAGTTTTGGTCCAGCAACAGCTCAAAATAATCAGAACACTAGGATCACATCTTCACAGGGTGGAGACATACTGAAGTGGATCAGACCAAACCAGATAAGGTGTTTGGAATTCTTGTAATGGAATAAAATGCTGGTGATACAACTGTGTAGATCATAGCCAGGCAAAATAGGCTTGTCTTGTTTTGTTTGGAGCTGTGCCTTGTGTGCAGTTCTTTGCCAGTCAGGAGAGCAGCTGAACAGGAAAAGTTCATGCTTTTGACACTGAATGCTGCAGGATGAATTGTGTAAGAGCCACACAACAAAGAGCAGCAACACAATGTCCAGAAGGTGTGGGAAAGTGCCAAGAAGGAGACAACATGTGATGGTAATTACTGCCTTGAGATCTGAGATTCTTACATCAGTACTCATGAATATTCAAGTCTTCTGGGATGTTAAACTATGCAGAATGGTTAATAGTTACAAGTGTTTCAATGAAGTATACTGCCTCCATCTTCAGAGACTAGCAGTCCACAAAGAGTATTAAATCCTGAAGATATATGCCATATGCTCTCCTGAACCATCTGCAGCTATTCTACAGTTCACATACTGTAATGGCCCAGAAAATTCACTTCATAATTGTCATTACTGAATTACAAAATAATCTGTTCAATGATCCACATCTTGACACAAACCCAAGTACAGATGTGATGAACTGCCAAATTCTTAATTCTTTCATTTATGGGATGAATCCAAAGGTGTATATTTCTCTGTTGCTGCCATCACCATTTGACTGTTGCAAATAGTGCAGACAGCATATGCTTTAATAAATGTGACACCAGACTGGTCTTTGCAACTGCCTGACCTGGATCATTTTGACTGAAGTTGACTGCAGTTTCTGCATTGCTTGTGTGAGCTTGTCTGGTCTAAAATGATCTGCTTTAGTGCATCCACACCCTTAAAGACAAGTGAATTGTCCGTTAGGCCTCCATTGCTAATCCCTAACATAAGTATAAGAAACTCCTATTCCATTTCATTTACATACAAAAGACTAATACAGTGATGATGCACAAAACCTCTCAATGTCAAGTGAGATTTGAATATTGTAGAGCTGATTGGTTCTCTCCACCACTTAATAATACCTATGTATTTATGTTGTGACAGTAGTACCTGATTTTAAGGATGGATCTGTCTGACAGTATGAAGCAAGTTACACTTATACAGATACACTGGTTATAATATGTTACATCAAATGCCTAGGGTATATTTAAGCAAAGTGTGATAGGAAATAAAGTTGCTCTTGCCTTGTGTAAGTAATAAAAGTAGCGCAGTTAGTGTAAGAACCCTGTGTACACAGAATTTTCTACTGGCCCTACTGAAGATGCTGAATGGCCTGATCATCAACTTGCATGCATATAATATTCCTTGTACTCCTAAAAAATCTTAATCATTTGTTGCAAAAATGGCAAAGTGAGGAGGGTTATAGGTGAACTGAATACAGCACAGTCAGAAAAGTATTATGTGGATCAGTCATAAATATTCAATCTAATCCTTAGTACAGAAGCCAGTTATAACACTCACACATACTTATTACACAGAAAATTACATACTCTATTCATTAACATTTTGCTATCCTGTTATATGAGTTGAACTATACCTATGCTCCCCCTATGTACCCTCATAGCATGGATGGGGATGACCTTAACCTTTTACCTTTACTTCAAACCAACCTTCTCAATGTTTCTAACAAATGATTTACAGAACGTCATGTAACCGTATTCAAAGTTCGTGCATTACAACAGAAGAAAACACTGCATCTTGTGGTGGTTTGGGTAAGAGTGTTAATTTTATAAATACAAATTTTAGGGGGCTTCGCTTTGAATCGCCATTCTAGAAACTTCACTCAGGTTTGGTTGTCATTTCAGAAAAAAGAATGTAATAGGTGCCTGATTTCACTGTTTTAATTTTTGGGACAAATTTCATGTGAAAACTTGGAGCAGTTTTACCATTATGTCTGAAGTCATTGTCTAAATATAAGGCATTGGAAAAGACGATAAGGTGACAATACATAGGCATCCTGAATAGCTTTGTTACTTAACCTTCATCATCATCACAGATGTCACAGTACCTATCACTGGTGGCAAATGTGCAAGGTTTTGGCTCAGGTACGCATATTATAACAAAACTGCCTCCTGTATTCAGGGGGTGATCCCATGTTTTACCTAACAATACTTGCATTGCATACACAGTGCCTGAATACCACGCACCTTCACAAAGGTCCATATAAACCTGGAAAGCAATTCCGACACTAAACTGATTTCTACATCCCAAATTTATCATGTCTTTTTGCTGAAATCATAAACACATTTTTAAGTGACACATCCCCATTGTGCAAGTCAATCTATGTATTTATTAAATATATTGTCATGCAACAACACCATCAATAATTTACAATGGTTACTAGTTTTGGCCTTCTGTTCAGGCCATCATAAGACTATGCATCATTTTAAATTACAGAAAAACCATACAATCATCTTAATATAAAATGAGCAGCAACCTCATTCCCTTTACATAGATAATGATAAAACTATTAATACATATTAAGTGCATGAAACAAACAATGTATATTAAAAAACAATGTTCTATAAATACAGAGGGTAGGCAGTCTAAAAGATTTTATGTATGAATGGTGCACACTGAAGCTTCCATTGCAACCCCAAAACTGGTAAGGCACATCCAGACAAATAGGGGTAAGGAAATAAGTACTGCAGAAAACAGGCTAGGTTCTCACACTAACCTATCATATTCTTCAGGACATAGGATTGTCTCGATACACATTACCAGTTTCAGTACTGCAATAGACGCTACCTACCCCCCTTATTTATAATACCACTTGTTTTTAATAATGAATTGTTTGTTTCACCCACTTCATAATGTTAACAGTTTTATCAATACCTATGTAAAGGGAACGAGATCTCTTTCCATTTTATATTAAGATTGTATGGTTTTTCCATAGTTCAAAATGATGCATGGTCTGATGATGGCCTGAACAGAAGACCGAAACTAGTAACCAATGTAAATTATTGATGGTGTTGTTGAAGGACAGTATCTTTCCCAAATACAAGTTTTGGAATAGGCCAATACGAGGTTGTGTTCACACAAAAAAAAACTACATTTACACACGGATCTACGTACAACTGGGTGAATTAGATAACTAGCCATATTTTAATACATATTCCGGTAAATAAATATAAACACTTGATGTATTAAAGTCTAAGATACAATCTCAGCATAATTTTCTTTGCAGCACGTAACAATCGTATCACCGCAAACCCAGTTTTTACCGAAACTAGTCAATCTGTGCTTGTTATCACAGATATCATCAGTCTGTAACCTATGACTTCAGACAGACATGTTAACCGGAACAACCAACGGCCGGGTACTAATTTCCGTTTCCATGAAGTGGCGATTTTGATCTCCGATGAGATTTTGACGCGTTTTAAATTATACAGTTATACATAATATTCGCAGTCCAGAACTGTGCAGTTTTTGCATCACACGCATAGAAAAAGTCTCAAAGACTCAAGGTTACTTAGTTGGCCATGTCACTATCCCTCACATCGCGCATTGAATGCAGTAGTGGCTAAATACAAAAATTGGACATTTGGAGTTAATACTACGATTGAGCTCAAAAGTATACCTACATCCTACAATAATAGCATCTAGTGGGGTACGTTTTGACTAAAAAGTGTGCTGGTATTTTCGGATGTAGTTGTTATAGTTTTGAGCTCAATTGTAGAATTAACTCCAAATGGCTATTTTTGGGTTGTGCCACTGTTGCATTCCGTGAGTGATTATGTTCCCCCCGCGGGGGGGGCATTGAGGTAATTATTTGTTATACATTACGCCTTTAACGTCATCTTGCTGTAGCAAATTAAACTATTCGTTTTACTAGTGCCAAGCAATATACAGCATTTTTAATAAACAATATTTTATAAATATAGTGACAACGCTCAAGCAGTGCCAATCACACATGCACTAGTCATACGCCAGGATGTCCGGACGGTCCGGACCAAATAATATCTCTTCGAGAAAATTAATATCCGGTTCGTTTATTTTCTTCGTGTCTCGACGTTTGGTATCCCTGCACCATGAGTAGCCAATGAATGTGCCGTGACAGCTTCAAATGCTAGCGAATGGAATGTTCTTTAATATCGCGCAAAGCGGATTCGTTGTGTTAAAATATGTACAGTTTATAATATATTAGCATGACTTCTCAAAATGAATCATTTTTCGACTTGGTGGAGAAACTGGCAGAATGGTCAACACAAGACGTTGAAGAACATCTTGTACACACACTGCCTGTGCTTTTGATATCCTTTACATGCCGGTCCGCTGCATTTTGGAAGTTACGTATACGAGATTTTACTTTCGTGTTTTCGTAATTTATGTTTCCCTTAACTGAAGTTACAGAATATTAGAATGTCCAGATCAAAAGGCATTGTCACTTCAAGCTGTACAGGCTCTTTTGAACAAGTGTTTGCCATGTATTCCTGTGAATGATGTTGAAGATAAACTGTTTCAGTATGTCTTGCCGTCTACAAGGCAGCTATTTAACGAGGTAATTTATTTTTTCAATTTGTTGGATTGTTTTAATATGTACAAATGTACAATGAAGCTGATACTTGTGTATGGTTTTGTTCATAACACTCCTTTGCTGATGATATTCTTCAATTTTTGAGCCAAAAATTGTGTTACAATCTTACAAATAAACCACAATCCTGCCTTTCTAACATGAAATCAATTTATTATTACCACAAACAGCTAACAGGTTGGAAACAAACCATGTAAGAATGCCATACCACCAAATGAGAACAATGTAAATGTAAGGTGTTGTATCATTTAACATTCCTCTTTTTTTGAAACAATGAAGTACATTTGACAAGTGTGTGAGAGTCCTGGTCTAGTAATTCAACTTTTGTTTCATACTGGGGGCACCTGTCTTCGTTGTTTTGGCACGGAGATTGGCTGTTATGATAACTGTTTTCTAGTGTTCTTTATTCCAGGTGAATGCCAGTGTAGTACTTCAAATTAGTCCACAAATGCTTCATTGCACATTTTGAATTCCTTATTAACTTATCATCTCATCATCCATTGCTATATTGTTTGAACTGTTGATAGCAACAAAACAGTGCTTTATAAGATTTGTTATGAAATGTGCATTGACTTTGATTATTTAATTTTGTAAGCTTTATTTCAGGCCTTAGAGGGAATTCATATCAGGTTACAAGATGCACAGGACCCACAAAATGATGATTTGGAGAGTTTGAATGGCTTACTTCAGGTACTGTATTTACAATAAGTCTCTACACACTGCACTACATTCAAACCAGGCAAAAGTGAGCATTAGAGCCATCCCGAGTATATACAAATTAGCAGTGTCACATTTCTGTGGTAGTATGGAAGTATATACATTTCTTCTTCCACCAGTACCTCAAAAGTCTCTTATCTGTGTATAGGAAACAACACTATTTGCTAATATGTGTACCTTATTTTGTGGCCTGGGATTTATATAGATGTAATTTAAGCCACACTGAATGAAGTTTTCCAATATAGAGAATGACTGTAATGTATTTGACAGCTGCTGAGGTAAGTAAGCAAAGTATTCAAAAAGCTTAGTGTCGGCCTCTGTGACCCCATTTTGCAAGCTTGTAGTTTGTTACTTGTTAGTTTGGTATCATGACGTAAAGTGGAGACTTCAGAGCCACATTGATGAGCTAGCTAACGTCACAAAACTTGGCTGCTATTCCTTGTTTCATACTATGTAAAATGATCCTTTCCAAAAAATTAGATTTCATTGTGTCTGTGTCACACAACACAAAACAATGGATAAATGGGGCATTGATGGTGACAAAAATGTGGTACTGTCCTACAAGAGGATGTAGCTACCCAGTGTATGGTGACATAAGCAAGTCTTGGTATATTCATAAAACAGTATGTAATTGGTCAGTGTGAATACGCATAGGCAGAAGTACCCATGTTAAGGGTATTTGCATACTTAGTGAAAAGGATCTATTAGCTTCATCATGTGTGTCCGTGTGTCTTGTCTATCTGCCCACATGTATCACCGTGGCTGCCACTGGGCAGATTTTTGTGAAATTTGATATTTACAAAAATCTGTCAAGGAAGTCCATATTTGGTTAAAATCGGACAACAGTATCAGGTACTTTACATAAATACCCAAGTATGTTCATATTGTGGACAGCAGTACAAAATATTTTGTAGCTTGACAACAGTGCAAAGGAAACCCATTTCTGAATTTCCATGGCATCACTCTATGGTTTTATATTATTGACAACTACATTTATGTCAACAGTACAAGGGGAACACATTGTTTCATTTCCTTAACAACAATGGTTACATGAATGTGCCACAGTGTTAACATTAATATGTATGCAGCCTACCTTGTTTGCCTGGATTACTGTTTAATTCTGTGTCAGTATCACAATACATAGAGCTTCTTGAGAAGCTAATAGTTCCTCACCTAGTCAAGAAAATCCCTGCATTTTGTGGAACCTGGAAGTTGATTGCCTCATTCACAGGAGCCTGCCAATTGAACCTTTCCTGAGCCAGATGAATCCAATCGGCTTCATCCTATCCTGTTTCCTTAAGATTAATTTTAATATAAAGAAAAATCTATTATTCTGGCAGGGGCATCTCAAGAAGTGTTCCAACCAACTCTGGGGCTCACAGCCTCCTATTCAGTGAATACTGGGACTCTTTCCCAGTGGTAAAGCTGCTGGTGTATGATGTTGACCACCCACCTCTATCTACCCATTGACATTAAGAATAAGTAGAACTATATCTCTGCTTGCTCCCTTAATGTGCTTTTATGGTGTGGGCAGGAACATCTTTGCTTTACTTCTGTATTATGCTCCTGTCTATGTCTGGGCTTTCGAAGTTGTCTCTTTCTGTCATGTTTTCCCACCAAAACCTTATATGCACTTATCCTCTCCCCTATACGTGCTACATGCCGTACCCATCACATTCTTCTTGATTTCATCACTTTGATAACATCTGGTGGGGAGTACAAATCAGGAAGCTATTCAGTATTTGGTTTTCTCCAGCCTTCTGTTACTTCTTTCCTCTTAGGCCCATCTATCTTCCTCAGCACCCTATTCTTGAATGCCATCAGCCTATGTTCTTCCCTAAATATGAGAAACCAAGTTTCACACCCATGTAACACAACAGACTCAATTACAGCATATTATATTTTATATTAGATGTATTGTATTGTTATATTTTAACATTAAAACTGAGAAATTAAAGTTTGTTCCTGTAATTAAAATGGATTTGGAAAGATAATTCAAATTGCATCCAAAAAATGCGCTGCTGTACGAGGTACTTGCACCTTGCTCCAGCAGCTGAAGCTGCCATACGTCTTGGCAAGAGTACAGACTAAACTTCATGTCTTTGGATGGTTTATATTAGGTTCACTGCAGGAAATGGAAAACAGACAGAAACTAAAGAATAAAGTTAATTTTTGTATTTATGAAAAAATTGCAATAATAAGTAAACAGTTTCATGATATCAGTACCATCTACCCTGAGGCTGCAGGACCTTCCAGAATGTACATAATCACCTTCCAGACTTCACAGTGTCATATTCAGTAGACTATGTTCTAAATAACAATAGACAGTCTGTACATCTTTGGTTTAGTATTAAAATTTCTTTCTTTACTGTGTAAGTATGAAAATGTCTGTTGTACAGATATGTATTGAGTTGCTGACTTGCATTGACAACACATTACATTATATAGTGGGAATAGGAAAAGTAGAAGCAGCATTGGTTCCCAGTGTTCCAAAAGTAACTTTATCCATCCTCTTCGAAGCCTTCAAGCACTGCAAAGAAAGGTAAGGAAAAGTATGATCTAATAGTGATTCTATCAGGTTAATTCTATTGTGTGTGACTGTGTATAGTGTAAAACTGGTGACTGTTTGACACACCATTCAAGATTATTCTTTTGGGCTTTGTCTACTGTTGTGGACTGAACAGGTGGGGTAATGTGGCTAATTTCCTGGGTGGGACACTTGCTGCCATTTCTCTCTTTTCTACATTGTTCAGATCACATCTGGGCCCACCCAGTCTCTTGTCTGATGGGACCAGTCTTCTTTCTTGGTAGCTCACCACTTATCTCCATGTAGTGTAACAGTTATTGTGTACAGTGGTGCTATACTTCCAATTCCTCATACATATTGATGGTGTAATTCTTAGTTGAGCACAGGTACAACTAACTTTTGCCCAGTTTCTTTTATAAAAAGTGCTGTTTTTGAAAATGAACAATGTAGAAACAAGTTGAATTTTGAGATTTGAGGCTATCATATTAGGATTATGAAGATTACTATCTTCTGGAATAGGATACTGTATAATCTGGTAGATATATACTGCTGTTTTGTGAGAGCTCCATGATCAGTGCACATGTGTTTACCCTGATGGTGCAGGCAGCAGGTTTCTCGGAAATACTTTGTTTATTCCAGAAAACAGTAACTTTAGTAGTAGTTTCTCTGTAAGAAACTGCGATGATAGATGCAGTCATGAGGAGTGTTTGTAATTATATGTAAATTTACCCTTTAATTGCTGCTTTTTTATGTACAAGACGAACATTTTTTTTTACACTTTTCATATACTTTTGTAGGAAGGCAAGCCGTTTTTAGTTTATGATTCCAAAGGCTTTGCAGTACGATGCAGTGGCTTGCATCATACTTCATCTGCTAGTAGTCCAGAATATTAAAATCAACTGGTTTGAAATTGATGTGTTAATGCTATTATACAGCAGAACTTCCATGTTTGTGGGTTTGCCCATCACAGTTTCACTTACCTGTGGAAGAATTGTTGTGGCAACCTTTTTGCATCGTGGTTTGGGTCCCTCACTCAGAATTATGCTTGCATAGGTGCACAGCGTAATACCTGAGAGGCTACATCTGCCTGCCTGTCTCATTCAGTAGCTGCCTTTTTAGATATTATGCGATGTGGAATGTACTTTGACCAGTGGCATAGGTAATTGGTCACCTGCCCCCACCCCTACCCCCCGGTGGATCAATAATCCAGGGGCCCTTGATAATTATTGTTGAAGTTACTCCCATAGCTAATTACAGGGATCTAGAATAGCTGCCTTCTATCAAAAGAATGGAATCTGGTCCAAATTAACTCATAGCATTTTAAAGTTGTCTATTCCATGCTTTTTTGTATCAAAGAACACCGTTTACTACGTGAACTAAATGTACAGTCTTAAGTAATACAAACATTAAAGAAACATATCCAGCATGATTCATTACAAGTTTACCATCTTCAGGGAGACCAGATGCCAGTTTTAAAATACCACTTGCTACTGGGAAGCTGTTATTTTATCAGGTTCTTTGATCTGTAGCAGCTTCGTTGTTGACATTAATTGAGTATATGAGTAAATGGTACAGTTTTACAGATTTTTTAAAAATGTGTCTTGCATCAGAGCCAGTAGATCCTACTGGCTGTGATACAAGACACATCACAAATATGGGGACCTGATCCGTTTTGGATTGAGATATGCACTAGAGGACGAAACATATAGTGCCACATGACTAGAGGCTTCCATGGCTAAACGCAACAGTAATAATTTCTTCTGTATATGTATCAAATTTAATTATGTTAGAAATTGTTTAACCATATTTTAACATAAGTTTTATATAAATTTGTAGAGTTGTACCTTTTATACATAATACAAAGCTGATGCAGTCTGAAGAACCTGATAAATAGCAGCTTGCCAGTGGCAATTGGTTTCTTAAAAACCGGCATTTTGTTCTACCTGAAGATGGTACACTTGTACCTAAACATGATGGAGATGTGCCTTTAATATTTGCATGAATTAAGACTGTGCATTTAGTTTGTGTAATAAATGGTGTAGTTTTAACTCAACAATTTTTGTATTTCAGTCTCCCC
>Ga0268261_10001837_pt1 | contig 14922 bp, 10 predicted proteins | sample TergutNc150P1_FD_190353 | JGI IMG/M metagenome (GOLD analysis project Ga0268261, IMG submission 190353) | Nasutitermes corniger P1 segment gut microbial community from laboratory colony in Florida, USA - Nc150 P1 (SPAdes) (version 2) | ecosystem: Host-associated > Arthropoda: Insects >... | reverse complement strand
AGTACTGCTTCTGTCAGACGTCACTGCTACAGTACTGCTGCTGTCAGACGTCACTGCAACAGTACTGCTGCTGTCAGACGTCACTGCAACAGTACTGCTGCTGTCAGACGTCACTGCTACAGTACTGCTGCTGTCAGACGTCACTGCTACAGTACTGCTGCTGTCAGACGTCACTGCAACAGTACTGCTGCTGTCAGACGTCACTGCTACAGTACTGCTGCTGTCAGACATCACTGCTACAGTACTGCTGCTGTCAGACGTCACTGCTACAGTACTGCTGCTGTCAGACGTCACTGCTACAGTACTGCTGCTGTCAGACGTCACTGCAACAGTACTGCTGCTGTCAGATGTCACCTGTGACAGGTAAATGAATTACGTGAAATACAACTGAAACTGAAACATTTATAAAAATATTCAGAATCACAAACCCTGAATTCTCTGCCAAATATCAATTAAAACCATCACCTGGAACCACAAAATACAAAGAACCACACTAAGAAGAAGACAAGTAGTTTCAGATGTAAACATGCAATATTATGGCTACATGATGACATGTAATGGAACTGTAACTGCTTACAAATTCAGGTGAAAGCTAAAGTAGTACCAAAAATTTCAGTAAAGCTGAATCATTAAAAGTCAGATAAAAGTTGGATTCAGAAAGCTCCTGATGCACCCACAATTATAATCACAACATCAATCAGAAACCAGTGAATCTGCACTATATAACAACATACTGCCCACTATATAACAACATACTGCACTATATAACAACATACTGCCCACTATGGTCACTCAATAAAATAAAATTAAAAAAAAAAAAAAACCACCACCACCTTGAACCAAATAATTGTACCCTTTTGTTAATGACGTCAGTAAGTTATAATGTCTTCACTTTGCATGTTATTCCTTCCTTGCATGCTCAGTTTGTTACAATATGTACTGCAGTCTTCACAGTGACAACAGCAGCACCCCCCAGTGGGCTGGCTGTATCATTGTTCAGGCAGTTAATCATTGGCCTCTCACCATGGAGACCTGGCATCAATTCCAAAGCAATGAATGTGGAATTTGTGGTACACAAGGTGGAAGTGGGCCAGATTTTCCCCCGGTACTTCAGTTTTCCCCTGGCAATATCATTCTAACAATAACCCTTACCAATAATTCACTCATCTAACATACAAGCTATATAATTTTTTGGACTGCCAGCATCATTCACAAGGCTGTTAACATGACTTCATTTTGCTGTAGAGGCAAACATGTAAAGAACTGTTAAGAAATGCTCTGTAGCTGTGCACTACATCAACCACTTCTTAAATGCACAATTAGTCATGCAAAGGAGCCACCATGTAATAACATGTACTCAACATACAAAAACTGGCCACCCTGAGAGAATCCCAATGCATTATATCCATCTTTTAATTCCGGATCATTGGCTAATTGCTTGCAAACTTCTTCCACCTGCTTATTTGCATTTAGGAAAAAGCCATTTTCAATATCCTGAAACAAAAAGAAAAATTGCTACTGTTTGCACAATGTACAACCACAGTCCTACATTTTCATCACAATTACAATGATGTTTTGTCTATCTGCCACATATTCATATTATAACAGGATGCTTCAAGATTATCCCAGCCATTATATTTACAAGGACAACATTCATGCTGCATGTGCTGAACTGGTCACTACAGTCTGTTTACTTTTACCAGCATGTTCAGTGCCATAATCTGAAAACTCATATCCTGCAATTACACTACCACATTGTCAAAAATTTTTTTATAAGAAATAAAGAGTATTTTGAAGTGCTAGTGAAGGAAGAATTGCAAAAAGGCAATTTTAAGACATAAAATAACTGCTGGTGCAGGTTTGGTCATATGAACAATATGTAGAATGTATATAAATGCTAAGTACAACCCTTCTCCCTCTCCTGACATAGTTCAATTTCTCACTCAACCCCACTTGTCTTAGCCTCCAACCTTTCACGTGTAGGTCAAAAGCCACCGTAAAGCAATCCGATTGTTAAGTCTTGCACTACTCCAAATTCTACACACTCCGCAAAAATCGTATCTCTGAGTAAACAATAACAAATTGCAAAAGGACAATGTTTTCGCCACTTTTACAGCTCCTAAATTATGGAAAGAATACTGACCTCCACAATAGATGATCCGATTTTCAAAGAATTCACATAAATTCCCGGTACACTTTCCTCAATTATAGTCTTGATTCTGCCAAGGCTGAGAGGGTTACAACAAAAATCACCTGTTACCAAAACAAAATTACACAATTAAAAGAGAGGGGAAAATAATACGATAACCACGCAATTGGAACTGAAACTGAAAAGAAATGTCATACATACCCATTCCATGCCACATAACAACTGGTTTCGGAGGTGTGCATAAGACACCGCCGGTTAACAACCACAAAACGCAAGCTACGAACCAAACAGCCCTCATAATGTTAATATGTATGAAATCTCAATACTTCTATTAACACCACGTTCCAAACTGACAGATTGAACCTTGTTGTTTCTGTGGCTCCATGCGTAACCGTACATACGGAACACCACAGATAACTGTTGCTCTATGCTGGTCTAATTCTTGATGCATGCTGCCACAGACTGACCTCTCATGCGTCGTGTGCTGCCACCTGTACATCAGAGCGATTTAACTACGACCACAAGCTTACTGATGGCTCACTCCGAGAAATTTGTCACTACCATTGGATTTGCACGATTAGTTACTTATTCCGCATCAATCCAAAAACAAAATTTTGAAATGGCAATAGTCCATAAAATTTCTATACTTCATATCACTGAGTTCCAGCTCCATATTACATTATCATTCCTATTTTACTCTACAAATAAAATTGTACTGATGCTTAATTAAGCACCACGTTACGAAAGCACAACGGCAGGGGGGGAACCTTCTTAATATTGGCATGTACATGGCCCGCTTCACACCCAGGCCACTTCATCCCCAGGGAAAGTTCCCAGCATCCACGGAATTTGGGTAAACACCCTGCCGTCTTGGTACTCTGAAGCAGATGAAGTTCTCTAACTCCTACCAGAATCAAACGGTTCCTAGGTCATCAAACCTGCAGCCTACTTACTACCCTGACTGAGCAAATGAGGTTCCCTGCTTCAACACTCGATTCTCGTAACGGATGTTCCTCACATTCCATTTCAAAGTTTCCTTCCCATATCATGAACTCCAACACATCACTGCAAATCATTCTGCTGTCGACAAATTGGTCGTTCTCTTCCTTTGGTACTGACTCAATGGGCCATTTGAAGTACAGAAGGAAAACTTTTATGAATGAAAATACAGCTGAACTCGGTTATGACGACCTCAGTTAGTGCAACACATCGGCTATAGCGTCATACATTCAGTTCATTCATTCATTTATTACGCATTCCATCAATCCATACAAGGTCAAAAACCGAACCAATAAGATACAGAGCTTGTCATGATGCAAATGTAATATAGACATAAAATAACTGTATCATACATACATTTTATAATGAATCCCACAAAACACAAGAAGCAGAAGCACAGTCCCAATTCCTTCGTATGTACGTAGTATATTATGCCATAAGTCATAACTAAATGCATATAAGAGAAATATAACATTCTTGACAACAGCGATGTAAACAGTTCAGTTTACTTATTATCAGTCAAAACCACCACTACTCATTGACTCTTACATGGCCTAGAGGACCAATGCTGAATGTAGAAATAATCATCAATCACATATAACATATATGACAACACATATGTATAATCATAAGTAATTTGAATTAAACAGTAATTAAACTGCAATACCATGATTTGTACCAACTAACTCCCCATAAGGCACGTTTTTTTCTGCCTTGCTTAGTACGGCATACATAACAGCACCTACCTCGGATATAAAGACATTACCAGTCATGCGTTTCAATACAATTTTCCAAGAAGTCGGCTATTCTGAGAATTCAACCACCACTGTCTTTGAGAAGGCAAGCCTAACTCTTGCATGGAGCTGTATAAATTCCAGGCCTGGAAATGGCAACGGTAATGGTAATTCACTTTGTGCATAAAGTTTCCTTTTACTTCCCTCATGCTGCAGTTAACAGGAGACTGATAGAGACATAACACAGCTACATATGCCTACAAAAGGTCCAAGCGTCGAAGTCGGGAATTTGGTATCGTAAATTCTGCAATCCAAACTACAGTACAAGCTGTCTTATCCGGAGTCTCAGGGAGAGAGTGGTTGCCGGATATCAGAATGTTAATTTGAGGGCTGGGATAGCGCAGTCAGTATAGCGACTTGCTACGAGCTGGACTGCCCAGGGATGGAACCCGGTGGGAGCAAAATTTTCCGCAGCCATCCAAAACAGACCTAGGGCTCACCCAGCCTCCTATACAGTGGGTGCGAGGTTATGGTATTTGAGAAAAACAGAATAAAAATGATTAGTGTGTTTGAACAGAACGGATCGAGAATAAAGTGATTTCAAAAGCCTGAAAGAGGTGAAGTTGATGATTGACTGCTTAAGTGGTTTTAGCGAGAGGAGACACTGTCCCAGTGAGCGGTCCTTTTCTGATGATAACTTTTGTTCTTCTTAAATGTTAACTTTAAGTTAATGTACTGTTTAGCACAAATCTGTATGAAAATTTGCAATTACAGAGGTGTAACTTTATTTGTGAATTTCAATTGTAATTTAAGTTTGAAACAGATCATAACATTGACATTCAGTAACATGCCTGCTGGCCTGTATTTTGTCTTGAAACATTTTTCCTTCACTTTTAGCATGCACCTCGAATACATCGACACTCGTTCATAATGATACAATTTATTCAGTCCCTATGACATCATACCCAAGTTCGACTGCATATTAATTATTAAAACAGCATTTTGATAAATAAACACATTCTCACAACACATTAAAATTTGTAATTAAAGAATAAACTGGTTATTATTTCAATTTAAGAAAAAATGATTTTATTTGAACAATCAATTGCAAAACTACCTCTGTGAAAAACTGATGCTTTTCATTTACATTACTTCATACTGTCTTCCACTTACTGCTACATGCACGCAAAGGCAAACTTAAGTGGCCATCTAGGATGCCAGGTTTAGTGGTGGGGAATCACATTCAAAAGACATCATCAAATCCAGAAAACTGACATCAATTTAATTCCATAGTGCTGCTTCCTCTAGGGACTGTACACCTCTTGATGTGCGTGTTGTGGTGATGCACCAACTGAAACAAACCACTCCCAGCCTTTGCCTGTGCCAAGAATCTCATCTAAGATGTGCCTTTGTCAGGGGGTGGGAAGAGGGTGGATGTTTCACCCCCTGCTCTTACTGCAAGTATAAATTAACAGAATAATCCTTGACCTTCATATTTCACCACCAATTTACGAATGTAATCTGCTGTCTTCTCATCCAGACCCAGGCGTGACACTTCAGCATCAAACTGGGCCAAGCCACCTCTCCCAACAACATATCCATTAAGTCTTGCAGCCAAATGCGAGCTCTTCAGTTTATTTCCAGGAACTAGACCTACTGCCTTCATAACAGATGGGTGCTGCTGCAAACGGTACTTCTGATGGTAGCTGCAAATAAAGAATGCAGTGTTCACACTGTGCTATACACTGAATCACATCAAACACTTACATGACACAAGTGTTTCTACAGTGACCTGATATCTTGCTAGCTGAGCTCCCTAACACTGTCCATAGCTGCAGTCAGCATGGTGTGGTTACTGCTAGGCTCACCTTGAACAACCACACAGCGTTACACGTTACACGTCTTACAAAAACATCTACTCTATTGGAAGCATATTCATAGCTCCAGTCACTGAGGACTATTTTGAAACGTAACGGAAACACTGGGTGGTGCATGTGCAGTGCTTCGTGGCCTGTGCTCCACATCAACAACTACAATTCGACTGGTCACTGACTTACTTACTCTTCAGCATCGTAGAACTGTGTGGCAGGCAAGATTTTTGTGACAATGTATGTTGATTTCTTTTTTTCCTCTTCTTTCAATGCTTTCTCAGCTAACTCCTTTTGTTCTTGATCGTGATACATAATTAGCGAAGTGTACTGAAAGCAAGTCAATTCACATATATGCCACTGCTGCATACAGGACAATGCACACTACATAAAAATACTGCATGTACCTGAAATATAGGCTAGTGTGGCATCTGACAAATGGTAGGGTCATCTAATAATCATGCACAAAGTTAAATACATTCTGCTTAGGCAATTAACTGATAAGTGAAGATTCTGAAGGGGTTTGCTGTATACACAGCCTCATCTTATATTTGGATACATGTGGTTTATCTCAAATTGAGTTACAGAACATAATAATAGTAACAAATGATACTAAAAGGAGGTAAATAAGTAGTACAATACAATCTACATTTGTTTCTAAGAGGACCACTCTTAGAACAGCCTGTGGGATTTGTGGGAAACAGAGACATAATGGGCTAGCTTTCTTTTAAGAATTTCACTTCTCCAATGCCAATCATCATTTCCCCACTGCTGCTGCAAGTGATTGCAGGTTCAGTCATCAGCCAGGGCTCAAAATCAGATCCAGTACGTGCCTGGACCCACAGTAAACACAGACCATCTCAAGCTTGCCTGATGGTACGGCTGTACCAAAGTACTGTTTCACGTGATAAAAACGCAGCGATATGAATATTTGCAACATGACGCCCAAATACTGCAGTTACTTTGAATGTAAATCCCTTATATGTGATTACTTTACTATCCACATCAAACATCCATTTAAAAGCTTGGACAAGAAAATAATACATCATGATACTATGAAAGCTGAAGTTTCACACAGATGTGAAATTCAGCATTATACGAACATGAACACAGCACTATGTGCTATGTTACATCCAGCAGCAACACATCCCACTTGGTTCATTTGGCCAGCGTCCAGCCAAAACTTGATAATGGCAAGCCTGAACAACACTTTTTGGGGGTTTACTCAGCTGCTCTATGTCACCGCCAGAGCAATGCAGAGGCCATGGCCACATCCTTCTGTGAGGATAACATAAAAGACTGGTGGTTTGGGTTCTCACTACAACACTTATAAAGAGTCAGGTCTTCTGAAGAGTTACGCCATGTTGATTGGTAAATAGATACAGATGGTTTGAATGACTGTGGTGTCAAACTGTGTCAAACTGCCAAAAAGCATTTGAACTATTTGACTTGAATCTTCATGAAGATGAATAATAAGCAGATATGAGAACAGGAAATGGTTGGAATTGTCATGGGAGTGTCCAGTGGACAGCACTTACCTTACCAGTTCTGCCACTGCAGCACCAGTGTATCAGGTAAGTCTTTAGGTGTCAGTCCACATACCTGTTTAGATGTTCTTGCAGTTGGGTCATGGTTCTTCCAAAACAAATCCAGCAATTCACTGTATGAAACTTCATTAGGATCATAGTCAATTTCAATTGCTTCTGCATGATCCCCTCTGTAAACAGATATTTCATTACATTCTTTGAACACCTGTCACATCCCCCACACAGTGCCATAGTCTAGATCAGTGCATTCCAACCTGTGGTCTGTGGAGTGGGGTGGGGAGGGTGCATAGGGTCATCCCAAGGGTCCCAGGAACTTCAAAGCACGTCATTTCTCCAGCTGCACAGTGGTCACCATGTGGCCAAAATGTTGGTCACCATTATGCAACAAAATTACATCCATCAAACCAAAGTGCATCTGTTGGTCTTTTAATGATTTATGTATCTAATTAAAGCAAGGAACACGAAACATATCAAAATCATTTACAGCAGTTGTGAGATTGCAGCAGTCTTTATCTTTATGCATTTTTTAAATTCACAGAGTCTGAAGTACACTGTCAATATGTGTGTATCAATTAAATATCTATTAAGTTAAGATGGGGCCCTCATTTGATGTGCGTTTCTTCAACGTTTCACACCCTGCAGTACGTACGGTCTGTTGTGGCACAACTGATGAATTCCCTCCTCCCAATTACTTTAGTATTCACCTTTACCCAATCGGTCACCCTGAAGATGAAGGCAGTATGCTACCCCGAAACATCAGAATAAACCTTTACTGCATGTTGTAAAAACCACAAAACAACCATCAATTGAAGAACAACCATCATGAAAACCTACAATGGGTCAAAAAGGCTGGGACTCAGTAATCTTGGTGTCTCACTGCACTCCACACTGTCAACCCCTGCACCTGAAAACATGGCACTGAAGACTGACAATTCATTCTGTAATGTTAACATATGTGTAGTGCTGACAGACTGACTGACATGATGCTGGTAGACACTGGCACAGAACCAACATTGCAAATAAGAATTCTGTTATAGAGGAACATCACGCTATCTGAACACTTCCCATCACACTTCACACAGACAGTCTACTGTGACAGCGATCATGGCAGAACTCACTGCCAGTCCTATTTACCATGCTAAGGGGTCCATATCTTTAACCCTTTAAACTCTGAATTAAATCCCATCTGCCATTTGCTGGCATTATTAGGAGTTCACCATTTTCTCCACGTTAGCAGGATAAGGGTTAAATCATTAACCCTTAGGCTACTAATGCCTGCGGCCGCTCACCTGCTGAGATCGGGGGTTCGAATCCCACCGGGGGCATGGATATTTGTATGTTGTGAGTGTCGTGTGTTGTCAGGTAGAGGTCTCTGCGACGAGCTGATCACTCGTCCAGAGGAGTCCTACCGACTGTGGTGCGTCGTCATGTGTGATCTAGAAACATCAAGAACAGGTGCTCCATATATATATGACATTAGTAGCCTAAGGGTTAAGTTCAATGTACTGCAGTAAACAGCAGGCTTAAAGAAGCCTCTGTGTATGTCTTCCTCAGGCTCACAGACACACAGCACATCTAACACACGTTCGTTGCAAATAAAATTTGTATATGTTATGAGAGACAGTGCAGAAGTGACTAGTGACATTTGTCAGATACAATAATGTTGCCCTACAAAGAAGCCAGACAGCACACTTACATTGACAAAGCCACAGGCTGAAAAACCAAAGAACCTGAATTCAGTTCTCATCAGGGGCAAGAGGCTTTTCTCCACAGTATCTCTATTAGCTCTAGGGCCTGCCCAACTTCCTACCCAACAGGGACCACGGAGTCATTCTGATGCAGTAAAGCAGCTGGCCTCTGAAACTATCCAGTCACCTCCATACAGTGCCACGCAGCGCCTGGAATCACACCTCAGCATCTCTACCAATCATTACGTGATATTTAATTAAGCATGGGACAACTTTATGTTTCACTTTCTCATAATGCAATTAGTCTTCTCAATGGTGCTTTCATGCACCAAACTTATGTTGTCAGTGAATACAACTTGATGGAATTACATTGCTGCTTCTCCACCTGACTGCACAGTTACAAAATCGCCTCAAAAATCATTCAATATTCTTGTATCATCAGTCTTACAGACAAAATATACTGAAGGTAAATTAACAAAGGTAAAGTTCTCCCTGGAACAGGCCACAAGGGCCCAGAGGGGGAGTAAAGGTATAGCTCTACCCTTTCTTTAAGCTCGGTGTTAGATGTGGTGGACGGTCAACACCACGCCCCAGCTGCTTTACCCCTGGGAAAGACCCAGTACACACTATATAGGAGGCTGAGTGGACCCCAGGGCTGGTCTGGATGGGTGCAGAAAATCTCACTCCCATTGGGATTTGATCCCTGGGCTGTCCAGCCCGAAGTGAGCTGCTGTACTGACTACACTACCCCTGCCCACCAAGTACACTGAAAGTCACAAGAAACACCACCACTTTCTTCAAGAAAAATTGGAACAACAACATTTGGCCTCCATTTCACAAGTAAGTTTGAAATTTTTAAGCCATATAAGGACAAACATAAAACATTTCTTAGAGTAGTAGACATGCTGATTTACATTACGCCTTATGTCTGCTCTTAATGGTGTTCGTAGTTTTTAGAATTATGTAGTTAAATTTACTTTAAGCTTTGATACTAGTGTTTCGAGTATGAAATAACATAGTTCTACTGTATCATGTTACATAGTTTGTTTAAATAGACTAAAACTATATATATGTTTACAATTGTGTCAAGTAGTTACTTCTGTTTATATCTGACATACGTTTGACACTTTTGTTATGACATGTTTTAAATCCTTTGACTTGGCCCAGTGAAGGATCTAACTAACCAACTAGAAGGAACACAGTCATTCCTAAAAATCTACTAGTTCCTTAGCTAGTCAAGAAATCCCCCTTCCTTTTCCATATCCAAAGGTTCAATGCTGAGCTCAGAAGAGCCTGCCACTTGTTTCTGCCCCAAGTCAGCTGAATACAATCCAAACCCTCCCATCCTATTTCTTTTAAGGTCCATGTCCATATGAAAATGCCAGGCATACCAATCTTCTCTTACAGAAAATAATGCAGGATTCAGGTAGTGTGTGGAACTTCACATACATATCTGTCAATGTCACCAAATGTGACAGTTAACAAATACTACCCAACACCAATGTTATACATGGGTACCTTAACTACTGAATTTATGCCACTTACATATTGCGATAGGTAGCATTTTCTGTTGTACCGCCTGCAAATCCAACACGAGTTCGAATAACACCATTCTGTACTCCAAATAATGAATCTGGTGCCCAGAAACAGGCCATGGCAAATGTGGCCTTCTTCGTTGGAACATCAATGTCGTGTAATAACGTTGGCATCCTCTGTAATGTATTACAGCCGCTATTATAAAAATATTGTTATAAACAATCTAACCATTAAAATTAACAAACCATTATCACCCTTACACTGGAAGCTGATGTTGATCCTCGCTGGCCCATTATGCTTAATGCAAGAGGGGTAATACTAAATATGACTCGATTTCTTATCATAACCTATAGGAAAGTAACGTGCAGTGTCCTGGTTCACAATAAACACACACCTACTAAGGGTCACGACACATTACATTGTATGTACGAACTTTGCATATATTTCTTGCACTTACGCAAAACAGTACTTGATCTCTTCAACGAAGTTACGTAAATGTGTAATATTTCTTCCACAAATTACTTAATTTGAAACCAAAAGCTTCGCACGGTAAGCCTACAATAAAACACGCACAGATGTGTAAACAAAATTAACGGCCCAGCTTTCCTGCACATTCCCCCTGTACATCAGCTATTGTGATATCCAATGCATGACCTGAAAGACGTGAAAACTTTCCCTGCCTTCCCAACATAACCTACATAGGCCTACAATGCTCGCCTGGACACAGAACATGAAAGCACATTCTATTGCCTCTTCGTGGGGCGAAAGAGAAAAGCTCTCACACATGGTGGGTTAGCCGCGCTAACAACCGGCAGCAATAACACGTTAAACGTAAAAAAGAACGAGACTGCAAATTGTGTAGTGCGTAACGTAATGCATACAGCAAGCTTTACTCCGCCTTCTTTGCTTTCAGTACCTCATTCGGTTACGCTGTAAGTACGTCAGTGTAATTTCATTTACGTTCATGAGTATGTTATTGCACGCGCCAGTTTTCACAAAAATCATCCAAGCTCAACGGCATTATATGCATATCTTTTATACCGAACTTCACCCAAATCGGGCAATGAATGTTGAATGTACACGTACGGATGGAAATTAATTTACGTCCCTAGGTAAAGGTTGGCTTTCACTTCGCCGATTGTCGCGAAACACACAGTCACTCAAAAATCTTTATGGGTATTCCCTGTACCGACACACGGTTTTAGCGTTAATAGTTCACCGACGGCACTGGTCTCCGCCCACATGACATTATTTTTATACTCCATGAAGAACGCATCAAAGCACTTACTCTTATCTTACCTAACGACGCTTTTTCACTTGTCCTGGTTATGCAGCAGCCAATGACAGACCCCAAGAAGCATACATACTTCTGTGGGGACAAAGGGGCCTGGGTGAGTATACTTTGGGGATGCTGTAACCCCAAACACACCTTGGCATCCTTTACAAATTAAGAGAAAATGCCTTATGTCAAGCCCACATTTGTCTGTTTGTGACTTAGTATGAGTGACTAAGCCATTTGTCAAATTTTGATTAAGTTTAGTGTACTTTTTTTTTTTTTGAGTTGTGAAGAAAGTGCGAGTTTCATGGAAACAGGTTCAAGAAGTCATGCTCTACTTAAGGCAGTATATAAATTTCTATCTGTATTTTCCACATTTACTGTCTGATTTGGATGAACTTCTGCATAAGAGATCTGCACATATGCTGCAGAACACACAAGTCTTGTGAACAATGGCACAGGGAAGGCTGCACTTTCCTTAGAGGCTTAAACAAAATTGCATTTACACATGTACCAAGAAACCACACGATATTTCTAATGTAAACAACACCTTTGTGTAGTCTGTGTACTGTGTCAGAGCACACAATGAGCAGTAACGTTACCTGTGTCAACATCCCAACTTAGTCTCTGTCATTAAGATAATGTCTAGAAGAGAAGTACAAACAAATAAAACATAAAGCCACCACCTACTATAACTTCAAGACCATTTAACTTAACAGTTCTGACCCTCTCCTTTCTGAGCACTAGCCAGTAGCCAGTCACGAAGCAACAAACACAACTCTCTTTTGGGTTGGCATCAATGACTGGTAGTAAAGCAATACATGTCAGTATGGTAAAGTGTTCCCTCCGCACCCCATGGTCATTCCCCCCATATACCTTAGTGGGGAGCCCAAGGACAACTTCTCTGTTCACTGTTAAAGCAAATTTTATTAAGCATGCAATATACTGTGGGCCACAACCAAGCAGTTCGGTACAAAATATACATAACTGGAAGTACTGCATGTCTTGCATATACAGTTGTATACAAATGTAACGTACAAATTCTATATGGGATCTATGATTCAATGCAATTTATTTTCCTGATATATGAGTCATCCTGATGATGGTGGCAGCACATTCATCCAAAACACCATATAAGCACATTATACTATGTAATAAACAAACCTGGAAGACTGCTCACAATAAACCTCATTAATGTGTCTCGTATCAATTACAGAACACCGCCAATTGAAATGAATTAAGCAAGTTGCAGTATCATCATGTTGTATGATTTGAAACACTCATTTTACTGTGTCTTCTGGAATGTGACAACATGCTGTATTGGCAGGCAAGTACCAACACTTTAAGGGAACCTGCTACACCCATCTTCCTGAAGAAACACTGGTACGTGTCTGTTACTGAGATGGCATCACATTGGTATGTATCTGTTACCGACAGGCCATCACACCTCAGATGTCAGTATCTTCTGGTTACAATTTATAGATATTTTAAAATTTTTATGTTAAAAACAGCATACAGTACAGTTTCGATGTTCATAATTAACTGGGATCATTAAAATCACCACCAACATCCAAATAAAGAGCTGAGGTATGTATTTTCAGTGTACAGTCATGTTTGGTCCCAAGAATGTACAAAACACCAGTAATAAAGATATAAAATAACCTCAAACAGTATAAAAGCACGTATGTTAATTTTTTAAGAAAATACAAACACTTTATGGAAGCACAGAATACATTTAGTGAAGGAAATTTTGTTTCCATACAGCAGAAATCAATGAACCTCCATTACTGTAGGACAGACAGTGACTGAACTGACAGTCAGTCCTATAGAAGGATGCTAGGTATGTCTTCATACCTTGCGACATCAGACCAGGATTGCTGACCACACGTTATGCAAATAATCCTACTATAACAATGTTTCCCTTATCCATGGATTTAGCAGACAAGCTGTCGACCCTCATTCTCTGCAACTAGATCCCGCACAATCTTGGCAGTTTTGTCATCCAAGCCAAGCTTCTTCACTTCTGCATTGAACTGGGTCAGGCCACCCTTCCCAACAACATATCCATTGAGCCTTGCAGCCAGGTGAGAGCTTTTCACTTTTGGACCAGGCTCCAAATTGATGGCCTTCAAAAGAGAAGGATGCTGCTGTAAACGGTATTTCTGGTGATAGCTGCAGAAAAGCAACATCTCATTAAATCTTTTGTATCATCATAAACATCTGCACATACAAAAATTCATACAAGTATATACAAATGTGTACTCAAGAGAACAGCTATGACTTTGACCATGGTGGTAGAGAGAGAAGTGTATGACCAACAACTGAAGTATTCCAGTTGAAAATATATTAGCTGGAGTGCAGTCAAGTTAAGAGCTACCTTTTACAGTAATGGAGATGTCTGTTCTTCACAGGGCATACATTTTAATTCTATAAGGTTAGGCCCAAGATAAGAGACCTCTACTCATGCTGTCAAGGTCAAAGCTGTTCTCATCAGAAATAACAGTACATACTCTTCAGCATCATGAAAAGTTGTAGCAGGCAAAATTTTTGTCAGAATAGGATCAGAAAACTTTTTGGCTTCCTCTTTCAATGTTTCTTCAGCCAACTTCTTCTGCTCATCATCATGGTAGAAAATGATTGATGCATACTGCAATATAAATACATATAAATCACTAATGGCACACTTTTCTTCCTTTGTTCTTATTGCCATACATAATTACATCCCAACCAAGTTGAAGATAATCTCTTTATTCTGTCCAACTTAGATACACATATACAATATTTTTTTGTCGTCCTATTATAAAAAAAATTAGAGGGATTTTATATAACAGGACGACAAAAAAATATTGTATATGTGTATCTAAGTTGGACAGAATAAAGAGATTATTATATGATGCACGGTGTAACAAATATAAAGACAAGTTGAAGAGTTGCACCAAGAGAAACAGAGCTGTTCACTGAACAATGTGTTATTATGCAACTAGCCAGGACTGCAGTAATCTGTTGACTGTGGCTGGAATGTGCATGCACTGCCTGCACGAAACATATCATTTACATAATAAACTGTGTGTGTGTGTGTGTGTGTGTGTGTGTGTGTGTGTGTGTGTGTGTGTGTGTGTGTGTGT
>Ga0268261_10001836_pt1 | contig 14922 bp, 12 predicted proteins | sample TergutNc150P1_FD_190353 | JGI IMG/M metagenome (GOLD analysis project Ga0268261, IMG submission 190353) | Nasutitermes corniger P1 segment gut microbial community from laboratory colony in Florida, USA - Nc150 P1 (SPAdes) (version 2) | ecosystem: Host-associated > Arthropoda: Insects >... | reverse complement strand
GGACTGGATGGAGCTGGCTCAGGATAGGGACAGGTGGCGGGCACTTGTGGGTACGGTGAGGGACTTTCGGGTTCCATAAATGCGGGGAATTTCTTGACTAGCTGCAAAGTTTACTGGTTAGCTTCTCAAGAAGGACTTTGCTCCATGGAGTAAGTAAGTAAGTAACGGGTACAACGCGCTGTAACAAACGAGATCCCACATGAATTTCTTCCGCACTCCAAATGGAAAGGGTACCAAAGCACTTTTGGGTAAAAAAATACAGTAAAATCTTTGGGATCAGTAACAACATGGCTCCTCATTTCCTAAATTTAAAAAAGTGTGATTCTGATATCCATGGGGATTTATGGTAATGATATAGCTGGCCCAGAATAGAATTATAAACCTGAGGTAGTCCTGCAATACAAATGCCATTGTAAATGCACGAGACCAAATGACAAGACAGTACTCACAAACAATAACTAGCATACTTTAACTAAAGTGGGTTCCATTTCAAAGATAGAGCCACACTTACAGCTTCTGAACCCGGTTTTTCTCATCTTGCTTGCTTGTGAAATTTATACACACAACAGTGCAGGTGGAAGGAATGATGTCTGTTCTCTCACAACTCCACAGCCACAGATAAAACCAAGCTGAGTAAACCTCAAAGAAGAAAGTGAGTTGGCTGACAGCAAAAAAAATATTGTAATGGCAACAGCAACGAGTTAGAAAGTCATAATGTGAATGTGGAGAAGGGGGAGAAAGGTTATGAAGAAGATGTAATTGAGCCACTGTTGCAGGAGTGTACACCCTTGCAGAGTTGTCACACAAAACGTAGCGGTGCTCAAGTGACACACAGCCCTAGTTCGCCCAGTAATTCTGATGATGAACAACAGTGTAGGCTACAACAGACACCATACTAACCAGAAACCTCATGCTAAACCCTGCCCTGTTACCCCTCAAATAGTGTGGTAAACACCTACAAAGAACAGCCCAGAGGAAAGATTAGTAAAGCACTACATGTATATGACAGCTCCACTCTACTTAGCCTTTTCTTGTTTATTTTGTGGAAATTAATGTACTGCTAGTGATGGAGACCAACTGCTACTATCGGTATGACTTAGACAATCTTGACGAGGGTCATTCATGCAAGTTTCAAGTACAGAGAAATTAAAAATGAAGACAAATGACAGTACCAGGCCATAAGCTAGCCTCTATACTGAATACACTACCTAGACAATCTTGGCTCCAAATATATTGTTATTAGAACCTCATATATGGCTATGGGATGTACATAATACTAATTGTATTCTGGGATAAAAAAGCACCCCACTCAGCCAACCATGGAATTTTTTTTAGCTTTGGCACGGAAGGGTTACCCTTGGCACTACTTGCAGATCTGCGGTCAGTTTCACACCCTAGCAACTTAGGAGAATAAGAACATTTTTTGTCCCTGCTCAGAATGAAATGACAATTCCTTACTTGACCAGTCTGTAGGCTTGTCATTTTACTTACTATGATAATGATTCCATTTATAATTACCTTTTACTTACTTTGTAACAAGCTAGTAAGTTTGCCTTGAGGAGGGTAGCACAAACTTCTTCTAAAACATCAGCACCCACCCACCAGACTACACCATATCAATAACCAGAAGACCACAGTCAAAACTGCTTAACTTCTCACAGCTGCAAGTGCATGCTTTTCTACTGAAAAGGTGTCTTAAAAGAACAATGAGTGGAGAGAATGGACCAGTAGAAACAACAATGCACAGACCAACAAGGCATACACAAACCTGTGCTTGCACATCTCCCTTTTCTGCCAGTAGCTGATAGTACTCTATAAGGTCATTGTCTAATATTCCAGAATTATAGCCAGGATTCTCCAGTTCCTCCAACAGGCGAACTCTTTGCACGGCTTGTCCCCCAGACAAGGAAACTTCCTCTGCAACTGTTCAACAGCAAGAAACATAGGGACAATGTTCTCTTAATCCCACTAAACCTCTTAAATTTAACTGAAATGTATTTCTCCTTACATTGAATAATCCACCTGTAGCAAGGACAGCACAAATCATTAACTAGTAAAGTGATGATAAAATGTGATTTAATGTCCTATGGAGCACAAGAAACACTAGAAAACATGGTATAAATGAATCTGTTATCTATCAGATAAACTTCCAAGCAAATTAACTCACATAACAGATACTGAAAGGCAGGATTCTTCCCCACTATTGCAGTTTCTGTGCACGTAACATGAATATTCTCACTGCAACTCACACTCCCTATTAGCCATGCTGACAAGATACACAGTCTGACAATTATATAATGCGACTGATTTTAGTTTGACCAAGATAGAAGGGTCATCTATGATGTAATTCATGCCATCCATGTTCCCCGATTTCATCTGTAATCTGGCAACACCGCAACGCCCCACGCTGAGCATGACCGGAAATATGGTGCCATGTTGTGCAGGTAGTGAGAGGACGTGGTCACAGTAGCTGCATGGAGCAGAGAAAGAACATTAAATTCTGTTTTAAACTCGGGAAAACTGCAGCTGAGACTGTGGTAATGATGAGACAAGTGTATGGGGATAATTGTTTATCTCGTGCACAGATATTCAGGTGGTATAGGTAAAGCAATCCCATTACAGGCCTGGACAGGCCCTGAGGGTTCCAGGAGGTTGAGGCTAGCAGATTTCAAGACAATCGGCACATGAAGGTGGTAAGGTTGTCAGCCCTACGCATCGGCCGCCTTTACCCCCAGGAAATATTCCTGGTACTCATTTTTGTTAGAGGCTGAGTCGACCCCAGGGCCATAGTGCGGCCGAAAGGATTATGTCAATGAAAAATTCCAATGACACCATCGGGAATTGAACCCGCGACCTTCTGACTTGTAGCACAGTGCCTCAACCAACTGCGCTACCGCATGCCCCCATTCAGGTGGTATGCACGATTCAAAAGTGGTGTGGAAACAACTGAAGATGAAGCCAGGCCTGGGAGTCCATTTTCTGTTCGTAACGAGGGACTCATTGCGGAAGTGAGGGAACGAATACAAGAAGAACATTGTGCGACTGTGAGAATGATGGCTGATGGGTTTGGTGTTAAGAGGGAGACGATTTGTCAAATCTTAGTGGAAGACTTGGGCAAGAGAAAGGTCGCTTCCCGGTTTGTGCCACATTCATTGTCTGATGATCAAAGACACGAGCGTGTTCAGTACGCAAAAGACATCATTAAAACTGCTCGCAGAAATAAAAATTTCTTGAATTCGATTGTAGCAGAGGATGAAACTTGGTGTTTTCGCTATGATCCCACAACTAAATGCCAAAGTGCTAAATGGAAGTCACCAGCATCACCAAAAGGCAAAAAAGTTCATCTTCAAAAGTCAAAAGTGAAGACAATGTGTGTTTCTACGACAGCAAGGGAATTATTCACCACGAGTTTGTCCCTGAGGGACAAACTGTCACTGGAAGTTTTTATTTGAGTGTTTTGGAACACCTATGGAAGAGGATTCGCCATGTTCGGCTCGAGTACTCAGCACCAGGCAGTTGGTTTCTTGTTCACGACAATGCACCAGTTCACCGGGCGGTTGCTGTACAAGAATTTTTAGCCCGAAAACAAGTGTGCATGCTCAATCATCCACCCTACTCCCCCGATTTATCCCCCTGTGATTATTTCCTGTTCCCCAAACTGAAGTTACCATTGAAAGGGTGCCTCTTTGAAGATGTTCAAGATATCCAAGGAGCTGTGACATCGAGTCTTTGGGCCATACCACAAGAAGACGTGCAGAGGTCATTCCAGTCTTTGCTAGATCGTGCCACTCGCTGTATCGATGCAGAAGGGATGTACTTTGAATAAAATACAGATAGTACTCAAGTCTTTTGTTCCAGTTTTATTCTATAACCTCAGTCTCATTATATAATTGTCGGACTGTGTATGTGATGTCAGAATTGCACTTGCTGAATGGAGTAACATCCCCAAAACCTTCAGTGGCACAAGTGCAGACATGATTCATGTGAAAACTGAGGTGAATGAATACACAACACTATAAGACATGCACGCATACCATGACATGAAATATAACAACAGAGCTGTATAGGCACTCTGATAACCAGGGCAGTTACACACCTACAGAAAATTTTAATAGCAAACGCCTTTCACACATTTCAGTACCAGAAAACTCTCAAGATAACCATCACACAACTTGATCATAAATACAATATTTTAACAAGGTGGTCACTTATTAATTTATAAATACATGAGATCCATTCACTTATAAGGGTTTCCAACGTTATAATACTAGGGAATTTCTGTTCACACACCTCCACAGGCGCTAAGTGAGAACAGCACCATATCAGGGATTTACTGTATTTTCAGTGGTGAACCTTTGTGGCTGAGTTCCCTTTGAAGTGTGGGTAATGTACAGAAATGTGATGTTATACATCTTCCAGCTAGTCTCAACTCCTTGACCATCCCATGCACTAAATACACAATGGACTTTAAAATTGGCAAGTGCAATTAGTGTAATCAAAGTTATTAGAATTGCTGTAGCAATACAATTTCTTAACATTAATGCCATCCATGACATAATCACAGACAGCAGCCACTGCAGGCATTCTTTATAACATAGAAAGAACACCTTATGCAGGAACCACATCTGTCCACCTGTGACCTAGTCTCAGTGACCAAACCACTTTCAAGAAATTCAGTATCAGGATTCTTTACAAAAACACTGCTGAATGAGTTTGAGTCTTGTGAAAATTGGTTCCATAACAGTAATACCTTACTTTGAGGTGTAACACAAACACTACTAATACTTTCCATATTTACTAACCGATCTGGGAGAAATTTGGTGTACTAAATCTCCATGTAATTCAGTTAAGCAGTTATAAGTTTCATAACAATCAGCTTGGTGACAATAATAAAATAACAGAATCTTACAGTACAGGAGAATTTTAAGGATGCAGAGAGAATCCCACAGAGTGCTTCAAATGTACAGTGAAGAAAAAAAATCTCACTGGAGCAATGAGTTCTAGACGGGAACAACGGGTAAGGAAAGATGTCTACACAGAAAGAAGGAAGAAAATGGGGGAAAATAGAGTAGTAGTTCTGAGAACAACACTTATGGAGAGGCTCTGATGTTAGGTAAAACACACAGTGCGAACGTCAGAAACGATAAAGGTGTTTCACTGTAACCTCATATTTTATGTCATTTAAACACTTTAGTTATGTCACTAGCATTATTAAAAAAAAACAATGAACAAAATCACCTATTTTACCTTTGAAAAATATTTACTCACAGATATAATTCTCAATTTTAAAACTAAATTAACAGAAATGCACAAGCATTAATTTTACTCATTTTTTTATTATGTGGTACTCGCCAGGTGTACAAGAAGTTTGTAACTTGTGGCACATATTCAGCATAAATCAATTATGTAGACAAAATGTTCAGAAAAGTCTACTATTTCCCTCTGGGCACTATCTCGTGAAACTGTTATATTCTAATTTTCTAGAATTAAGGTATATCAACTACAGATTTGAAAATACAGACTCACCTTTGTTTGCAACTTTTCTATAGAAGTCCAAGGCTTTTTCACAGCTTGCAGTAACAGTAACTCCTGACCAGTAGCGATAACCCAAAGCCATTTGTGCCCATGAACTTCCTCCAATAGCTCCAAATGTGTAGTGAACAAGGGCTCTTGCTTGGCTTGCATTTACAGCAATGCCAGTGGCATACAGCAATCCTAAACCCTGCAACAGTATGCACACTTACAGTGAAACAACTATACTACAGGCCTTTCTAAATAAAATAAATTGTAGTTTAACAGCAATACACAAAATCTCTCTCTCTCTCTCTCTCTCTCTCTCTCTCTCTCTCTCACACACACACAAACACACACACAATCACTGCGTGACCGACGGAACATCAGAAAAGGTGTTTACATTGGGCTGGATGAAAAATGTTATATCAATGTGTTTAATTCTCAAACATTATAGAGCTACTGTTGAAAACTGAATAATGCAGAGAAAATCACTGACTGAAACAATTCTGCTACATTATTTTATCCATTAAAAAGCAAATTTATTTTGTTAGTTACCTATACCGCCAACTGTAACAGTAAATCCAGCAGCTCTTCTACATGCAAGAGTCCAATATATTAAGCAACTATTGTATACAATTTATTGTATTAGCTCTTATAAATATTGTTGTAACTCTAAAACAATTGTGTACATTTGTTGGCTAAAATTATAGCAATACAGAGAAACATTACAGTAGGCCTACGTGTAATAACACTTCCGTGACAATCCAAAAACACGTTTTCATACAGCATTGCATTAAAATAATGAAGCAACCCACTCTCCAAAGCAGTCTAAACACAATCCTGACTTGCTTATTTTTTACATAGGATGATATCCATCCATCTATGGTGGCGCTACAGCTCCTTCTGAACCCTGGTCTCCCTTCTTATTGTTCACACAGAATATCCACCAATCTACAGTGCTACAGGCCCGTCTGGGCCCTGGAATCCCTGAAAAGACGCCTCCATTCTTCTCCGTCTTCTGCTCATCTCCTCCATCTTCTTTTTCCATGGATCTGTGATGTGTCACTCCGGACAACATCCTCCCACCTTGTTCTTGGTTTCATAGGATGAAATGTCATAGAATAGCATGTTCATATCATTATATTGGTCTTTTTTTGCTCTGTCATATTGTCTTGTAAATGGCAAGGTGTCGTATTTCTTTATATATCTTGTAAATATGAGACTTCATAAATGTATGTAGGCCTTCATATGAAGTGTTTGTTACTGTTGCCCTGTTTTAACCAAACATGAATTTGGCATTAGATTTCAGTAAAAACCCCGAAACCTAACAAAACTGTGAGTATCTGACATGGTAACCAAAGAAAGTTGTTTTATTCAGGCTGGGATAGTCTTTGTAGTTCTCAATTTTCAGCAACAGCTCTCAAATGACTTGGAATTGGCAATATATTTTTCATTCAAAATAACACAGTTAATAGCCTCCTGAAATATGGTCGATATTTCATGCGAAAATGAGTAATCACATATTTCTTATTCAAACAAGTATATACATACGTACATAAACACAGACACAAACACATTTTTGGGATTGCGGGCGGGAGGGTAGGCAGGCGTGTGCGCATGTGTGCATGTGCGCGCGTGTGCGTGTGCATGTGCGTGTGCGTGCGTGCGTGCGTGCGTGTGTGTGTGTGTGTGTGTGTGTGTGTGTGTGTGTGTGTGTGTGTGTGTACATATGTACATGTCATCAAACTACAAATTTAAGTTATTTTATTTTGTACATTCATTGGTTGTAAATTTTTAGATGTAGTGTATTCACAAAAATTTGTACTGTGTTACTGGCACTGGGTACAGGACCAAGAATTTATATGGGGAGTTATTACATAACCACTGATATTACAGAGCAAGAAATTGGTGCCTGACACCAATGCTGTCAGGAGCCACAAGTCTATGATTTATGTAACTTCTTCTACTGTTGACTTTGGGTACTGAACTTACCATATGTGCATCTGGAACTCCAAATTCTACCAATTCTTGAAATGCTTGTTTCGCTGCTTCAATATCCTGGGGCACGGGGGAACCCAGGAGCTGTGCCCAAGCGACTGTTACTCTTGCCTGGTTGTGACCCAACTCGCCTGCTCGCTGCAGCATCTGATATGCCTCAAGCTTATTCGGACGTGTTACATTCAACATTGCAAGACCATTCTCATACAGTTCCATGGCTGTAATACAATAAAACTGGATAAGCAAATTACTTGTGTTAACCAAACAGTATCATTCAGTATTTACAAAATACTTCTTACAACTACAAAATGTACTTCAATCCACACACTCCAAAAGTTAACTAAACAAGTGGTCAACTTACATATCATTTTCAAAAAATGGTAAACTTGAAATATGATGACAATGTCTTTCATTTCTTAATAGAAGGTACTGACAGAGCTAAACTGTCAGAGCAGTTGCTTAGTTAGGCAGAGATCGGCATGTCATGAATCAAGATAACATACAGTGTCTGCAGCATGGCTGTGCTGTAGGAAAGGTGCAGATCATTTCTACAAACCAATGCATAATTATTATAATAAACAGTCAGCTCCAAGCCATTCTTTATGTTCATGTCCACTCACGTTCAGAAACACTAATAATAAATGCATTTCTTGTTGAGAAATATGACAATGCATTTTATCAATAAAGCAATACACAAACATGCCAACAAAAAATTAAATGTGAAATCTAAAAACTGTTTTCAATGAATCAGTACCGGACCACACAAATCACATTTTCTATATCTCAATATGTGTGATTCTTATATATGCAGAAAGTCAAAAAAGAAAGTCCACAGCAAAAATCCATGCATTTTGGAGGCTTTACAGTGTGAAATGCAGAAGGTGAAGTGTCACATGATCTACACACTAGTCTTATTTCAAACTACTGCACGAAGCTTAGTTTTTGCATTCCTGTATGTTTTGGCCATCTATTGTAGCCATCATCAAGAAGCAATAATATCCTAAAGGCACAAGCAGTGCATCGCATGTCACTAAGTGGTAAACATACATACATCAGCATTACACAAGTCAAATTATGTACATTATTATTAAAAATTATTCAGATTAAAATGTAAAATGTAAAAATGTAAAATCACCATCTTCAGACATCTTGCAGTATTTGGTATCTTCTGTTTTTCATGGAGTGGACATCTGTAAATATTGTAAATATTTACAGATAAGCTACTAATATTAAAATTTAAAATGTAAAATATTTTTAAAATTATTAGAAATTAATTTTTAATATGAAAACAGACTATGGCACATTATACATACATACATATATACATACATACATACTCAAAGTTTTGATACACAATGTTTACTCCATAAGTCATTGTGCTGCACTGTGTATATTTTATATTTTTAATATTAACAGCTTATCTGAAATAAATGCAATATATGCAGATCCCTCTCCACCAAAAGCAGGAGATATCTAATACTGCAAATTGCTTTGAAACTTTATTTTACATTTTTACATTTTAATACTTCAGTTATATTTTAATCTGAATAATATTTAATTATACTTAAGATCAAATAAAATTGGCTGGTGTGTAATGCTGATGTATATATGTTTACTATTTACTGACGTGATGTAGTGTTCCTGTCTTTTATGATATTATAGCTCCGTGATGTTGGCTACAATAGGTGGCCGAAAAATTTAGGAGTGCAAAAACTAAGCTTTGTGCAGTAGTTGGCAATACACTAGTATGTACAAGACAAATGCACGCAATATGTATAGCATTAAATATGTAACATAATATGCTATGTTGTTATGTTGAGACACCTCAGGGCCATTAAAATGTACTGGCTGCGATAAGGTTTACACTTGACAAAGCGAGGCTCAAAAACAGAAACAGAAAAATTTTCCACTTGCCAAATCAGACAATATCCAAATGTAATGTAGCAATTCTTTATCCACTGCAATTTTACTAACCATAGATCTCAAGTATCTATGCCTTTCCATTTGTATCCACTCACATCAACCGTAATATTTGGTTTTACGTTGTGGATTTTAATAACATACATAAGGAAACAATTAGCAGTTTTCAAGACATGTGATCCACTTTAACTAGAGGCAAGGCCATAATTCAATGACACCAGTTCTCCAGCTCCTAGAAAAACACTGCGCTGTTTACTTTCATGACATATGTACAGGCAACCTGGGGTTATGTAAGTCCTGGTTTACATAAACTCAAGCTTAGGTACACTATTCCACTAACAATTCTTGTGTAGTATGTATGCTTGGACTCACTACCCCCCCCCCCTCTTTTTGTATTTTTTCACACATATACACACACAAATACATCATACATACATACATAAAATTACATAATATGTGAGGTGGGTGGTGGGTCATACAACAATATACAACTCAAGTTACCTAAAGGTTTGCAGAATGGAATCCATACATAAGTCAGGAAGTGTCCATGCTTTATATTGAAAATGTTATTAATCTGTTCATTTGTCGTTATTGCTGTTGCTGCTCTTGAAGGAACGGGTAACTTAGACTTTGAGGAATGCTAGTAGTAGTCATTACCCCCTTATCCCAAGTTTTTCACAAGGTCTTTGTCTTGTAAACCAGTGTTTTTCAAGCAAGTAGACACCATATGTGGCAATGGATTGATGTATGTATGTGCACTCAAGGGAATGAACTTCAAGGTATAAAGAAAAGCTCGTATGTCACATACACTACCAAGGCTCATGCATTACACAAGAGATAAGATATGCACACCACACTGGTACTTGAAGGTGGCAACAAGCAAAATATAATGCAACTGGTGTTCAGTTAGGTTTGTCTATATTAAATCACTTTAGGTTTTGAGTACTTCTTAAGGTTATCTAATAATACTTATGTACCCTATTACAGTTTGAAAATAATGATACTTAATTGGAAGAACTGAATAACTAGGTCTTTATGCAGTGGCACTATACTGACAATGGTGAAAACCTAAGGGACAAGGACAAAGAGAACACAGCAGATGCAATTTAGTAATGTTTCCATACATGTATTACTACAACATTACCACCACCCACAGGTGGTGGTAATGTTACTGTGTCCAGTGAATTTCTCTCTACATAAGTTGTTGTACCTATTTCCTGACCTTGTTTTTCCAGTGGTGTAAGCTCTTTTGGTGGTTGTACTACTGAATCATCCATTTCATCTTCTCCAACATCAATCCTTTCTTCATCTTCATCCAGCAACTCATTTCCTACCCCTTCTACTTCAGCAATCATCCTCTGAATCCATTTAGCTGGTTCAGACAGTAAATCTGGACCAACATCTCTGGCTTCACTATCACCATCTTTCCATTTGCCTTCTTCTGATTTTGATAGATCAGGTGCAGGGACAATTTTGATAGCTTTAGAACGAATATTGTCAATATCCTCGGAATACACATACTCATCTCTTTCATCTTCCACAACAGACTCTTCTTTGCTTTGTCGTCTCACATCACCTCGTGACTTTGTGCCATCATGGTCGTTGCCATTTCCTTCCACCCATATCAACAGCATCAAAAGCAGTAACAGCTGTGCCTTGTGACGCATTTCGTCTGGAAAGGTACATACACCGAACCAACGAAAATAATACGCATTTATGCCCTAGCTCCTAAACACCTCAATGAGGACTGAATATGCATGTGAACTGCACGTAACACGTATAAAGAATTTAAGCATAATATAACAGGGTTTATTTTTAAGTCAGTCAAAACCGTCCAGATTTCTTGAGAGAGGCTGGACCTAGGCCACCAACCTGCAAAATAAAACCCACTGTTCGTGCCTATCCTACTAATTGAGGACTGTCCGAACAGCGATTCACATGTGTATTACAATATAATAATATTGGCGACAGCAATGATTTGAATATTCTGTTTATATCGTTTCATCTACGTCCACGAACACAATTCCAACCGGTATGGCCCATATAATTGCTACGAACTACGACATAACTTTGGACTACAGTTACTCATGACCCTTTTCATTCCGCTTGACGACGACAATCGAATCATGGAAACAACTGTTCAGTTCGTTCAGTTGTAATTGATGGAACCCTATGTAACACACGTCACGTTAAAACCCTACTAACCTCTATGATACACTCAAATCACGCATGATCATACATAACACCACACACTCGTCGTTATTTACGTACAACAACATACCACACCAACCAATGCTCACCATTATATACCCTATTCCTTACAATAGCATAACCTGGTGGCGAATTGTTGCAAAAACTTTTATCTCGACATAATCCGTGGTATATGCACTCCCACGACGTGCACCGCGGCGTCTCGGGATTGGTCCACGTTTGGGGTGCATCACAGGTGAACTTTGGTGTGAATGTCATTTATAATCTGTGGTCGCATGCTTGCCATATTGCCTAAGGGCTAAAAGGCCTGCTTGGAATGTTCGAGATTGGCTTATTGCGACGGCGTAGAAAATGCGATCAGCAGAAATGGCGACAGTATATTTGTTATCACCGAAACCTCACAGTATCTCTACCACACTACACGACGGCACATTGTACTAACGGACAGTAATCTTTAAATCACTATTGAGGGAATCTAAGCCAGTTTCCCATATCACCATGTATATTTCTGTTAAGTGACATTAAGTTTATGCTGTACTGTTGATAAAATTAAGCAAACCTGACAAGACAGACGTGTAATAATTTAAAAGAGCACCTATGTACAAAAACAAATCTGTGACTAAATTAGTAAATGTTAACATAAACCTAACAAATATACACACAGCTATCAAAATCAGCACAATGCACACATGCTGAACGGCATTCACACCCACTTCATGTTGAGAATATTAACCTTCGATACTTAAAAAAAATCCGATATGCAAATACACCAGTCAACAAAGTACCTAGTTATCAAATGGAAAGTAATGGAAGTAGAAGAACTCCCTTTCACTACATTAAAAACCAAGGAAATCATAGCATTATTAATACTGACTACCCAAAAAAATTACTTCCAAATTGTTAATATATAATGATCACAACATGGTGGAACCCTAGCAGAGTCACCCATTTCTGTAGTGTTTTAGCAGACATTTTCTTACAAAATCTATATCCTGTAATAATGAATAAAAAAAAATCTATTCACTGGGACAATACACATATCACAGAACTCTGGTGGATGATGGAACCAGAAAATAAACAAGTTACATACTTGCTAGATTTTCAAATTTAGTGTTTGAAAATAGCTTCCTTTTAGCATCTACCATGAAACAATATCAATGGACAGTCATATATAAAACTTCCAGTCATAAAAATAAACATAATATTCAAAATTTAGATACTTCCTAAACAGAATAGAGCATTTGTATATAACAAATTTGGCAAAAGCACAAGACAGTAGAAAAATACCTCACATAGCCCATAATAGTGAATATGAAACTAGGAGAGTGCTGGCCACACATACAGAATTAAATTACAAATAACATCAGGGAACGAAGGGAAATGACATGCATGGAGTTAATTGCATCAACACATATGCACAGTTATAACATACACAATATTCAATGCCAACCTGTTGCAAAATGTTTTTATTAATTATTGCTCTGACAGATTTTGGCTTTAGTTCTTTGCCATCTTTAGGTAGCATATGAATTTTCTGATGTGTGCAGCTTATATATCAATTTGGCAACAATTTTACATACATGATTAAAATTAAAATACCAAAATCCTTAAAATTTGTTTATACAATATAAAATTATTTAAAGTTTACAATGATGTAATTTGCTGTGTCCAAACATCTGTGATTAACTTTTCTTCAAATCAAATAGTCCCGGAATCTGTGAATATGAATAATGAATTCTAATTAGAACTGTAAGTTACTAATATTTCAATAACACTAACACAAAGACTGCCTATAAGGTAACCAACTTAACTCTAATCGGCAGAAAAGTGGTGTGTGTAAGACAAGATGCAAAATATAAAATAAAATTTACATAGGCTCCCTGATCAAAAATTTTATGATAGTTTTAAAAAACATATACGAGACATTAGACACAAAAGAGACTGCCCATTAACATGACATCATACAGAAAATTATGGATGTCATAGGACAAAAATACCAATTATTAGACATACGTGAAAAGTACTAAAGATACGAACATGATACAGATACTATTCTGAATGAGGAGATACTCAATCAAGCAACACACACATATTATGTGACTTCCTCACAGAGAGAGAATGCTTGGGTACCAGCACACAGACAGCATACCCTGCACTTGAAAACCATACATCCATGATAGTGCCATGCCTACACACAAGGATCCACAACAAGATCAAAACCGAACAGTATTCTTCAGCTAACATTACAAGAAAATAAGGCTACATAGGAGGATAATAAAATGCTCACCAAGAATAAACAGTGACAGCACAAATCAGTGTGACACATGAGAAGGAATACAACAGTGAAGTGCAATTATCACCAATGGCCAAAGGATGTGTGCACATTATCAAACAGCAATATTTACTTAATAAAGAAAAATACATCACTTGCATATAAAAATTGTGACAAGAGCAAATTTCTCTCTCTCCTATGGCGTTTTGGACCGTATTTGGGTCATAGCCTCCCCAGTTTTCTTCCCCCAATTCTATTTTGTGCTGCTGACTTCCAACTTCATATATGGAGCACAGAGACTGTATCCTTCTGTACATTATCTTCCAACCTGCTACGTGGTCTTCCTAGTTACCTTTTCCCTCCAAAACTTACTCCTAAAATCTTCTTTGGGATGTGGCAGTCTTCAATCCTCATAACATGACCAGCCCACTTCAGTATCTATATATGAACATATGTTGAAAGGACACTAGCAAATAGAAACCCATTTTTTACTCAACATTTTATTATATTTTAAATATTTAAGCATAACTAAAGACAAGCATATTTTAGAAGTTATCAGGACGTTACAATGCCTACACCTAAAAGATTGCTGAACACTGGAATGCAGAATAAAGGAAGCCTCAGCAATACTGATGGGGAAAATGCACATGTCAAAATCAAGCTTACAACATACATGTAAGAGGCTGTTGGTGTGTTAGCATATTTCTATCACACTACATGGCATCACACCCCTGAAGACATTCAAATTGGTATTCTGGTTGTGCACATGTTAATATCTGTTACCAGAAAATACTGTATAATGCTCTTTACATTAACCATTCATGAATCATGAACTCCAGTGATGCTCACACTTGGGCACCACCAGATATGTCCAGTCCAGATCAGGCCACGGAGGCAGGAAGTAACGGTACCATTACCATGACGTACACCAGTGGTAGCAGATACAGTTTTTAGTACTCCTGATGATGGGTGCATGACACCCGAAACATGTAGAGTAACGTGACTGA
>Ga0268261_10001835_pt1 | contig 14930 bp, 16 predicted proteins | sample TergutNc150P1_FD_190353 | JGI IMG/M metagenome (GOLD analysis project Ga0268261, IMG submission 190353) | Nasutitermes corniger P1 segment gut microbial community from laboratory colony in Florida, USA - Nc150 P1 (SPAdes) (version 2) | ecosystem: Host-associated > Arthropoda: Insects >... | reverse complement strand
GGGGGGGGTGCACAAAAAAGTCTGGATGGGAAGGTCAGAGATAAAGGAAATCTGCACTTGCACCAAAATAGCTGCTGTTGGGAAAGAGACTTAGACTGTAATGTGTCATTGTAATATGCCACCTTGCTTGTGGTAGGGAAGAAATAGTTCTTTGAGTGGTATTACTAAAAGCCAGGTGTGTGATCCTGTCAATGGGGAAAGTAACATGAGGTAGAGATGAATGTGGGACAGAGTAGAGGACAATGAATTTAGAAAGTAGGACATGTGATGGAAATAGTTGAGGGAAGGTATACAGTGCGTGAACTACAGAAATGTTTTGTACATTTACTTTAAAAGGATGAAACTGATGATGTCTCAGGAATATGGACCTGTATTTCCTGTTGCATTTGGCTGGTTAACACTGCTTATTTGGCAGGTGAAAATGAGTGGACTTGGGAATGCAGATTTTTAGTCATATGGTTACTAAAAGAAATAGTGAGTGGTGCATAGGTTAGCCTTCTTATCCCCACCGTTCAAAATTGTAGTATGCCCCCATTTCCTCCAGATTGACAGCGTGGGATGAAACAAGGTAGGGTGGAGAGAGGGGAAGTGTATCTAGCTTTGACAGAGACTGGAGGATGCGTGGGGATAGCTCTAATATTGACCCAAAATAATTCCTGGGTGAGAGTCTGGACTTGGTTAGGGTTGTGGGTTGGAGAGTTGTTTTTTGGCGCATATTGGTAAATTATTTTTTTTTTCACACTATTGTCCTTTATTGGAAATTTGCAGTCTGCTCAGAATTTTTTCAAAATTTACTTTGAGGTGTGCATAGAGGTGGAAACTGACTATGGTCCTGGAATTGTGTTAAAAACTGCATTCTTATTTTGTGACAGTGGTGTACCTGCTCTCACTTTCTGGATTTGAAAATTTTGACTAAATGACTATTGTGTTACTGAAGTTGTTGGCAGCATTTTTTATGACAGTATTTTGACAAAAATTGAGCTGTATTGGTTCACCACTGACCTGTATGAAGTAGCTGTACTTCTAGGCAGTATATTGTTACATTAAGTGTTCAGTTATATGAATATTGTTGATTTGGGTATTGGCCTTCTATGACCTGTCTTGTGTTTTTTATAAGCATGCCTGCTTTTCATGAGTACATATAAGTCTATATAGATATGCTGCGGATATCTTGTCCATATTTCTGTGTACAATGATGGCCTTACTGCTGTTGATTTGGTACTTGCTTTTAATACATTACATTCATTATAAATAAGTTCTTACCCCAACCTTACTAAACTACCATTTGTATAGTTGGTAGGTGTGTTGGTGCAAAGGGTATTTTCTATTGTAGGTAAATAATGTACATAAAAGAGGAACTAACTATAAACATCAGAGTTGAGAAGTTTCTTTACAGTAAGTACAGGACTCAACAGAAGATATTTAGTTTGAAGTTGGAATTCCTGTTCGCCAACTGCTGTTGGAAAAGTGCAAACTTGTTTTCACAGTATGAAGTGCCAGAAGAATTTTTCAGAAAGTTGCGAATGCACGGTTTTTTCTTCGAATTTTTACCTTCAACTGAAAAGATGTTTTAGTTAAAATGTTACTGCAATGAAGAAGTGTTGTGCCACAAAAAAGAGAAGTTTCTGGAATGAAGAAGCAGTCACAATTCATTGTTGGTCTTTGAAGATTTTAAGTACAGCTGAAGACCAACTGGCATAGACATCATTTTTGGAAAATGGTGGGTAACATTTATGTTCCTTTAGGTTAAGGTACCTAGGGTAGTCATTGGTACTCAGTACAGTTTTAATTTCTTATATAACATGGTATTACATAATTTTTGTCTTTGTTCTTGGAACAGTTAGTGCCTGTTTAAGGTACTTAACGTTACCGATAATATTTTCTGGTAATGTTATTTCGTTCTTGCTACAGTCCTTTCCGTTTTAAGGGCAACATCATACCTCGGTATAATCGTTCTTAAATGTTAAAAGATATGTCACGCACATTTTTGCGTAAAGAATTGCACACAGCGTTGTTTGTATGCAGGCCTAGCTATTACCTTTCGCTCGAGAAAGATAATCACGTTTGATGTTTCGTATATGTTATGCCCGTAATAATTGCGTTCATCCTGAATGGTCGATTTTTGTGCGAGTGCAGTATTCGTTGAAACGTTTGCAATGAGCGTATCCCTTATGCATCTGTATTGAGCTTAATGTTGATGGAAGCAGCTGTTCAGAAGATGAATCATTGAAGCAGTAATTCAGAAGAAAATGTTCCATTGGCTGTTCTGGTGGCAGTTGAATACAGGTAATAACATTTACTTTTCTTGCACTTAGTATTATGGACATACAAATTAAACTTTGTGGAACTAGTCTGAAACATGTTGTCTGAAGTTGGACTATTTCTGTGTGTTCCCATTTTTGACATTGTTTAATGTGGCTGTCTTGTTGGTGTGCCTTGACTGGCAGTGTAGCTAATTATGCTGACGTTGCCAATTGTTATGTGGCAATTGTTTAAGTATCCTTATGGAAGTGTGAATGACCCAAGGTAAGGTTAACCACTGAAGTGTTTTAACTGTGCCTTGGACCTTTCTGCTCACATGTGGATCCTAGGTTTCCTGATTTTGAAATGTGAAACTGGGTTACATTCAATTGGATGTGTGGAATGACTGGAGAATTGCACTTACCCCATGCAGTTCAAAAGTCATTCTTGTAAGAGTAGTGAATTTTGGAATGACTGGAGAATTGCACCTACCCAGTGCAGTCAGAGGGTCATTCTTGTAAGAGTAGTGAATTGGGCTCAGTTTTCTCCAAGCCACGCATGGAATGGCGGTAATATGCTTTAAGGCTGATGTTCTTGTACTTGATGTGGCTTATTGATTGAAGTGCAGGTATGACTGAAGTTACCACAGCTTGGATACACAACATGACTTCATGTTTGTAGTATGTGTTCATTTTTATCAGGTTGAAATTGAGATGTTGCATAATTTACCCAAGTTGAAAGTGGCCATTTTGAATATGAAATGAACTGTAAGATGTACTTCAAAACATAGGTGTAATCTTTCCGGAATTTAATTTTGCTGTAGATCCCAAACTGATCAGGTTTGGGCCCATGTTGCTGACATTCCTGACCAGGAGCGGGTACAGTATGATCTGAACCGTGAAGCCACTTGTATATTCAGGTGGAAGCTAGTGCTGAATGTTTGTGATAGTTGTGTGATGCCAAGTTTTTAGAGGACATACCTGAGGGTAAAACACCAGTTGTAAATGTCTATTATAAGGGCAATTGGTAATACTTTAAATAATTTTTGTGGTGTGTTGGTGAGGGCAATTGGTACTACCATAAATAATTTTTGAGGTGAGTGGGTGCCATTGTTGTGTTCAGAAGGATGAAAATGGGCCCTGTGCCTTTGTACTTTGCGGACTGTTTTTGCGTTGACAGTTACAGTTGATTTGTTTTTGAGTTTGAACATCTTATCCAAGATACTACTGCTGACATCTTGTTCTTACAATATGGATACAAAACTTAGTGTGCTTGGTGATGAAAACATAGTCTTGCTGAGGTTATGTTTTGTGCAGTTTACCATGTTTTGTGAATGTGTACGGTTTCATGAAATTTGTAGTACTCTCAGAATATTGACGCAGAACTTCTCGTGCTCATTAAAGCTAGTCTCGCGGAGGCTGAGGTTAGTGTGTTGCGCACTGTACCAAGTTTCGTGAAATACTATTAATGCTCGAGGTTTTTTGTTCTCATGATTGATATTGATACAAAACTTTCATGCACTTTGATCATTGAACCCAGCCTTGCTGTGGTTAATGTGACATGCACTGTACCAAGTTTTGTGAAATTATACTATTGTTGCTTGAAGTTCTCATGATATTGGTACAAACTTTGCTATAGTGCATTTGGTAATCATTGAACATGGTCTTACTGAGTTTAATGTATCATGTGCACTGTACCAAGTGTTGTGAAGTACTGTTGTCACTTGACATCTGTAGCTCTATATTGGTACAGAACTTTACTTGAGTGCACGTGATCATAGAACCCATTCTTGCTGAGGTTAATGTGTCTTGTACACTGTACCAAGATTTGGGAAACTATACTACTGATGCCTGCAGTTTTTGGTTGTCATGATATACAAAACTTTACTTTAGTGTACTTGATCATTGATTGAAGTCTTGCTGAGGTTAATGTGTCATGTGCACTGGGCAAAGTTTTGTTGTGATATACAACTACTGTTGCTTGAAATCTTTAGTTCTCACAATATTGGTACAGAACTTTACTATAGTGCATTTGGTGATAATTGAACACAGTCTGGCTGAGTTTAATGTCATGTGCACTGTACCAAGTTTTGTGAACTTCGTGATTTCCACTGTAGCTGGAAACTTCATTGTTCACACAGTTGATACAAAACTTAACTATAATGCACTTGGTGAGCATTGAACCCAGTCTTGCTGAGGTTAATGTGCCAGGTGCACTGTACAAAGTTTTGTGAAATTGTGCTACTATTGACATGTTCTAACATAATTGATGCAGAACTTTGCTATAGTGCATGTAGTGACCATTGAACCCTGTCTTGCTTAGGGTAATGTGGCACTTGCACTGTAGGAAGTTGATTGCAGGGTTATGAGTATTGAGAATTTTTTAATGACTGCAGAAATGGGGAAATGTGAAATCTCATTTCTTGCTTGAGTTGCGTTGAGGTAATTCGTGGAGTGTGTTTTGAAGTTTGGAAAATGCTATTTTAAATTCACACTTGATTGCAGCACTTAAGTCTTGGTGGTGGAGGAACTTACTCTGGATTCATCTGTCTAGCCATGGATTGGATGCAGAAGTTACCTCCACAACCCGCGAGGCTAATGTTGCAAGTAGCAGACATTCCACAGCCTGAATGTTTACCATGTGAACTGACAATCTCATTCTGTATAGCGATTTCTGTTTGCTCCCGTTAAAAATAATTTTTTCTTACTTGAATGACGTCCGTCCGGCAAGTTTACCGTGTAATACTAGGTTGTGTATATGGATTCGGATTGTTGACATTTTAACCGTGATTGAACACTGGTACTGCGACTTTATAAGTATTGACTTGTTTTCAAGGAACCCATCTTGGGTTTGAGCTGTTGGCTGTGGATGGATGGATGGGTGGGTGGATGGTGTACATGTGTGTTTGTGGAGTGTGTGTGGTTATGTGGATTTGAAAATTATGTTTCTTGCTCTTACACCTGTTTCTTCAAATTCAGTGTAATTTTTTCAGAGTATTTTCTTTCATAATGGTTGTTACATAATTTCGATTTGGCGACGTGAGAGAGGAATGTGCAGTTTGGCAGCATTTTGATTCCGTTACTGAATCTGGAACGCTAGAGTTTTTTATATTGTGCGGGAGTGTGGATGCGTATTTTAAAACTGGTTTGTTTAATTGGCTGAAGCAACAGTAGAGTGTTTCTGGCAATTATGAATGATGTAATATGGTGGCATTTATATGTCAACTTGTGTGTTACTACCCGTTGACTGATTGAAATTAGCCTGTTGTTGGAGATAACTAGATTAAATGATCTAGTGGGTTCATGGTGAAAGGCAGGAATGCGTAGATGCTAGACCAATGCCCGTGTTCTTTTTATGCATTTCCTGTGGCCGACGGTAACACCGAGTATCGTGTTTGTTGCAGCATGGCTAATGGTGTCTGGATCACAGACATATAGTAGGTTTCTCCAAGGATCGATCTCTATGGCAGCTTGGACAAGAGGCAGTGGTAATTCTGGTACTGGCTCTGACTCATCTGCCGGCATTGTGGCACCTCCATACCAAGACTTGATCAGTCAAGGCAACTCAAGCAGATCTTTGAGTTGCCCTCGCTGCGACCGCAAGTACGCAGTACTTTACACATTAGAACGTCATCTACGTTACGAGTGCGGTGTTGAAAAACAGTTCTCGTGTGGCATTTGTTTTAAACGTTTCAAGCGAAGTGATGTGCTGAAGGTACACCAGCGTAATGCCAGACACATGACTGAGGAAGATTTGTAATTATTTTATTATGGTTCACATTTGACTTTGTTATATTGGATATTTGCGTTTTACTGTTGATTTCAAGTTCACAAATCATTTAATATGCACGAGACGTGGGTTTTTATATGGACGTTGAGACTTGGCAGAGTTGTGGTGTTTGATCTTAGGTATGCCAGATGTTTGTGTCTGCATTAATTTTCAGCTTATTGCGTATGTGCATCATTATTCCTCTAGAGTTTATTAGTGAAGATTAACTGCCTGTTAGAAAGTGTGGCCTGACGAGTTTTAGAACTTAAAGGAATCACATTTCCATTTCATTCAGCGCGCTTGCTCTAGCGTTTTAAGGGCCAAGCCCTATTCCCAGTGCCCCCAACTCATGCCTAATGTGGAAGTTGGTACTTACTAGAAATGCATCTTGTTCGGTGAAGTTCCATGTGTGACTGGCATGGCACTATCCAACCTTACAAGATATTGGTGATGTGTATGATAAAAACTTAATTATTTTGCTCTGTTTTTACCAAAGTTTTCAGTGTTGGGACTCGTTTCGTCAGTTTAATTGCTGGAACTTTGTGATTTGTGGCTATATATGTATCAATACATTGATTTTGTGCTGCTGTATGTATTCGTAGCATTTTTGCCAAGTCCGTAGTTGCATCATAGTGAGATGCGTTTTGTGTGTTGGATGCTGATGTAACATGGGTTGTAGCATTACAACAGCAGAACTGATTGTTTTTCAGCATTTGCTGCTCCACCGGGTATACAGGTGTATCCACGTAATGTCTGCCAGTACTGTGGGCGTAGGTACAAGTATCGGAGTGGTCTAGCTCGCCATCTTCAAGAATGTGATCCTACTTCGAAGAAGTTCGCCTGTCCGCAGTGTCCATTTACTTTTACGAGGAAGGAGTATTTAATGAAGCATTGGGATTTATTTCACTGATACGTTCCCCTTGCTGAAATTTGAAAGCTGTACTGCTGTTGGAAACAGATTTTAAGTAGATCTATATTAACCGTGGAACTATCATGATCCAGATTTCTTGGTTTTTTTTTTTTTCTAATTTACCATCTACAGTTTGAAGTGAGATTGTTCCATGCCTGGAAAACTACTAATTTGGCTGTCTTAATGCAATGCTGCAAGTACTAACATTTTTAAGTTATGTCGATATTCACAGTGTAGGTAATTTGATGATCTTGTGTTCTTTTTTGTGGTGAACTCAGGTTACCTATTCCTGTGGCAACCGTGTGCAATTTCGTGTTTTGAACTGCACAATACTTTGTCACATTTTGTGACATGTTCTTTGTTACTGGTTTCCTAACATGAGTTATCTGTATGAAGTAGTTGGAAATTTGGTGGTGTTAAACCATGTTCTTTTTGACTTAATTGGTTATTTGCCTGTCTTTGTGTGACTGGTGCAAATAAATTGTTAGGCTAGTTGCCTTGACACGCGTGGTATCTTTGCAGGCATGGTAATATCAGCTCAGGGCCTGCCGTATGTATACCAGTTTGAAGGTGTTTCATCTGAAGAAGATGGCATTCAGCTTCATGTTTGCCACCTGTGTGGAAAAAGCTACAAATCTCGCTCTACACTTAACAGGCATCTTCGTTACGAGTGTGGGAGAGCCCGCTTCAAATTGGAATGCTCAATTTGTGGCAGAAAGTTCTCACGACCCGATAACTTGCGTCAGCATGCGGGTATCCATATGCCAGAATATTCTGGCTATAAGGCTAGTAGTATGAGTGGTGGTTGTGGCAATGGAGGTGGAAATTCCCCGGCTATGAACAGTGTATGAACTATGACATGTGACAACTTTTGATTTTAATGTGACATATTGTCTGAAACCGGAATTGTTGATTTCATATCGTCTCGATTACTTGGTCTTAGCCGAGCAAATTTTGAGAGCGTTGATTTATCTGGCGTTGGCTTATACTGAATGGCACAAGCTAGTAAATTTGAGAGCGATGATTTTTCTGGCGTTGGCTTGTGCTGAATGGCACAAGCTTATGAATCTAGTCTGCAGGTTTAAATGCGTATACATTCTTTTGCCTTTTTAAATCGTAACTTGGAAGAAATGTACTGAAGTTTGGAGGAGAATATTTGCTGGAAGAAGACATGATGTATGAAGCATTTTGGTTGGAAGGCTGCCATCCCCCAGGGGCACAGGATTATCTAATATTCAGGTAATTATATTTTCATGTATGCATAGAATTAAGGATTGTGGCGTAATTTCATTGTTATTTTTTTAAGTGCAAATTCACAAGATTCAAGGTGTCTTCAGCTGTGTTAGTCATCTGGGCTGTTACAGTGTCATCTTGTATGTTGTGTGTTGGAGTGTAGTGCCTTTGGAATTTGGGTGCAGTAGTCAGGAGACTGACCTCTAGGATGAAGGCACTGTTTCTCTAATGCCAGCAAATATTCAGTGGTTGACACTTTGTAACATCTTGAAGGCTTAAGCGCAAAATTGTTTTGACAAGGCAGATGTCCTTTGCAGTTCTATCGGTGTATGCTGAAATTTCGCTTTGTGCTTGACTACTAGTATTCTGGGATCCAATACTGCGTGGCCTGGTTACTTGCATTTTTGAGGGACCTACTGCTGTCTGCAGTGTGGAGTTTAGTGGGTTCCTCTGAAGTGTTTTCGTGCATTTGCCAGACTGCATGCAGCCCATGAAGGTAACCTTGAATCTCAGATTGTTTTAGCATTAAGTGTTTTTAAATGATGGCTACTTGTCTGTAGGAAATGTTTTAAAGAGGGATGTTTTGAGCATAATTTTCTGTACCATGCCTATGGTCATGTCATGAACTTCATGGGTGCACATGTCATTTGACAGGCTTTGCATTTTTTCATAAATGTGTGTGCCAGTGTTAAGTAGTATTTTCTTAATTTGGTAATGAGGTAAGTGACTGAAGAAATGGTGTAAGTTTTTTTGGGGAGCTCAAATGCTACTTGCCCTACTGAAGAAGGAATTTTACTTACGTTGGCATGCAGGTTGAGTTTTGACGAGTATTATGGGTGATGTTTAAAGTGGATTCCTATGAGCTCTGATATATCAGCCAGTATTCTGGCAGTGTGGAATTTGGTACAGTTACATGTTGCTTCGTGTTTTGGTAATGAGCCATTCATATGCTGACAGCATTCCTGCAGTTTCCTGCGCGTGAACTATTTCCATCTACAGCATCAGCACAAATAGAGTCTGTGGTTGAAGAATTTCTGAATTATACACAAGGACATTTGGGGTTTGCGTTACCTTGATGTATGGGCAATGTCAGGCAGTTAATGAGCTTCCAGATGGATATGTTCATGCAAGTCTGATATGCCTGTTTGACACTTTGAGCTGTGTGTTAAGGCATAAACGTAGTGAGTCAGAACTAGCTTCTGTACTAAGTGACATGATTATTTGGTATAATACTTACAGATTTATAAGGAAAATTTACTTTTGAACATAATTACAATTTGGATGCTCATTACTGCTTTGCCACCAATACAGTTTATGCTCTTGTCTATGACACACGCTGAATGAAGCCACCTTAACTTTAAAAAAAAATTAGGATCTCTTACCACAGCCTACTTTTTCAGGAATGATTGACTTAATGTTGGATTGGTTTACGTAATGTGTTGGGGGTCATTGCAGTAGGTGCTGTAGGCTGTAACCTTGTCTATCACTTGTGATTGTTATTGACGTGGTGGTGGTCACTCCTCATCGTGTATCATGTAGCAGGCCTGATACAAGTTGATAAGCTTACATCCTTCCGAATCAGATTTTACATTCACACATTATGCGAATCAGTTCTGAGGCATGGCAGTTGACATGATCTGCAAGGTTGTCATGGTGATGTCTAGGAATTGCTTGCTTTGTGGGAAATGATGGCAGTGTGTTTCATTTGGTTGGCACCAAATCGCATGGTGTCATTTCCCTGAAGAAGTAATCTTGGTCTTGGAGGACTTGTATCTTCCAGGCTCTTGGCATCATGTCACCTGGTAAATGGCAGTGTTATGGACTGCTGTGCCCCCACACTAGGGTGAAGTGGCCTGAGACCAGAAGTACCTCATTTGAATTCTTGGTCATGACCAGGTGCATGGAGTGAATGGTGAACAAGATGGCAAGACCCAGAAATCTTGGAATCTTGTTCTTATTTGCAACATGCATGTGTGATCAGGAATTAAAACATTCAATAAGGACAGGGTCTGCAAGAAGCCTGACTTCCCTGATGTCTCACATATTCATTTCTGTTACTCTAAGCTGGAGTGGTACAAATCCAAATCCCGAGTCCATAACTACCACACCATTTCCATTATCCCACCATTACACACTGGGGTAGGGGAGAGGGATCAGCCAGGACTTGAGAAGAACTTCGAGCCAGTCATCCTGGAGATGCATTCCAGCACTGAGACAGTATTGGGGCACCAGTGACCGCTGCTGCTAGTCTCCACATATGTGACAGTGTAAGTATTTTCTTTAGTGTAACAGGGGAACATAACTGACTAGAGGTGTGGGTCTTAAAAGTTTTTTCCGTAATAGTTGGTGATATTTGTAAACTTGATTTTGTGTTTTTTTTTGCATGAGGTTATCAGCCCTGTGTAATTTGTGTCTTTTTTTGTATGGGGTATTCTGAAGTATTTTTGGGCTTTGCCCATTTTACATAACAGAAACAAAAGCACTTTCAATGTGTGTTAACAAAGTTTGCACATGCACTTGTGTTGGTACTTGCCTACTGAATTACATGGTGTTGCATACACAGGGGCTAATGTTGTATCTTTCAAAATTGGACCAAAGCTACAAAATTGTGGAAAGTATGGGTGCAAGTTTTTTTTTTAATATCAAAAGTACCTTAGTATCTAGACTTACGGTTTCATTTTGCTGTTTGAGATTCTAAATCTGAGATTGTGCACATAACTACACTTCCTATTATGACTAATTTAGAATGATAAAATTAATTTTTAACACATTTTGTTACAAACGATCCAGTACGTCTTGGCCTGGAGGGAAGTAAATTGCTGTTAATGTGCTGCAGTTTAGTGTCACTTTGTATTTAATCTGGGGAACTCATTAATTTTGCATGAAAATTTTGTTAGTGGGTGCATGTGTTTATTTTTATCTGTGACTTAATTTGGAGAGAGAACTTTGAAGTCTGTGGCTGGGAAGTAGTTACTCGGAGCCAGGAACACTTGTTGATTTCTGAAAATGACTTGTTACACCACATTGACATCTTGTTCCTCAGCAGTGTTTGAGTTGTCCCAAGAATGTGTAACAGTGAGTGTGCTCCATTTTTACAAAATGCTTAACCCTTGATAAAGGACTTACAGGATGGCATTGCGCCATGAAACCCATGTCCTTCAGGCCCAAAAGTGAAGATGTCCTACAGTGGCATTTGAACAGTGCTGTTGCTGCAGTAGAAATGTAGCATGTTGAAAGGCTGTGCATTGAACCCCAGTGCGGGCTCTGTGTCAGTGACAATGGGTATTCGATCTTGCTTTGTTTCTTGAATTAATGAGTGTAGAGTACTTGGTCACATGTGGAATTTGCCATACATGTAGTGTTCATGGACAAAATTAAAACCAATGGTGTGTGTATTACTTGCATTTCTGCAATAATAGCCACCTTGTTACAGGTATTAAAATTAACCCAAGTGTGTTGAACAGTCACTGCTTTTTTGATTAATGGTACTAGTAAAGCTCCAGTATTGAGCGTTGTGTGGGTTATTAACGATTCAGTAGGATTTGTTGTGGTTAATATTTTTCCAAAATTTATGTAATGAATATATGCACTTCCCAGCCTCAAACTTAATAGCTGGAAGAAATTTACTAGAATGTATTAGATTCAATGCACTTGCCTTATCAGGTGTCTGGAGAGGAGTTTTCTGCACATGGAAGAATGCGTATTTGAGGAGCTTCACCAGAGCTGTGGAAGACAGCATGTGATGCCTGGATTGCTGAGTTGAGTTACATGTATGTATATATTTATACTTGTAACAAGCTTTTATCTCCTTTTGTTAAACTTCGGTAATACTAGCAAATTTGTAATGTGGGCTTCAAGATTTTGTTGTGGGAGAGATAAGAATGAGCACTTTTTAAACCAGTTTGTGCCTGTGATAGTATACCATCCAGTGGTGGATTAACCCTCACCCTGCTAATGTGGAGAATATGGTGAGCTCTTAATAATGCCAGGAAATGGCAGATGGGATTTAATTCGGTGTTTAAAGGGTTAAGCAGCGGCTGCATGCATTCCATATTTTTCAGATAAAGTGCCAATTCCCAAGTAAAATTGTTTGCATTATTGGTGACATACACGTTAATTGTAGTGTTTTAGTATGTGCCCTTTTTGAGTAACGTTAACTTTTACTTGGATTCATTCATTTAGTAGTCTGTCTTATGACAGGTCCAAAGCCTCTTCCAAAGCGAGCCCTCCACATAGTGCAATCCAGAGCTTCCTCTCTCAAATGAGAGTATCCCCTCCTTTCCTTAAGGTCATCCAATAGCTTCCTACATCTTCTTCCTTGTCTTCCTGTCACTTCTATCCCCCCTTGTATCTTTCCTTCAGTAACCTGTTGTAGAAGGCAGTTTCTACTTAAAATGTGACCAATCCAGTTCGCCTTCCGTTTACATATTTCATGTAGGATATTCCTCTGCTCCTTGACTCGTAAGTAATACATCTTCATTTCTCACATGATCAGTCCAACTGATCTTTTCCATCCTTCTCCAGCACCACATTTCAAAAGTTTCCAGGTGTTTCTGATCTACTGCCTGAAGCGTCCAAATTTCAACACCATATAAAGCTATGCTCCAAACGTAGCACTTCACTAGTTTCTTCCTCAATTCCAAGTCCAATGTGCTAGTAAAAAGAGTCCTCTTGTTGAATGCAGCTTTAGGCATAGCAATCCTACACTTAATTTCACAAGTACATGTTCCATCATTTGTTAAAATGCTACCCAAATATTTAAAAGATTCTGCATTCTTTAGTTGTTTTTGGTTTTACTTGGATATCAGAATTTATTTAAATTCCATATTCCAGTATTGATTGCATTAGGACCGAGAAGTGCAGGGTACAGAGTATTCATTTAGGAATAGTTTGTGTTCATTTTTTTTTTCGTGCTTGCACTTGGCTGGTCCCTTGGTAGGTCACTTTACCTGGCTGTGGTTACCCAACAACCTGTTTCGTGGCTTAATTCTCAGTGGGTAGACGAGCGTTTTTATTTAGTGCGGGAGTACTGTTGTGCAGTCGTGTAGTGACTAAAACCTGATTTTGTGTAAAGTTTTATGCTCTACCTTAGCCATGTAATAGGCAAAGCAGATTTTACAAATGCAGTTGAACCTGAATTATCCGACCAACTGTTAGGTGATCAGATGACTTAAAGTGTTGTATATATTGCAGAAATGGGTGGGGAGGAGGCAAAACCAGTTACAAATTATGATGGGTTCGCAGTATAAGTACAGATTTGGTTTATTCATAATAATACTGCAGTGCAACAAACACAATGGAGTACAGAATGATTATTATTTGAAGAGATATATTGCAGTAAGGTGCGGTACGGCAGTGGTGGCATGTGGTAGTGCAGTTGGTTGAGGCACTGTGCTACGAGTTGGAAGGTTGTGGGTTCGATTCCCAGTGGTGTCATTGGAATTTTTCATTGACATAATCCTTCTGGCTGTACTGTGGCCCTGGGGTTGACTCAGCCTCTATCAGAAATGAGTACCAGGAATATTTCCTGGGGGTAAAGGTGGCTGGTGCTAGGGCTGACAACCTTACCACCTTCATGTGCCAATTGTCTTGAAATTTGGGAGCCCCAACCTCCTGGAACCACCAGGGCCTGTCCAGGCCTATAATGGGATTGCTTTACCTTTTACCTTTGCAGTATGGCAGTGTGCATGCATGTGTAGCACAAAATTTTAAGTAGCGTGTCACACGGCTGTGACAAAGTAGAATGTTGGATGACTGAAGGTCTGATCGTGCCCTTGATGCACTCCAAGGGAATGTATCCTGTTTGAGTGGGCGTCAGTTATTGGGTAACTTTTCCAGAATATTTGCTTGTTATTGCTTGTGTAGGGACTAACATAGTTTCCCATGCGTGTCATAATTTTGTGTTTGTATTTGCTATTTTTTCAGGGATGTTGGTGTTTATAACATGGGAGTTACAGCCCGTTTTCTGCAGGCTGAGGTCTGAATCAGGTATGAAATTAATTGTTACTGGTGTAATGGACATGTGGTTGATTTTAAAAATTGAGTATGGAGCATGTTTGTATCGTTCATTGGTGTAATGGACGTGGTTGATTTTAAAAATGGAGTATTGAGTATGTTTGTATCATTCATTGGCCATATGAATGTTCATCTTGTTTTGGCATAATTAAAATGTACCAAAGCCAGGGACCAAAATCATCGCAGTAAGGGCTAAGATTTACATATATGCGTAGATTGTGGCTGCTTTTAGAGGGAATATGGGTTAGTGATTGTCTATGAGAGAAGTATCGTTCACACACATTGCTGTTGCTTGTGACGAAATGCTTTATTCATGGGTAATAATTGCTCAATGCACTGCCAATACACATTGTTTCACAGTTTGTGTGGGTATTGTAAACATAATTCACATTTCTGTAATGGTCTGTACCTTTACTGATAAATTTTTTGAACATGTGTGCTTTATTTTCCAACATGAAAAATTGGTTTTTGGTGTACTGGAGCTTTCTGTGTACTTGAGCAGTACTTGGCATGTACCTGGCTGGGGTCCAAGACTGGCTGTACCAGCTGTTGCATGTTCAGGGTGGGGCGCTTGTATAATGGTGATCAGATCCTGTGCTGACCATTTCTGTATCGAGGTCAAGTATGTGTGGGGATTGTGTCTATTGTATGTGATTTAATGTGTTAGTCCCAATGGTTTGCATATTATAGTATGTGAATGCAGAGTGATAGAAATGTTGCTTTGGTGCAACACATGGAATTTGACATTTCGTTTGGGGGGGGG
>Ga0268261_10001834_pt1 | contig 14941 bp, 7 predicted proteins | sample TergutNc150P1_FD_190353 | JGI IMG/M metagenome (GOLD analysis project Ga0268261, IMG submission 190353) | Nasutitermes corniger P1 segment gut microbial community from laboratory colony in Florida, USA - Nc150 P1 (SPAdes) (version 2) | ecosystem: Host-associated > Arthropoda: Insects > Digestive... | reverse complement strand
CTGCGACGAGCTGATCACTCGTCCAGAGGAGTCCTACCGACTGTGCTGCATCGTTGTGTGTGATCTAGAAACATCAAGAATGGGTGCTCCATATATATATGACATTAGTCGCCTAAGGGTTAATAAGTTTTTTCTTATAGTTAATGTGTAATCCACCAAGTGATTTAAGGTTTGTGTACATTTGTATGTTTTGTTATTGTTTTGTAATGTCAGATTCATATATTTGGTTCTGATGTTAGTTTCTTATTTACATTACTTGTGCCTCTGATAACTTTGTATATGTATTTATTTTATTTATTTATTTCTCATACATTCTATATGCACATTTGATAACTGAATGCAAGTGATGCAGTACTAATATCTTACAGTCATTTATATTATTTTACTGCATATGTCATGTGGATCCTAACAGTATATAGTATCTAAGTGCAAGAATAAGTTAGTGCATCTCCTGAGTAAATGATATTGTATAGTAACTGATGTACAGTTGTTTCTGTAAGAGTCCCTGTCTGTGCTATCAAAAGACCCACTAACAGCACAGTATGCCACCTTCCTGTTGTACATTAACAATTCCCATTGAGAAGGAGCATACATATATTAATGTTTTTATAATAGTTTGCTCATGAAAAATGGCAGGGTCTCCATAAGGTCTTTTGTGAAAAATGATGGACAATGTTCATTGACTTACAACACAGAATGAATACTATCTTTTCAAAAGATGTTGGTTTTCTTGAAAACTGTTCACTGATATCGAAAGTTTAAAATCATTAATAGAGTTGATTTCGAGGGAAAACTGATATATAAGATACTCGTGGCATTGTTTTATCCATAACAGGGCGAAACTCTTTGCCGATGGTTATCTGTTTCTTGGGTGGGTGATTTATGGGTTGTGGTGCTGATATTTTTCTCATCTTTTTCCTTTTGTAGTAGAATATTTCTCCAGCTAGAGTTATCATAGCTAAAGCTAACCCAAACAGCGTTGCAATGAACACCCCTCCTGGAAAAAATCAGAACAGATCTTTGATAGACATACAGTATTTACACAGTAGATATCACACCAAGAGCATTCAGATTTGGGTTTTAATCCAAATGCTTAACAAATGGTGAACACATAAACCATGAAAGTGAACACAGTTATATCTGTGATCCAGATACCAGATAAATTAGTAAAGACTTGAAGTTCTGAGTACAGTAGAACTCCTATATAAGTTTTGTCTAGAGGATGAGCTCCTCATATCTTTAGTATAGAAAAATATTAAGTGGGTACTGTGTTAGAATTGAAGTGAAAATAACTGATTTGACATAAAAAATGTATTATATTCACTGAACGTTTAAATGTATGGTGGTTTTCTTTGGTGTATTTTATATTGATATTTATTTTGTGGGACATGAAAAAAAAACTTTAAAAATTTACTAAAATTTGGTTTTGCTGCACATGACTTTCTGTGAGTCCATTCTTCTGTCATTGTGGTGTATGAAGACCAATTATGAGATAGCGTACACCTACAATTTATTATCAACCAATAGCAGTGTTTAGTTAGAAACATGCTCATATGTACATGGCTTCTGCCATATGCATTTGGACCATTCACATGTATGGTAACCATTGACACTTGCTACTATTCTAGTGTGCGAGTTTAGTATTGTTTCTGATGTCAGTTCATTTCCATTATGTATAATCATGGCATTATTGACAGAAACCATAGTCCAAAGTCATCAACACAGACCAAAAATTGTGGCTCAAAAACAGATTATGGACCAAATTTTTGTGTTTTATATGTCAGAGAAATCTAAAATCTATAAATATTATACATTATTCATATGGGCTTGTGGCAGGGACCATAACAAATGAATCTAAAATGCAGGGAAATCTTTACTGAGAACCTTATATTGGGATTCTACTGCATATTGAATGTTTTGAGTTAATATTATTATAATATTATAACCCATTCTTACATGGAGGAAGGTAAGTTCTCTTGTGAATTATGTGTTGACCCCCATTTATTGGACTGGGCAGAAAATATATTGATAACCTAAGTGCCTGTATTTTTAGTCACTTCCTGTAACATGACTGAGGCAGTGAGCCACCTGCACCAATCTTTCACAGAGGTTGTTATGCTTGTAGTCATGAAATCAGTCTTTCTCTATAATGTGTATGCTAAATACTGATTATACAAGAGATGGCATATATTCAGTTTCCTATGCATGTGGCCCAAAAATGAAAACAAGTTTAAGATATGTCAGAAGATTTTACAGGTTCCATTCTAGATTCAAAGAGAACACATGGAAGGACCATGCTGAGATAAAACTGGGCTAAATAGGTGCTCATTTGGAGGCATCAGCAAGAAAATCTTTGGTTCAATTTGCACAGCAAATGGCCATATCTGCATCAATAGCATGAATTGCAACAAAAATCTGCATTTACATCCATACAAGACAACTGTGGTTCATAGATTATACAGTAGCTACACACTGTGGTAAGAGTGGAGTTAACTGGTACCGTCATATGGTGTATGATGGACAGATAGACCCCATCCTCATTCTTTTTGGCAACAAAGCTTGGTTTCATTCTAGTGGATATGCAAACTCTCAGAATAACAGAAAATCACATGTTAATTCACCATATGCCATTACATGATTAAGGTTGGTGTTTAGTATGCTATGATTGGCATCAGGCCACTCTAACTGCGGGGACAGGGGGCTCGGTGGTTCCCAGAACCGGTCTGGACATGGTAGCAAAGAGAAAAATCTATACCCCTGTCAGGAATGAAATCCTGATTCTCTAGTTGTTCAGCCCATTTCTGTACCGACCAAGTACCATAGCTGCGAGAGTGGAGGAACAATAAAATTTAATTGTCCTGAATGTGTTTTTTAGTAATTAATTTGTACAGTTTTAAGAACATGTCTTTTGTTGCAACAGTATTATTTATATAATTACTAGTCTTTCAAACATATCCTTTTTAAGCCTTCTGTAATTAATTTTTATAACAATACAACAAGAAATTATGCAACACTCACCCAAACTTTCAAGTGTAATACCCTCACTGTCATCATTGTTGGGACAGTCGCCCTTTGCTGATGAGTTCCAGTACTTTCCAGATAAAGTTTCAAAATAACGGTCTTTCTGAAGATCCAAGATTCTGATAAAAAGTTAAGAACATGATAAATTAAAAATGTTTTGTGCAGGGTACAACTTGAATAGTATCACACATTATTAAGATGCTGTTTTGGAGGTAGCATGAGGTAGAATGATGTGTGCATAAGGGCACCAACTCACAGGTCTGAAAGTTTAGGAACTAGCATTCAGAGTTCATATAGTCTCAGTCTGTCAAGTTCATTCACTTATATGTTGAATCATTTGCAGTGAAATCCAAAATGCTCTTCAAGAACATAATGATGGGCTCCATGTGGCAAAATTATTTCAAGGGACTTCTAGCAAAGTCAGGCTAATCCAGTTAGCAAAACCTACAAATTTAGCTTCAGGCGGATTGACCGTACATTCCACACGTTCTCTGTCCTGGATTTGTGTACTGTCCTTGATGTTTCAGTAAAGCACCCTGGTAGTCGTTTGTTATGATCTACTATATGTATGCATATTAGTAAAACCAATGCTGCATGGCATTTTTCTCACATCCTTGCAGTGGCACTGTATTTGAAATTGGAGTATGCCTCAAACTTGTGCTGTTTTTTCCTGTATCCTAGACTTGACACTAGTTTGGTTCTGCCTTGAGCAGTGGGTCTTCAGCAGTGCTACTTTGTATTTTCACTATGTGACAGGAACTGCATAACATCATGGGGAAAAAAATTGACTTGACCCTAAATTCTGCGTATTACAGCAAAATTAGCAACTTTACTGAGTTTTCCTTCCTAAAACAAGTTTCGTATGTTTACTGTTCTGCTATCAATAGTCCTTTTAGTTATGAAGATACAGAACATGATGCATAGTTAGACACTATGGATTTTATATATGTGTATATGTTTTGAAACTTCGATTGGAGGTAGTAAAAAATGATGTCAGATTCTGTTAACTTCTAACTTCAGTCATGCTGCTTCTCAAAACAGTCACATTTTCGCAGTACTGCAACCCATAAAGAATTACGAAACATTAGTAAATTACCATCATAACAAAATTATTTTGTCAGCAGCTGCTTTGTATTTTAACATAATGCATCTGCATTTTCAGTTTGAAGGATTATAACAATGCATGGGTGCTCTTTGAATTTACTAAATTTGACAAGACTATTAGAGATGATAAAGCTGTGGATGAAAATAATTGTATTTTTATGTTAACCATTAAATCATTACTGAACTAGGATAGATAAACCAATACAGTCAGTGACTGTAGACTGAACTGAAGATGGAGGCAGCAAGTTTGTGTAGGTCATTTGCACCTGTCTACTAACTACAGGACATCGTATCCCATACGCCATGTCCTGAATTTTTATAGTATTAGTGATAGCTAAATGTATGCATTTTTATTTATTGGCTGGAGATGTGTACTCACTTCCTGCTTATCTCCTCCTGCAGATGGCTGCCCTGCTGAACAGCTATAGCATAAGGCTGCTCAGCAAACATCTCACCAACTTCAGTGAGATTGCAATTACGTGACACTTCATATCGAATCTGTGCGGCATCATGAATAAATGCAAATTTTCCTTCTTCCTGATCAATTACCTAAATAAGAGAGAATGTAGTGACCATTTTTAATTAATCTAAAAGACACGTACTCTTCGTTATATAACAGGAATGTAAAATTATACTTTCCTCAGATATAGTAGATTTTGTTTACAGACATGTTCATTGGAGCTTTTCATTCTACTGCATTGTTACACTAACACCGTTCTGATTTGTTTTGGACCTTAAACTGGAAACCTTTTATTACTGTAATACCTTAAAACCAAAAATATGGTGTGTAATTTGTGAACTTTATTACCGTGGACACTAGCATAGCAGAAAGTGGTAGATGGAATGATGAGGTTTTGTGAAAAATGGATATTATTGTGTGCTGCAAAGTTGAGTAAGTATTGTATATGCCGAGTCAACTGGTGAAGGGTCACCAACATTTTGAAGGAACGTAGTGTCTTCATCTTCAGGATCAAGGAGTTCATCTTGGATGATCCTTTTGAATATCAGTATTTACCATTTGACGTGGTCTAAGATACCAAAAAACATGTATTTACAACAACTTCAAATCTTAAGATTTTATCAAAATTTATCAAAATTAGGAAATATATCTATTCTTTTATAGATATTATGTAACATTTGTTTTCAGCCTCAGGTGAAGATTTACATGTAACTGGGTTGTGTGAATACACTCTATCCTAGTGCCGTCTGCCTGTAAGAAGTTATATGGCAGTATTTTAAGCATTCTAGGAGATATTTGACTGTGTTGTGCTGTGACAAAAGTTAAGTTTTGCAACACATTTTTGAAGAAATTCAGAGCTTTGGAATGAACAAGAGTGCTTTTACAGTACCTTCTGAAAGCCTACAGTTGCATTCTCAACTGGTCCTGTTTGAGTTATGGCCTGCAGGATGTGTCCATATTGCTCCTTGATAGGATAATCCCACACTCTGTACTTGGACTGGTCACTTGAGCTGTTCAAAGTTATATCCTTCCAAACACTATAAAACATAAATACATTATTGTTTACAGACTGGTTACCACTTTAAGCCAGGAATGCACTTGTTGATCCTTGCCATTGAACTTGCTTCATGTAAACTTTCTGACACATAAAATTTTGATTTTTGGAAAATTTGTGCACTGGTGCATTAAACTGTAAGTCGTGATGTGTGATGTAATGAAAGGAAAATGTTGCATTTCTCTTTAGTGGGTGAGAAATGTGGAAAGGGGGTCAAATGGCTTATTATGAGTGGTTTGGGGTAGCATTAACACTCTACACTTAATATGTGGATGCCTATTTCGAATCTTCATCAGGACAGTGGCTATCTTAGGTGAGGGTTTCTGTTGTTTCCCTCATTTCCTTCAGGCAGCTACTAGGATGGATACCTCAGTTGGTACACAACCACTACCTAGCAAACAAACTGGGTTATTTATACTAAAATGTTGGTAAGTTTGAGCTCCATCAGTAAGAAGAACATTCCTTAGAAGTCAGTGGCTTCTTCCTTCTTATAAATAGAAATGATGATAGATTATTTCCATTACTGTGGAAATTCTTATTTCTTCCAAATAGAGCCATAAGCTCATAAATCTGGTTGCAGTGTGGTGCTACACAGTTGGATTAATTCAGCTGCAAGTAAATGAATAACTGCTGATGTATCATGCTTTAATTTTCCAGTGGCACTTTGAGTGTCCTTAATTTGTAGTATGAGTTCTAATAATTTATCATTGTGTATTTCAGGCTATCTGCTCTTGGCACCCTTGGGGCATCGCAGCTGCTGAATTATTGTATGTGCCAGTTTATCAGACCACCTATACTGACCCAAGTTCTTACACATATTTTTTGTTACCGGTCCTATACTTGGCCTGCATAACTAATCAGCGGAGTATTCCATGTGGATATCTCCTTCTGTCTGCTTCAGGATCATCAGGGTCCTCTTATGTGTTTTCTGGAGTCTTCATAGCTAAAGAAGTTGATGGAGTAGGAGATAAGGAGTCAGGAGATACCACAGCAGTTCATGTACAGACACTATTTGAGGCCTTTTGGAACATGCTCCAGAGATCTGCCTGATTCAGTGATGAAGCTTTTATCTGATAAAAAGCAAAATTTCTGGTCTTGGGACTACTCAACTGCTAGATTATCAGATGCCAGATTAAAGGAACTGTATATTCTTTAGAGCTTTGAATGTTAATTACCTCACTGAAATTCTTTAATTTGTCTATACTGCTACGGAAATGTGTAAGAAATTCATCATTGTCCTTATTAAATATATCTTTGATCATATGCTTCATGCATACATATCGCTCACTGAATACGATACTGGCACAACTCAAAAATTGCCGTTTGGAGTTAATACTACAACTGAACTGAAAAATATAACAGCAACATCCAACAATACTGGCACACTTCTTCAACAGAACATACTCTGATATATGCAATTATTGTCGAATGTAGTTGTTATATTTTTTAGGTCAATTGTGGTATTAACTCCAAGTGGGCAATTTTCAGATTGTGCCACAATTGCATTCAATGTCTATACCCTACCTTCTTGTGCGCTTATTGGATGGTTTTATCATTATGAGATCGTTTCATTGTTCCTAATTTTTCTGTATATCTGTTCCCTAAACCTAATATTTGCCTTTGCTGATGATGGTTTGTCTGTGACATAGTTCAGTGTTATTTTATATATGTTACAACTATAAAAGAACATTGTGTATCCAGAAGAACAATAAAGAAGGTATGTGCAGTATTGATAGTTTTATTTAAGCAGGTGATAAACTGTACGTGGACATGTCATAGCATATTCAGTTCATATACTAAAGTAAGTAATTTTAACATTTCTTCCCAATATCTTGTATACTGAAGTGAACTGCATGTGTCCTTCCTCCTGAATCAATTATGGACACCAGTGACAGGCTATTATATTTGCATAAAATTTAGTATAAATATCTTGGCATTGGATACTTTAACAACCAAGCATTTCTTTGTTATATATTATCAACAGTACCAATGCAGTTTTAGTGCCAGCTGGAGAAGTGGCAAAACACAGCACCATCCAGTATTTAAGGTTTATGTTGATTGGTCTGTGACAGCACAATTAAAGAGAAGCACTTACAAATACAGGTAACAGATACTAACTTCATGAAATACTTCGTGATAACATTTTATTCAGTACTAAGCCCACAAATTCTTATCCTTCAGAACACAAAAGTGCACAAAAAGTGACAAGCGGGTACTTGTTATTTCTTGACTTGCAAGGATGACAAATTTCATTTTTGGTGACAGAATGACCAGTGATGGCTTGTGAGACTCTCATATGGTAGGGCTGGGGCTAGTATTATTATGTGATTGATCAGGATCACTTAATGCAATGGTTCTTTGTGCACAGCCACCCAACCATGTATTAGAATGTATAGCAGGGTTAAATTTTCCCACATGTGTTTGTTTTCGTACTCCTCACCAAATATTTTTCGGGTTATCAAATCGAGGAGAATGAGATGGGCGGGGCATGTGGCACGTATGGAGGAGAGGAGAGGCATATACAGGGTTTTGGTGGGGAAACCTGAGGGAAAGAGACCACTTGGAAGACCCAGGTGCAGATGGGAGGATATTAAGATGGATCTTCAGAAAGTGGGATGTGGGAGCTGGGACTGGATCAAGCTGGCTGAAGATAGGGACAGGTGGTGGGCACTTAATGTGGTAATGAACCTTCAGGTTCCATACAGTGCGGGGAATTTCTTGACTAGCTGAAAACTGGTTAGCTTCTCAAGAAGGACTTTGCTCCATGGTGTAAGGAAGTATGTATGTTTGTTTTCTGTGTGATGATGATTGAGCAACTACTAAGTTAGGTGTTACATGACAAATTCTTAATCTTAGTCTTCTTGATGAAAGTTGGTTGCAAAAAAATTGATGCCCTGTAAATACTTAACACTGTTCTTGTTCATGTTTATCTTACTGTTGCAAATACTAAAATTAAAATCTTCACAAACATGGCTTTGAAAACAACTAGGTAAAAGTGGTTATAAAAATGCCAGTGTATGATATGTTTCGAAAGGTAAACAGATACGTGAAGTCCTCCTTGAAATGCCATGTAGGCTGAACTCAGGTTGCACTGACTTCAGCCCAACCACGGGCCTAGCTCAGTGAGTCTCGCCACCACTCACACTAGTGGTGCTGAAGTCAGTGCAGAAGGGCTGGATGGGGCACAGCCTAGCAGACCCTTGCAGCATGTAGAGTCCATTGCGATTATTTGAATTGGAAATGGTTTCATTCATATTATTTTAAAGAATACATTTATCTCATAATAAAACCTCCTATTTAGATATTTAATTTTCTTAGAATTTCTGGGGGTATGCAGCCCTGCAGCACTTGTGAATGAGCCACTCCTGAGAATGACCTATTTACTCCTGAGAATAACATGAAAAATATCAGGAGAAAGGACCTGCACATGAATGTGTATTGCAGACGACAAGAAACTGATATCTCCATACTCCCAAAAGTTTGACTTTGTTGGAGGTGATAATGGACCAGATATTCTAAAAATTACGCTCCAGATCAGCTTTCTCAAGACCAAAACCCTCGGCAGGTACATAGTTTTCTTATTTGTAGATCATGATATGCTTGGAATTTACACAGTATTTGAGTAGTTTTCACTTCTGACTACTTGATATTCTTATTTTTGTCTGTGTGTTATTTCTTTGAATCCCTGGAGTTACAGGGTTGTATTTGTTCTTGTGTTGGGTTATGTGATATGTTGAAAGTCATACTGTTACTGACTTACTTGTATAATACATCTTCAGCATTTTTCATATTCTGAAAATACTCGTGTGTATCAGAATTATTGACCACGGTATAGTTGATACGTGACTGCCTTGCCAGCTGCTCCAGGGATGCAACAGGTGACTGGAATTTGAGAAGTTAATGGGATGAATAACATAAAGACAGTAATGTATAGAAGTTGTTGTCAAATGTGTGTTAATTATATAAACATGTGAATAAGCTTCCATGCCCTGACTTCAAATAATTGCATGTAACAGAATTTGGAAGTTGCTGAAAATTGAGTTCATTCCGGCCTCCTTTTACTGGAACTACCTTCCAATTAATGCAGGGTGTGCCCTCTCTCAATAAATTTGTCCTTACTTTATATGATGCTTATATTCTCAAAATTAGGGTAGTGCAGTTTTAAAATATGACATTTGAATAAAACACTCTTATTTAATTTTCCATCTCAACAACTCACATCACATACTGCATTCGAGATTTATGCAGAAGATAGTAAGATACTAGTAGAGTTGTGCTGAAGATAATTTAAAATTCTTTGAAAAATGTGGAAAGTTTGTTTTCAAATTTGTCTCTTCAAATTACTAAACTAATATACACACAATAGTTTTACAGAAAATATAAAAAAAGATTTGTTAAGAGTGTAAAATTCTCAGTAAACATGTAACATATCATAGCACCGTTTTGATCAATTTATTTAATTATGAGTAATTAGTATCTTAGTGTGAAGCATGGTGAATAATACAGATGAAACTTGTTGGTTCTACTATAAGAACATAACAGTATGCACGGTTAAGGAATGTTTAAAATGAAGCCATTCGTATGAAGCACTTATTTTATCTGACAAATATCATTCATCACTTCTGTCACTACTGTGCCACATGTGAGTAACTGGGTGAGTGGGCTACAGTGGCACAACAATTGGGCGAGAAGGAAGTGGTGTCTGATAGTTGTCATGTAAAATAATGACACTATGTAACAGACAGACAGTTGTCTACTCTTAAAGAGGTATAACTGGAAATTAGTGGTGAAACTAGTTTATAAGATTATGCTTTAATTATTGTAGTATTCTATTTGTACTTATAAGGCTAAAAGTTTGATATTAGCTTATCAAGTCTATTATTTTTTGTTAAATTGAAAACACATCATAGGTACTATATAATATATATATATATATATATATATATATATATATATATATACACACACACACACAGATGTTTCTCATGAAAATGAGACAAGAAACAAGGACAGTGCAAAGAATTAAATTCTTTACAGGAAATTATATTAATATTTATTTTTAATGTCTAGAACTTGATTACAAGAAACCCAGGAAGAAGCATGGAAACACAAATTTACCAACCAAGCAGTACAATGCAGTAGTATGCACTGAAGTTAAAGTCCACTGTTTATGGCCCTATAGAATGTGTTTCTATAAATTAAGCATCTTCCCTTTGCATAAAATAAAGTGTTGGGATATTTATGTGTCCTGGAGTTCTTTAAAAATAAACGTAATATTAATATAATAGCGTTTTTATTGCTACAGGCCTCATATAAGTATATGTACTTCATTAATGGATTTACCTTCATTCTTTCCACTGTCAGAAAAGCAGCTAAGTTTGCAGTGAATGTAGCAAGCATGAGAACTACAAATAACCAGTAGGCTGCTACGAGCGTGCGTCCAGACAGAGCTTTTGGAGCTTCACCGCCACCTTGTGGTGTAAAGGAAGTCAGGGCAAACCAGAAACTTTCCTTTAGGGTGAATTCTCTGTAATAAAATATAGCAGACAGTTACTATGAACAGTATTGTTGGTTGCCTTCAGAGTGAGTACTAATTAAATACTAGCAGTGTGTTTTATGGGTATAATTTGAAAGGCATAAGAAATTAGGTGTAGGATTTTATGCTGTTCATAAAAATTGATGATGTGAGATAATTGTACAGTTTACTGTAAATCATCTGCTCTTGTCTCAATATTGTGAGTAGTTGATGACTCCATATGCTGTTAAACATGTAATATGATATGATATTTGTTTACTGCAGTTGGGTCTCCACCCAGTGGAAGTGGTCAGTAAACTTGTACAAAAATATGAAAGGGACAGCTACGTATAGAAAAAGAGAAGTAATACACAAAACAGTACAAAAGCACAGCATACACAAAATAGAAAACAAATATACAAAACAAGAAAACAGACATTAAAAGAATATTAAAAACATAAGTCAAGTAATTAGAAAATAACAAAGGGAAGCAAATAATAATGACACAGCATATTACACAGAACCTACATACAGCTACATAACTATAAATCAATAATAATGTATATATTTCACCAAAGATCTTCACTTCACTTCACTTCACTGCACTCCACTTCACTCCCCATTTTTCACTTCCCTATATTTTTTATGTGTATCACTACGCTTCCAACACCCTTCAGTTCTCAACACTTATATTTACTTTCCTAACCCTCTTTCTAAAAATATGCGATTTATAGGTTGAAGTCGCTAGCACCTCTGCAGACAGTTGGTTCATCAGTTTGATTGTCCTGCTTACAAAGGAGTATTAACCGATATCTGTTCATTTTCTGGCCCTAATTTTACGATCGTGATCATCCTTGTTAAGGTAACGTGGTACTGGTAACCTGTCCCCTATAGCTTTCCACGCCTGTTCACTGGTGTATGCTTTGTAGAGGGTGCAAATGCAAGCTACCTTCCTACATTGCACCAAGGTTTCCCAGTAATGCCTATACTGCTACGCACAGATGACAAACATTTTTTCCAAATTCTAAGTGGCTTGCAAATGTGAAGTTACTTTATGAGCCATTGGCATGAAAAGAATGGGCTTAGAAAATGGTAAGATGTTCATCACATTGCAGTGTTTGGTTGGCTGATTATTTTCAACATTAGTATGCTACAAGATAGGCCTCAGTGATGGTTTTTAGTATGAATATTCTAGTTCGGGTTCTCAATACAGTCTTTACAACATTAACTCTGAAGTCTGTTGTGAGAAAAAGTTAACAACATATTGCACAAACTTTATATTTTTGCATGTAACTTTTTAGGATGGAAGTTAACTGTTAACATTTTGCCAATATGTTAGGACTGAACGATACTGCAAAATTCTGCTTAATTTTCGTCTGTTTTAGATTATGAGTTATACACAGTATTTGATTTCAGACATGGTCTCAGAAGTAACAGATTTCTGTTTTTATTTACAGCAAAAACATCACCCATTTTTCTCAGTTGTACTAAATAAAGGTCATACATTATACCTGCATGGATAAGGATAAAGACTCTTGTTGTTCTGGGCACTGTATGGTGAGTACTTGTCAAGGATCCAGATCATGATGCCAGTCACTGTCAGAGCACCTACAATACTTAGCCACACTTCTAAACGCAGCACTGTCATGAATTTGAAGAGTGATGTCTTGCGAACAGGCTTCCGTATTACTGCCAACAAACATTATAAAAGAACAGTACTTTGTACTGAAGAAACACTTCTAAATGTTAGTACTCTATTCATTGTGTAGGTTACTAAGATAGAGATTGCAATTAGAAGTAGCATTATATTTATACAATGAGCTGTGAAAATCTTACTACAGCACCTAAGGTACTTTTTCTTACAGCTTTTCTGTGTACATTTTTATGATATATAATTTTGTGTTAGAACTGTGAGGCAATACGGGAAAGTTTCAAGATTGAATTCATATCTCAGATAAATACATTGTGGAGGAATGTGGCTGTGATAAGTGTCATCTGATACATTTTGTCCAGGTATGTTCACAGCTCATTTGACTGTAGTGTTTGAAGTTGTGGTGTGTTTATATCTTGCCAGTTTGGCAATGTCCAAGTGCACAGAACAGTGCATATGTGTTACATTTTTTGAGAAGATCAGGAATGATAACAACTGGATGTTCTCAGTTGATACAGCAATTATCCAAATATGATTTGAGTCCTTCCATTTTTTTAAAAACAAATTAGTATCTGTTAACAGGAAGGTTGCCATTTGATGAGTAGAAATAATAAATTGGTAACTCATATGTGCAAATTAGTACAAAATAACAGGAGATACACTTTTTTATTATTACCAACTTGATACACAAACTTCTTGTTCATTCACATAAATTATATAAAATTAAATTCCTCTACATGTTTCGAGCGCAATCCGCTCATCCTCAGGTGGTCAACGACGAAAATTGTACATATGCACCACTAAGCGGTTGCACAAGACGGTCACTTGCAGAGAGTGACAATACCAGAGGCTGCATGTGCACAATTTGCGTCATTGACCTCCTGAGGATGAGTGGATTGTGCTCGAAACATGTAGAGGAATTTAATTTTATATAATTTATGTGAATGAACAAGAAGTTTGTGTATCAAGTTGGTAATAATAAAAAAGTTATACTGTGATGCATGGCCAACCAAATATCAAGGAGATACACTGTTTAAGAAATGACAAAGAGGTTACAATTTCTTGTAGTTCGTGTCAGACCATTTTAAGTGAGGGTTTTAGAATATCATTCCTTGATTGCAGACACAGGAACAGAAAGAAAATCACTTGTCTGTGGTATCTGATTTGTTTGAATGTGCGGAAAATTATGAAAATTTATTTAAGATATTACAAGGCCACGAAATGTAGATCTGCAGCTGCGAACCTGAAAATGAGCAGCTGTCATCACAAGGGAATGCAGAGTATTGTGAATTACTGCAGTGAGACTTTAGCTAGTGGTGATGACAGTCCCCTTGCTCACTCACTGAAACTTATGCACTAGTTTTTAGCTACATACATTATTGGACAACCAGTTGGTCTCCTTACTCCCTCGATGTGACTTACAGTGACACTTAATTGTTCTGTACATTTAAGGAAACCTTGAGAGAAAAAGGTGTGACAACTATAATGCAGTGGAGCAGTGCATGGTAGTGCAAATATTGAGTTCAGAGGTGCCTCCAGCACTAACAGAAGTGGCAAAATAATGTCAGCATGTGTTTTTATGCTGAAGGAGTATATTTTGAAGAGTAATAACATTCAAGCACCATAAGTAGGTGTATGTGTGAATGAAGTTTTCAGTCTTAATATTTATTTTACCATCTTGTGTATAAACATTTGTGGAGCACAAAAATAAACTTATGGCTAAATGTAACATCACATATAAAAAATTAGCAACAATTAATCCAAAGAATCTATTGTTATTAGCATGTATTAGATTATACTAGCAGGTGTACATGGCGTTGCCCAGGATGACCAATGGCGAAACCGGATAGCAATTTTGTGTATTATATAACAAAAAACGGGGGACGGAATAAATTGTGGAAATGTAGCGGAGTGAAATATGCGCCATGTTACGAACAAAAGGCTTCACAACTTACGCAGAAGCACACACGTGCAAGAAGAAGAAGGCAGCATCGTGAATGTATACAATGTCTTGTTCGAAAATTAATAGGAAAGCAAAGACATGTAACGAAATTGGAATGTTACCGTCTGTTTGAAATGTCACTGAAGTTTTTTGTTTTCCCTTCAGGAGTCGGAATGTAAATGTTTGTAGGGTTT
>Ga0268261_10001833_pt1 | contig 14948 bp, 17 predicted proteins | sample TergutNc150P1_FD_190353 | JGI IMG/M metagenome (GOLD analysis project Ga0268261, IMG submission 190353) | Nasutitermes corniger P1 segment gut microbial community from laboratory colony in Florida, USA - Nc150 P1 (SPAdes) (version 2) | ecosystem: Host-associated > Arthropoda: Insects >... | reverse complement strand
CTACGCAAAATGTGACCAATCCAGTTCGCCTTCCGTTTACGTATTTCATGTAGGATATTCCTCTGCTCCTTGACTCTAAGCAATACATCTTCATTTCTCACATGATCAGTCCAACTGATCTTTTCCGTCCTCCTCAAGCACCATATTTCAAAACTTTCTAGGTGTTTCTGTTCCATTGCCCGAAGCGTCCAAGTTTCAGCACCATATAAAGCCATGCTCCAAACGTAGCACTTCACTACTTTCTTCCTGAATTCCAAGTCAAATGTGCTAGTAAAAAGATTTCTCTTCTTGTTGAATGCAGCTTTAGCCATAGCAATCCTACACTTCATTTCACAAGTACATTTTCCATCAATTGTTATAATGCTACCCAAATATTTAAAAGATTCCACATTCTCCAGTTGTTTTTGGTCTATGATAATTTTTACTTGCAATGGTTGTCTTGAAATTCTCATTACTTTTGTTTTTCCACATTCAATTCCATTCCATACCATCTTCCTATGTCCTATAGCACCTTTTCTTCCTTATCCAGTAACACAAGGTCATCTGCATATTTCACAGTGTGAATGATTTGCCCGCCCATTTTGAAGTCTCCAACCCTTCCAAAGCTTCCTTGGTTTGGTATTCGCTGTACAAGTTGAACAGAATTGGTGACAAACAGCATCCTTCTCTAACTCTTTTTCCAATCTTCACACTTCCTGTCTCCCCTCGGTTCAGTCGCACTTTAACACACTGAACCATGGTAAGGCCCCTGTATTATCACCCGGATCGACGTCTTATACCAGATTCAGAAGCATTCAAGGGCAAAGTTAATGATCGTCCACCTGGAAAGACTGGCACCATACCTAGTGGCTACTCAGGACGAGTAGCCTTGAAGTGAGCAGTGTGATGACCAGGACGGCCCGTGACCTCACTACTACCAGAACGTTGCCGCACAAGAAAAGGACAGAACATTGTGGCGGTGTCTTGAATTACGTGGAAAGTTCGAGAAAGAAATAAGCGCTATACAAGGCCAGCGTTCAGCAGGAGAGTCAGTGTTCGCGAGACAGCGTGTGCGTCTGGCGGCAAGGGAGTGATAACGCCTGAGTGGATGACAAACTGCAACTTCGAAACTGCATAATGCGGTGCAAGTGGAGAAGTGTGTCTGTAAAGTACTATGTTCGAGACCAGAGTCAGGACTATGAGCCCGGAGAAGGGGATGTATGAGTACAGAATTATATTTGGAGATTGATTCTTGAAATTCTGGTGAAGTGTTGTGTTCATTAATGTTTTAATTCTTCTACGTGTAGTATCATTAACACTGTTATTTGTCAAACCCAGGGCCTATCTGTTTCTACACACACACACACATATATATATATATATACATATACATACATACATATATACTCCTAAAAGCCACTTAAAAATAAATATAAAAGAGGGGGCGCTGATAATCCCTTAACCCGACCAGCAGAAAAACAAGCTACAGCAAACAAAACTCGGGATTTATTCAACACACTCCCCACGAATCTCAATACATTTCTTAGCCCGTATCTGTATTGTTAACCACTAAAAAAATTCAAACGTTTCTCCATCCAACAAGGTCTCCGCGGCAGCAATGACCTCCGCGTCGGACGAAAAATGGGCGACCTTTCAATTCTTTCTTTAGTCCAGGGAACAGGCGGTAGTCAGACGGGGTCAAATACGGAGAATACAATGGGTGATCAAGACGTTGGAAGCCCAGGTAGGACAGATTCTTCTGGGTTGCAAGTGCCAGGTGAGCCGGGGCATTTTCGTGAAAGATTAGCTCGTGAATTTGATCGATAATCTCCGGGGTGATCACTGTTTTGGGTGGTCCAGGGCGAGGCGCATCACAAGTGGAAATATCACCAGGGTTAAACTGGGCCGCTCAGTTTTTTATGGTTGCATACGATAGTACATGTTCCCCTAATTTTTCTGTCAGAATGGCGTAAATGTCCTTCGGCGCCTTGCCTTGCAGGAAAGAAACATGACGACAGCTCGCTTCTCGATGTAGTTGAAATAGCGCGCGTCGCCTCACATGCTTCCTTTCCGTCTGTACCTGCTCTGGTTCAGATACATAAAAACATTTAACAAGAAGTTCACGTAATTGGCAGGATAAAAGAACACCTTTTTCATTTTCTTAATTAAACACTAAACACAATGTTGATGTTTAATGTAACTAATGCTTGTCACTCGTCGCACCAATTGTTTGTAGTTATGAAGTATATGAAACACTTATGTACTTGATAACTGTTTGTTTGCATTTAATGTGTTGAGTCTGTGATTTATACTACAGTCACTGAATTTCACTGTGAGCAAGTGAATAAAGCAATATAATTTGCTACCCTATGCAGCAAGACATATACCTTTATATGTGAACTAACGTATGCACACACAAAAGTCTCTGAGCAACATCCTGCATGGTGCGTCTCCGTATGAGAACCTAACGCGTCCTGCACCCTGACAAGCACGCACTCAAATGAAGCGACGCACTCGCTAATTGCGTGTCTTGGGGGAGACCCTATGTCACCAAACTAGTTTGAACCGGTCATTTGCCGCCTTTCTGCATCTCGTAACTTCTAACCCGTGACATTGCGTCAGCCGGATGAACTTGCACAAAAGTGATATTGTACAATCTGACGCAAATATATATAAACGAAACTACTAACATCACCACACATAATTCCATGCGTGAACACGTCTCTGTAACAAGAAAATACTTGCAATACGGCAAATGAACAGACCCCTCTTTCCAAGGACACTATGGATTCGTCCTATGACTTCGGAAAGTAGGTCAGACTAAAGACTCGTACAAGGTTCAAACAGTACAATCATAATACTTTAGCATGAAAATCTTCGAACATATCAATGTTCTGAGATGTAACAGTGAACTACATGTACTGGCGATCATGTTAACACAGGTGGTCAACAGACATGGTGTGTCCGCTCACATGTGCGATATATTGTGTATTCCATCTATAGCAGACACTTGCTGCTCCATGCAGTCTTCAAATGACTGGGCAGTTCAAAGACACCCGTCCAGCAGTAACGCACACTGTGCTCTGAATCATTCACGTCAAGCAGTAAGCACATAAACAAAGAAACAATTTAAATATAAATTGAAATATAAAAACCACGAGTCATTAAATGTTTTCAGCAAAAATAGAAATTACTTCAAAAACAGAAGTGTGGTTCATGTAACAATGCCGACATATTGGCTTCTTTACTTACAGCACTGAACATTAATAGTGTATGGACAGTTCAATTATAGAATAAGAATTGTAGGGGCCTAACCATGGTCAATAAAGTAACTCAGCTTCCTTCCACAATATGACAGTGTATTGAGACAAAATTCTACAGTGTCTGTAACAGTTTTAAACAGTACTTCCAGGAGAGTGAACATATATATGCCACAACACAAACATACATAATTTCTATGGAGTATCTGCTCACAAATCTAATTTACTGCATTGAATGAATTATCTACTTATTACGTAGCACATGTATTTATGATAAAAGCACCGATCTCATCAAATTGTCTTTCAAAACATCTCAACCAGCACATAAACGGCATTTTGAAGACTCACTGCAAGACAGATGTCTATAGAAACTGAACCTACCCACAGTAACAGGTGAGCGGCAAAATTCATCACATTCCATTACTTTAGCAATTTTTAAATATTTTCTCACAAATTTCCCGCTCCTTCAGACAGTATATAAACGGAATTTAGATGACTCATTGCAAGACAGATGTCTACAGAAACCGAACTTCCCCACAGTAACAGCTCAAAGGCAAAAAACATAACATTCCAATATTTTAACAATTTTTAAATATTTTCTCACAAATTTCACGCTCCTTCAGACAGCACATAAACGGCATTTTGAAGACTCACTGCAAGACAGACATATACAGAAACTGAACTTGGCCACAGTACCAGCTGAGCGGCAAAACACATAACATATTCCATTACTTCAGCAATTTTTAAACATTTTCTCACAACTTTCAGCTCCTTCAGACAGCACATACTGCAACAATGTCCTAAACTCAAACAGTGAATTCTTCCACGTGTCACAAAATTCACAAGTCTTCTTTTGTTCCAACTGAATGTAGGCCGATTTGTGGGCCAGTCTCAATGACCGAACACATAACTGAACATTCTGAAACCTTCGAATCAATTTAGCAACCAGGCTGCTACATACAGAGGAAATCTGAATGTCATTGCTAAATCAAGCCAAGCCAAGCCAAAATGTTAACTGGGAGCAGAGACTTGTGCGAAGCGCATGTCGACGTCCCCCTGTCATTCCTGCGTTTGACCGCATCGCTGGGCTCTAAGACACCTTAACTCTAATAGAAGAATACGCTAACGCTAACGATTTTGAAGTCAGGCTGAGGGCCTTGATTAGTTTTGACAAAGACTACTGCCTATATGGCGTAAACTAATTAAAGGAGGGATAAACTTTGCTTGGTTCGCTGTCTGGGTTCCGAGACCAGACTGGCTCGGTCGCAAAAACGAATTTGTCAGGCGCTTAGGTAAACTCGTCGCGCCTGGGGAGCGGAGTGCGGGACGTGCCCCGACTTAACATCGTGTACCCTGGCATTTGCCTCACAACTGAAGAAAATCACGGAAAACCTCAGAGTAGCCGAAAGGTGCTCGGCTGATCAGCGCCGAACGCGATTCGTTTGGTCCACTTGGCCATGGCGGGCGATGGCCTCGACTGGCCTGCTGGCTCCTGCCGCCCTTGGCGTACGTCTAAGGCGACCGGGACGACCTTCGGTAAGCGTACGTATCTACCGAGTTGCAGTACAAGGGGGCTCTCCACGCAAGCTAACTTTGAGTCGGAGCTCGCAGTCAGGGGTCTGATGTGGTCGGCAAACAGCGGAACACCCAGGTCCTCGTGTATCTGCATGTTACGTACCAGGGGGCACCAGTAGCAAGGCGGGGACACTTGGATTGCAACACCTGTAACCTCCGGAAATGGGAGCGGGCAGCGGACCTCCAAGCGGGCATGCATAATCCATCACGAGGCGGATGAGCTGCTTATATAGCAGGACACCGTTCCTGATGGAGAGATCACTCTTCCTATTCAGGAGGGGACCCAGCATACCCATCCTTTGCGCAGTCCTCTTCCTCACCTGATCGATGTGTGGCGACCAGGTGAGTCATGTATCTTGGGTTACCCCAGATAACGAGATCTGTCGACCCATTCGATTGGTTCCCCGAAGCGTGTTACTGGTTGGGGTTGAATGAAGTACCGTCCAGCACGCCCTGGTGCTCTTGGAAACATTAATGGCGATCGTCCATTCACTCAACCACCGTTGAAGGTCGTTGAGGTATGACTCCAGGTAGCTAACGAGCAGCGTCGGCTTGCGGGACGTGGTTATGATGGCCGTGTCATTCGCGTAGAGAGCTAACACGACGTGGTGTGAGGGTGAGAGCATGTCGTTGAAATACAGACTGAAGAGGACAGGGGAGATCAATCCACCCTGAGCCACCCCAGCCATCATGCCGAGATGACGTGGCCGTTTGGAAGGACGCTTTCAAACGGCCGGTCCCGGAGGTATGATAAGATACTATGGACTATGTAGGACGGGAATTTGAGGAGTGTTAGCTTGTAAAAAAACTATCGATCCAGAGGGTATCGAAGGCTTTGGCCACATTGAGTAAAACTGAGCCTGTTATCCTATTTTCACCGAGGTTCCTGCTTATTCATTCAACAAGGCGGGCCAGATGCAAGGACGTGCTCTGTCTGGGTCTGAACCCAAACTGCTCGTCTCGCATTAGACCGCGCTCGCTTACTTCATGTAAGATCCTAGCTAATAGGATCTTTTCAAATAGCTTACCAATCGAGTCCAACAGACTAATGGGTCGATAGGATGATGGTAATGCCGGATCCTTCCCCGGTTTAAGGATAGAAATCACCCGAGCGTGCTTCCACAAGGAAGGGAAGTGATGGGTGAGAATTCCATTGAAGATCCGGACCAGGAGAGATAGCGCTCGCTGGGGAAGATGCTTCAAGGCTCTGTTCGGTATACCGTTTGAGCCAGGAGCCTTGCCGAGTGTGAGAACCCTGATGTCTTCGTGAACTTCGTCAGGGTTGGTTAACTTGGGTTCGCTGGCAGGCGTCAGAAAGTACCTCAGCGCCACATAAACCAACTCAATAACTGCCGGGACCGAAGGGTCGCCACCGGCTGAAACTGAGTCTCCACAGTGTCAGCAAGGTAGAGCGATACACCCCGGGGTGACCAGGGGAAGGCGGAATAGGAATTCTCATCACCCGCTTGGACATTCTCCACAGCGACTGGTCTTCGGAATCGAAGGATTCCAATGTGGCACTCCACTCGTCGTTCAACTCGTTGAGCCGGCGAGTCACTGACCTCTGCAGGCGGTTGACTTCGGCTGTCAGAGTGGGGTCCCTGGTGACCTGCCAATGCCTCCGCAGCCGATTCGTCAGGCGTATTTCGTCCTTAATACCGGCCGGTATCGGAGGCCGTGGGTCGGCACGCGGGCGACGCTTGGGAATAGATGCCGCCAGAGCCATCAGGACGGGGCCGCAGAAGTTCTCAACGCACTTGTCAATTGCCATCCCGTCGTGTAATTCCGGATCGAAGGGAATTTGATCTTCCAAGTGAGTTTGGAAGTTGGCCCAATCAGTGCCTCTGCAATCAGGGCGATCCACTGGAAGGATGAGCGACACGTAGTGTCAATGAGTACCGGGAGGTGGTCTGAGCTTAGCGCAGAGCACAAAGTCAGATACATCGGGAATGTTTCTTGGTTATCACGATGTCCAAGACATCGGGAGTAGCCAAGGGGTTGTATGGGTTAGTGGTTGGGGTAACCGGTCCAAAGATCAGACAGGAGTTCCCGTCGGCATAATCACGCAGGAGTTTCCCCCTTCTTGAGCTCAGCCGCGAGTTCCAATCCACGTGTTTTGCGTTGAAGTCGGCGGCCATCAAGACCGGGATTCCCCCGCCGAAACAGGGAGACAGGTCCGCTCCGATCAGTGGGCGGGAAGGGTAGAGATAAGCCGCAAGAATTTTCACCGGTTTGCCGGACATTCTGACCCGGATGGCAGTAGCCTCCAAGTGGGTCAGTCCCGGAATGGGTACTGAGTGGAGGGCCATACAACGGCGGACCAGGATGGCTGTACCGCCCCCTGCCGTAGGTCTGTCTGTGCGGTGGCAGACAATTTTGCAAGCCGGAAGGCTTGACCATGGTTGAGGAATGTCTCACACAAATATCGACACCGTGTTGGTTGAGAAAATGCTCCAGTTCAAGCTTCCTGCCGCGCACTCCGTCCGCGTTCCAGCAGGCGAGGCGCAAGGCTTTAGCTCGCTCCGTCCTCCTAAGGCGTGCTGCCATATTCGGCCACAAAAGACGGTCTTCAGGACAGCCCGAGGGCGGGCTGCCCCTGTGAGAAGGGAGGAGATGGATGTGAGAAGCCGACCAGTCAGCTCCACACATGCATGTAGGGAAGATGATCGAGATCAAAAAATTTCCTCGAGTGGGGAGCTGGAACATTGGTTTGGGACGTACATGGCTGGGGGTAGTGGGTTTAGCGGTCGCGGTTTTGACACCCGCGGCTGCGTTCTTCTTAGACTTCCCAGCAGCCAGCTTAGGGGCTGCTGTGGTTTTGGGCTCAGACTTCTGAGGTCTGGCCTTCTTCCTGGTGGCGGTAACTTTAGTCTTCTCGGAAGCTTCCGTGACCGGCTGGGAAGGGGGATGTGGAATAGTGGTTGGAGGGATAGTGGCCTTGATAACACGCCCCACTCGAACGACATGATTCCTCCCCTCGCCCAGGTCCAATTGCTCGACAGAAGGCGCGGCCCGCTATTCTTTCGGTGCGGTAAGGTGGGCTGTGAAGGCGCAATTTCGGCCACGGTGGAGAGCCTGCTTTGCAAGTGCGGCCTTCGCCTCTTCCCAATTCACTCAGCCACGGTAGTTGGCGGTGTGGTTTCCCCCGCAGCCGCAGCACTGGGGCTCTTCCCGCGGGGTACAGCAACCACCGGAGAGGTGGGAGCCCCTACACGCGACGCACCGGGGTGCGTAAACGCAGTTTCGCTGCGTGTCCAAAGCGCTTGCATTGCATTGGGCCTTTCGGGGCCATGTTCGATTCCACCGACACTCGCAAGCCGCAGAGTTCGGTGAGAGATCGTACTTTCGACACCTCAGGGCCCCGCGCCACTGATACAAAAACGTGGGTGTGGGAAGACGTTCCTTGGCGGGGTCCTGGTCGCGACGGCCGGAGCGCAGCTATGTGACACCCTGGACACGAATGTTCAGGGATTCCAGCTCCTCCCGGACGACGCTCGCAGGTATACCCCTACCCAGGTTCTTTACCACACACAGCGGTACTCCGAGAGCGTGAAGGTGTGGAAACCCACACATTCCCTCCCATCGAGGTCCACAGTACGCCGACAGCGGCTCTGAACACGTCAGCTGTTGATGATACGACCATGAACTCGCTCTTGAGTTGGGCCGTCAGGCCACCAGAGCAGGATGCCCGCAACGCGGTCAGGAAGGCACAGGTGTCACGAACACCTAAAATAAAAATGGGCGTCTTTTTAGGACGCTCCCCTACCTACAGGCAGGTGTTGGCCACCTGGGCGTTAGGAGTGGCGCCATCTGGCATGTCATTCAGAGGTTCGGATATGTCACTAAACATGCGCCTATTGGCTGTCTAGGATGAGACAGTGGGTTCGGACATGTCCGAATACATGGCTGTGGGTTTGAGCGACACATTTGGCTGACTTGGGGCGACGGGCCCAGCCAATGCAACCACGTAAGTCACCTCGCCCTCGGGGGGGCCTGAGTTGCCGGCTGCCTAAGGCAGCTTGTTCGCCCGTGACAGAAGTAAACGCGGGCAGAGGCGAGCACCCAGCGCCAGGAGTTGGGCGCCTATCGGCGGGCTGAGTTGAGCCGCCCGAGCTAACCAGCTCGTTGGCTTTACGCTTGCCCGCGTTCAGAATTGGAGGATGCTGGGAAGCCTTGTGCGCACAACTGAGCGTGTTGCTGTGGCTCCCGGCGGACATCAATGACTTCCTCTTTTTTGCTCGAAGCGAGAGCTGTCCTTATCTCTTTCAGAAGTGCAGGGGAAGGCTGCACAGTACAAAGAGCCTTTATAAAGGCTACCTCTTCCTGTCTGAGCATGATGCTTAGGCAGGAAACCTGTAAGAAGGAAAGAAAAGTTCCTGTTACTCCGCCTGTTGTATCTTCTAATACTGGTCTCGAAAATCAATACCTGCTCCCCGTTGACTCAGCGCAAACCGGTTCTCACTTGTCGGGACACTCCACTCAGTAGCTACTGCTCTCACCAAGCACCGGCCGGTATCACTAATCTGTGTACCAACCGTCGCCATTGCTAAATGCGTCAAACACATTAAGATATAAGGCATAAGAACTAGGAGGGGCTTAGCTATACAGTGTCATCGAAAAAGAAGAACCGGAATTGAAAACGCTATAACCTAAAAATTAGTGCACGGATTTACACGTTTGGCGTCTTAAAATGTTCAGAAAAGTTCAAAGTTTTAGACTTACCTTAGTACATTTGTAAATTAATTATTTTAACTCAAGTTTAAAATTAATTTTAAAATAATTAATGTAAAGTTAAACTTAATTTCAACAGCGGAGGCGCTCGTCGTTGACACGGGAACCGCAAGTGGGTGACCTTCAGACGCTGGGGCGATGTTCACGCCGGTGGTGAGTCATGTGCACGTGTTGGGGAGGGGGAGACTTTGGAACAGTTGCGTCATTGTCTTCCAGTTTTAATCATTGCGCGGCAGGATGTGGACGGTTCTCCAAAAGGCTCAATTTGTGTTGTGGTATGCAGAACTGAAATCGGTTATCGCAGTACTGCGTAAGTGGCGACGTTTACATCCAGGAGAAAACACTCCAACGGACAAGTCTTTGAAACGGTGGTTGAATCAGTTTAAAGAAACAGGTACTGTTGAAAAACAAAAATCTACTGGCCGACCAAGACCACCGGAAGATGTTGAACGCATAAGGCAATCCTGCATTATAAGCAATAAAAATCAATTGCAAATAAAAGTGTAACATTAGGGATTCCAAAAACTACCATTCGAAATGCTTGAGGCTCCATGCTTACAAGATTCAGCTGAAATAGGAAATGAAACATGATGACAGACCAAAAGGTTTCGAATTTGCCACGTTCATGCTCAACGCCATTGATGAAGACGAATCCTTCCTACAGCGCATTTGTTTTTCGGACGAGGCAACATTTTATGTAAATGGGTGTGTTAATCGATACAACTGCCGCATTTGGGGAATAAAGCAGCCGAATGAGATTCACGGGTATCTTCGACGTTCACCATAAGTGAACGTCATGTGTGGGCTTCTGTACGATCGTGTTATTGGTCCCTTCTTTAGTGACAGCACCATTACTGGGGTTGTCAATCTCGACTAACATGAACAGTACGTGTTTCCACAGATTGAAACCTTCGAACAAGAAACTGTAAGTAGTGTTATTTTTATGGAAGATGGAGTTCCTCCACATTTGAGTTCCTTTGAGATTGGCGTCTTAAATGAGAGATTCCCTGATGCCTGGATTGGAAGGGGTGGACTAATACCCTGGACATCTCGAAGCCCCGATCTCTCCACTTGATTTTTTCGTGGGAGTACATTAAGAACATTGTGTATGCTAAGAAGGTAAGGAACATCCAGCACCTGCAAAAAAATATCACATCAGCCATTGAAAGTGTAACACGAGACATTCAGAAAACGTGGCATGAAACAGAATTTCGTTTGGAGTCTCCAGAGATACAAACGGTGCACATATTGAAATGTACTATAGTAAGTCTAAATCTTTAAAATTTCTGAACACTTTAAGATGCCCAACGTGGAAATCTGTCTAGCACTTTTTAAAATATAGCGGTTTCAAATCCCGTCCATCTTTTTCGACGACCCTGTACGTCCTGCAGTACTGTGAGGCACTACTGATTAAATCTGATGAGAATGTCCAGTTACCTGGATGACTAAGGTCTTCATTTTCGGCGTTACAAGTCTTAAGCATTTCCAAAGCTAAGCAGAGGATACATGCAAGTTTTCACTTCGCACACACCCACGTTCGTGCTTTTAGGTGATACAGAAAATGCCTCAACATATGCATAGCTCAACACAAAACAAATATTATATTACATTCTTCTGTTACCAGAATATGCAACGACTTTAACAAATTCTAACAGTTTTCTGCGGTAGCAGTATGGAGGACTGAAGCCTTGACCTCAGAATCTAATTAAATATTTTACAGATTACTTCTCCAGACATACACTAAACGAGTAGTAATGCTTTTACAAAAACAACTGTCTTGCAGTCTAGTAAACCTCAAGCATATATGCAAAAATAAGATCATCTGACTACAGGCGCTGCAACCAGTACTGACCACCATCAAATCATATGTGCACGAAGGTCAAGATCGAGTAGCTGACCATATCCTACTTCAACTGTACAACGATGTGTGATCAGTTCTTGATACATTGACGTTACTTGTAATGGATATCGCACTCATTACGTGCCTTCTTTCTCAAAATTATTTATGTATGCCGAAAGAACACGTATACACACAACTTTAAGGCTACACATTATATATTCATATTCATTCATTCATTAGTCTGTCTTACGACAGGTCTAAAGAATCTTCCGAAGCGAGCTCTCCACATAGTGCGATCCGAAGCTTCCTCTTTCAAATGATAGTATCCTCTCCTTTCCTTAAGGTCATCCAAAAGTTTCCTACGTCTTCTTCCTTTTCTTCCAGTCATTTCTATCCCCCCTTGTACCGTTCCTTCAATAACCCGTTGTAGAAGGCAGTTTCTACGCAAAATGTGACCAAACCATTTCGCCTTCCGTTTAAGTATTTCATGTAGGATATTCCTCTGCTCCTTGACTCTAAGCAATACATCTGCATTTCTCACATGATCAGTCAATCTGATCATTTCCAACCTTCTCCAACACATTTCTTAACTTTCCAGGTGTTTCTGATCTATTGCCCGAAGCGTCCAAGTTTCAGCACCATATAAAGCTATGCTCCAAACGTAGCACTTCACTAGATTCTTCCTCAATTCCAAGTACAATGTGCTAGTAAAAAGAGTCCTCTTCTTGTTGAATGCAGCTTTAGCCCTAGCAATCCTACACTTAATTTCACAAGTACATCTTCCATCATTTGTTAAAATGCTACCCAAATATTTAACAGATTCCACATTCTCCAGTTGCTTTTGGTCTGTCATAACTTGCACTGGGAATGGTTGTCGTGAAATTCTCATTACGTTTTTCCACATTCATCTCGGTTCCATAGCATCTTCCAATTTCAATTAGTTTATCAATCATGTCCTGTAGCACATTTTCTTCCTTAGCCAGTAACACAAGGTCACCTGCACATTTCACAGTGTAAATGATTTGCCCGCCTATTTTGAAGTCTCACAACACTTCCAAAGCTTCCTTGGTAAGGTATTCGATGTATAAGTAGAACAGAATTGGTGACAAACAGCATCATGGTCTAACGCTTCTTCCAGTCTTCAAACTCCTTGTCTCCCCTCGGTTCAATCGCACTTTAACACTCTGAGCAATGTACAAGTTGCTAATCAGTTTTTTTTTCACGCCAGTCAATACCAGTTTCCTTTAGAATCTGCATTAATTTGGTCCAGTTGACTCGGTCAAACGCCTTCTGCCAGTCTATGAAGCAAACACTTAGTTCCTTATCTATCTCCAAGGTTCGTTCTGATATTCTCAGCATCCCAATTGCATCCCTAGTTCCTTTCCTCTTCTAAATCCAAACTGATCTTCTCCGAGTACATCCTCAATTTTCTTTTCAATCCTTCTAAGTGTCTTTGCTACTACCTTCCCCTTATGTGCGATAGGCTAATTGAGCGATGGTCGCTGCATTTTGTAGATTGTGGCTTCTTCTTTAAAGCAATCATTGTAACTTCCGTGAAGTCCTTGGGCCACTCTCCAGTTTCATAAATGGTGTTGATCAATTTCGTCATTATTTTTAAACCACTGTCTCCAAATAATTTGAGCACATCTCCAAGTACATCATCTCCGGTAGCCTTCTTATTCCTCATTTCCTTGATGGCTTTTTCCACTTCACTTTGCAAAATATATGGACCCTTCTCGCCTGCATATACTTCCTCTTCAGGTTCGACTTCTAGGGTTACTGGTCGATTAGCTCGATCGTGTAGTTCTGTAATATAAATCTCCCAAATTTTCAACACTTGACTTTTCTCTAATATTCTATTCCCTTGGGAGTTTTCGATGCCAATATTTTGGATCCCTTGGGTATCCTTCCAGCCTAGTTCTTTTGCCTTCATGTACATCAAATCATAACGCCACGTTCTTTCATATTCCATCATTTCGTTACATGTGTACTCAAGATATTACTTTTTTGCATTATCTGTGACTCTTTTCAATTCTTTTCTCAGCCCCCGGTAGTTCTTCCTGCCTTCTTCAATGTTGACATTCTTCCATTTCCTTCTTTCATCCATTTTACTGATCATTTCCAGTGTAATCCATGGTTTTCTTGCTATCTTCTCGACTTTCCCAACCAGATCACTGAGAGTATCTAAGACACATTTCTTTATATTGTGCCACTGAACTTCAACATTCCCACTGTCACATTCAATTGCACCGATTATCCCTTCTAGAGTATCCTGCACTCTTTGTTTTTGAGTATACAATTTCTCCAACTCCCATTGTGGTCATCTCCTTTGGAACCACATAATTGTCTTCAATCTGGTGCAGATCTTGGCAACTAGTAAGTTGTGGTCAGAGACGATATCTGCTCCACGCAGAGTCTGCACATCTTTCATACTTTGGAAATTAATGTTTTACGAGTATGCAGTCCAACTGATGCCGACTCCGATCTCCTGATGCCTTCCATGTGTAGTCTTCTCTTAGGCTTCCTGAACCATGTGTTGGTGACAATCAGTCCATTTATATCACAGAAGTTAATAAGCATTTGGCCTCTGTGATTCTTTCTTCCTAGGCCATGTGGTCCAACAATGTTCCTAAATGGTTCATCTCCAACAACACTATTGCAGTTCCCCATTATGATGGTGTTTGTGTTACCCTTTCCATCTTCTTCAAGAATTTCTTCAATTATTCCACACAACTCTTCAACTTCATCCTCATGCTCCGATGTTGGCATGTAAACTTGAATTATCAAAATATTTGTCTACTCTGCCTGTAGATTACTAGCGATGATTCTGTCATCATAAACAATCTATTTAACAACACTTCTCACCACACTTTTATACACCTTTTGCAGCACGTTCACCCTCGGAATAATACACTGTATAATCACAACTTCTTATTTCACCTTGTCCATTCCATCGCACTTCACTGACACCTAGAATAGACACCCCGTTGTTCTGCATTTCCTTTTTCAAATTTTCCAATTTGCCTCCTCGATTCAAAGTTCTGACATTCCACGTTCCAATCTTGTAGCTGTGTTGTCATTGTTCTTTCATTTGTAATCCTTCTAGTAAACGTTGGACCTGCTGCTGGATATGTACCCTAGAAACACCCCCTCGGACGTCCGAATGGGGGAGTAGTTTACCTCCGGATTGTTTGACTCTAGAGGAAGCAACTCGCATGTGTATCTCAGTTTTTGGAAAGAGACTATCAAAGAAAAGTAATAATGTAGTAGTATTTCCATTTGCTTTCCACATCGCAGTACAGCAGCCGTTCAAACCACTCTGGTCACGCCTGTTGCTATACGATCTTAAACCATCTCAAGCATAATTTGCTCAGCGCATCAAGTCGTTACTGATGACGCTGCTTCCGGCATCAGAAAAATTTTTATCGAAGTTCCCTTCTTCTAGGTTTCTCTCTTCGTCTGGTTTCTACCCTCTTGACCTGTCCGGCGCGGGAGACCGTGCTGGTAGCAATGCTACCGCCGGCCTAGCTCTCAGAGTTACTGGAACTCACAAGCCCCTCCAC
>Ga0268261_10001832_pt1 | contig 14954 bp, 7 predicted proteins | sample TergutNc150P1_FD_190353 | JGI IMG/M metagenome (GOLD analysis project Ga0268261, IMG submission 190353) | Nasutitermes corniger P1 segment gut microbial community from laboratory colony in Florida, USA - Nc150 P1 (SPAdes) (version 2) | ecosystem: Host-associated > Arthropoda: Insects > Digestive... | reverse complement strand
CTATAATTTTGTTATCTATTACAATTTTAGTTCTTACTGGATCTCGTCCTCTAAATGCCATCGATTTTGTTTTCTGTACAGATATAGTTAAACCATACTCTGTTATTATTTGATTTAATTTATGCACTGCTCTCTGTAGGTTATCTTCTCTGTCTGCTATTATGACTTGGTCGTCTGCAAATAACAGCGTTGACAGTTGCTGGATTTTGAAAGTTTAATTCCGGTTATGTCTTGTTTTTGCCATTTGGTTATTATTTCATCTAAATATATGTTAAACAATGTAGGTGAAAGTGGGCAACCTTGGCGGAATCTTATTTTTGTATTTGAAACAGATTTATGATCAAAACTACAACATACGAACATGTGCTTAATTTTAGGTAGTCACGGCGATAAAGATGATAATTAAAATCGTCTAGAATATGACGTCATGGCGATTGTTCCCGACACTTCAGAGGAGCTTGTTGCTTCTACCGTCATGGTGCAAGAAATTTAAGTTATACGTGGAATACTCTGAAGCAGCAACGTCGATTATAATCGACGTTGCTGCCTTGTCAACTGGCAAATAATAATTATTTGCCAGTTGACAAGGCATCATGTGCCAGAAGACATTATTCAAACTACATATAAAATGTGCTGATGATTTTCTCTGTAAATTTCTTGAACAGGTCATCAGTATCTTTCAGTGATGTTTTAGTGTATGTATTAGGGTATTACTTGTAGGCCTACTGTCCTCTGTATAGTGCCGAAGATAATTATGCATGGAGCTGTACCTCCACTGCCCTAATTACCTTATTGTTGTGCTTAATTAAGCACAGGCACAACTTTATACCCCACATAAATGAAGTTCATGTTGGCCGAACCTGAAATTTTTAGTTCGTGACAAGGCGGCCATTGCCGTTGTGCCTGTGCATTCATTACACCAAGGAAGAAGTGAGTAATTGCCAGGGTTATTTAGCGAATATTTAGCAGTTGGAGCTATTGTGCTGGCATATTGCTTTGACAAGAATGAGATACTGGCCCGGAAACAATTTGTGAAGAACACGGTCGTTGGTATGCCTGCTGTATTTCTAGTCACTTCCACACCTACATATTGGCAGCACAAACTTGTATCAAGGCAACGAGTTGTGTAAGCGGAGGATGAGGATAACGTCACTCTGAGGGTAATATTTCGTGGCCGTTTGTGATTCATTCACGGCTGAAGGACGTAAAGTGTGCATAATTTGCTCCAACGCTTGGCGTCAACGCCCAGACACCGTAGTGAGAGTTCTTGGTCTGTGTTGATTGAACTTCCGGAACAGGTAATCCTGATCAGCGCTGTCCAGGTTACAGCCGTTTTATTGGTACCCATATAATGGGTGTGTGGCACATTGTGGATGTGCCATACGTAATGGCGAAAATGAATAAACTTGTACACGGTGTGCGTACCTTAGCTTTAGCCTCTCTGTCCGCAGATTTTCTCTACATTTCACGCAGGTCGTTGGACTGTAAAGGTGCCTAATTATTTCTGTCACTGTTTGAGGATGGTGTAGTAGTAGCACGCTGGGAATATCTACCAGTAATACCCGGTTCGAATCTCAGTCGGCCACCGGTTCGAATCTCATTCGGCCACCGGTTCGAATCGGGACTTCGTGCTGTTTGTCTACCTCTCCTTGTATGGCACATTTGTGCTGTTTGTCCGCTTCTCCTTGTGTGGCACACATTTGTGCCTTTTGTCCGCTTCTCCTTGTGTGGCATAACCGTTCTGTGGCACACATACGTGCTGTTTATCCACCACCTTGTTTGGCACAACCGCTATATAACATTTTTTTTCTAATCGTTCAGTTTTAAGTGGGAAAGATGGCGAAATGTTCATGCGGAAGTTATTTGTAACACCAGTTTTATTGATGGATCTTTTATTTAGAATAACTAGGAGACTGGAAGACTGAGTACAAGCGAGCACCGTGTTGAAGAAAACTGGGTAAAGGAAAAGATGAAGTATATTTAATTGTAGTAAAGGACGTTCCTAGCTGTAGTTATTGTGGAATGACAGATCCTTGCATTAACAAGTGGTTAACGCTGGGGAATCTTTAAATGTGCCTAAATGCACGAAATCCATACACAGAATGGTACATTAGAGTGCATTGCAGTAGCGTACAGTACACTACAATACAGTACAGTACAGTACAGTACAGTAAACTACAGTAGAGCGATACAAAGTTTAAGATCCACTTTAATATTATTCTCCTTTGTTTGACTGGATGCAACTAACGGAAGGTAGTCACGAGAATTTGTAGTTTAAAAGTGGAATTAAAGTGCTCATTATTTTCTGCTCATAGTTGGTCACTTCCTTAGACCCCCACTTCGTCATTATACAGCGACATTATTTTATCTGCCTACTCGCGCCAGTCATTTCCGTCGGGCCGCTGAACTTACAGAGTACTTGCAGTGAACATTACGGTATGTGTCCTCGAGCCGAAGGAAATTCTTCACCAAACATGGTGGGTAAAAAAATTTACTTTCATGGCTCGACAGACCTAGTGGGTTTAGCCTCCTCAAAGTTGAGGTTTCGAGATCACAGACACACCACACTCGGTAGGGTTCCTCTGGCCGAGTGATCGGTCCGTCGCAGAGACGTCTACCTGACAACACTTTCCACAACAGACAGATATTCATGCTCGGCGGGATTCGTACCCGCAATTCCAGCTAGCGAACGGCCGAAGACTCACGCCTTAAACCGCGCGGCCACCAGGATCGGCAAGACAATACTGATGCTATAATTTGAGCTGACACAAGTGGACCCCGACTGACCGCAGAATGGAGTAAAGGTGAGCGCTGCCCTGCGTGCTGTCGCGTGAAACGGTCTGAGTGGCATGCAGATGCGAGTTGTCGGATAAACCTCCATGCAGTTGGTGTCAGATGTCACAACGAGAAACGGCGCTGTCCAGCTACGTTCCGAACGCACAGTACGTCTCGCCGAATGTCCTTCGCATGGCCCTACCACCTGGCGCGCACTCTAGTTCGTAACCACGCGATTTCCTACATTTCTGCATGGGTTTTGCAGAGGATGCCCGTTTTCTGGGACGTTGCGCTGTGTTGGGTGTGTAGTTCCAAACGTTTCGAAGTATCCTATGACATTATTTTTCATGGGCACGCTGTCCAATAACATTTTCGTTCACTGCTTGACTATGAAGATGCAGGCAATAAGATACTTCGAAACGACGGGAACCTCACATTAAATGACAAAGCGTCACTTTCCGGACTACATGCATTCTTACTAGTTGACCGGTTCACATTGAACATGAATATGCCATATACAGTTTTCATGTGCAGTATGTACCTCGCAGAACACAATGTGCTGCGGGCAGAAATACCAGTCGGTGAATGCTGCATAGGGCAGCAGTCACCAGTCACTCTTTGTTGTGATGTGCGTACAAAACAAACTCTGTGGGCAGAATGTACAGTTTGTGAATGTTAAGCCCGAGGGTATGTTACAATTTTAAATCGGTTCATACCGCTGTGATTAAAATAACAAATGTATATAGAGAAAAATCCGTCGATCACAACTCAGGGGTTTTTATTATTAATATATGGCGGTTACCACAACATGATTCGGCCCAAAGGGACCGTCCTCAGGTAATACGTATATCCAGAATTACCAAGAAGAGATAACTGGGTTATGAGGTGGCTTATATAAGAATAAGATCTTATGTGTACAAATAATCAGTTTGTATTACATTATAAAAATGGGCATGTGAAGATGTCGTTTTTCCTGTGTAGATTTTGTTTTTAAGTGAAAGAGAGAACATTTTTTTTATTCTGAGCAGTCTGTTGATTTTTCCGTTGTAGTCGAGGTAATTTTAGGTAGGTGAGGTTTGTTGGGGGTGAGAGGGCTTATATTTGTCTTTCAACGGAGCTTAGTTAAGGATTCTATATTAGAAGCATTGTTTAGATATAAGGCGTGGTATTCAGCAAAACTGCTGGTTTTTCATTTACGATTCTTGAAAAAGTAAAAACAGACATTACAAATGAATATGAAGACGAAGGCGGGGCTATTGTCATGTGACTGAATATAAGGCAAGCATTAATATACGGAATTAGAAAAGTGGGAAGACATATTTTGGAGTAAGGTAGGGTTTTGTTTGCAATGTTGGTTTTATATGTATTGTACTTTTGGAGTAAGGAACCTGAGAACAATTTAAGGAATTTAATTTTAAACAATATGTGTTCGTTTCTAAGGGAAGGAAAATATAACAGACAACGTAGGGCGCCTTACATGTGTTGGAGTGTATATTGAGGTTGTGCATGCACTGTTGGATTTGTATATTATATGCTCTGAAGTAAAGAACCTGAAAAGGATTTGGAAGATTTCAAATATGAAAGTTGTAGAATGTATGTAATATTGATGTGGGGAAAGAGAGGATGCATGTTAAGCGTACCTGATTATTTGAGAAAACTGTGAGTGCCGTGAGGATAATGCTACCGTACTTCACTCAGCTAGCCAAAGGTCTTTTCTCAGGGTTAAATTACATGGGAGGTCTCCGAAAGGTCCAAGATCTGCCGCGACTGTCTATTCACCAAAGACAGTATGCGTTTTGTTTCTTTATTGTATAGTTAACTGTTATTTAACACAGATTATCAGCGTCACTTGTATAATTTGACTGTGTAATTCGAATTTTTGTTTATTCACTATGACGGTCTAAACGAGAGTGCCCCTCGCACAGCGTCTCCTTCGTTCCTCTAACTACCCCCAATTCGAAATTAGGAAACCTTCATTGGCCGAATTGACTCTTTAGAAAATCAACTCTCATTGGGTAAATTTAAGTTATTTACAGCAAACCGAAGCTCATTGTCAGCTCTAATTTAAATCACTAGACATCAAACTAACGTTAAACAAACATATAGCTGCTGCTGCTAAAAGAATCATGTCCTCAACAATTACTTCGCCTGTTCCAAGTATAAACTCAGTTGCAAAGCTTCTACCAACAATATAAGTAATGAATATTTTTGTCCATGCTCAAGTTACTCAATACCACGAAGACTTTCACACCTCTTACGGTTTCCCTATTAAATCATTTATAACCAACAAATCTATCTAAATGGAGCCAATTCAGGGTTTGAACCTGAATTGCCGACAAATATAATAACTTTGCTATGTGAAATGCCGGTAACAATCAACACATTGCTCGGAATAAAGAAGAAAAAGCATTATTTCTTCCACTTAACCAAAAAATTTACAAACGAAATCAGACATCTATACACGAAGCAATTAGCCTTTAATATAAACCGATTGCTTGTACAAAGGAGATCTCTTTTACCCATAAGCCACCCATAACCGCCATATATTAATAATAAAAACCCCTGAGTTTTAATCGACGGATATTTTCTGTGTTAGGTACATTGTTACCAGCGGCACTGAAGCAGCGAAGTTTACACCATGGGCCGCAGTAGGCGCTGCGCTGCGGTGGGAACCACAGAGACGAATAATACAGCACCGTTAGTGTGAATTCCATCCATCCAGTGGCAGCACCATGCTTATTGCATACTTGGAATTAATCATTTGCAGTGACGTTCCCTAGGAAGCCAGGATTCTGATTTAGGAACCAGGATGTATTGGATTCTGCACTGCAGGAGGGAAAACTTTGAGGAAATATATCCCGTCATGCATCTGACGCTGTCGTGTACTTTAGTTACAGAGGTCAGCACTAAACAGTTAAAGCCTTTTCTCGCTTTAGAACCTGCTTGAATGGGCTGTTTTCTTGTAGTTACAGCACAGAGATCGAATCTCGCCAGCTAACGCCTCAAGTCCTGTACTCGACTGGGACCGGCCGGATTGTGTACAGAGCTGTGTTGCACCCTGTAATGTTAGTCGGCACAAAGTAGGAAGCTTTGTGGTAGTTTCCGCTGCTTGCATTTTAACCGCTGTGTAATGCATACTAAAATGACAAAGTTCAGTGGCCCAGGTAATTTGTGTGGGTGTGGCTTAATAAAGATTGATTGTCAAACCATTGAAGTCCTAGGCATATCCGCCCACTATTGACACTTCGTATGTGATTCTTACTGTAGCCAAGCACTGATCATGGTTTACACAGCACCAGGTGATAGACTCCTGTAGTGATAGCTCACTGTGCTCTCGGTGAGATGCGAAATTAATTTTTATATTAAATGTAGAGTAATTTTATTCCTCAAAGGGATAACATAATTCTCTTTGATTTGGCCACCCGAAGAGTATTTGGTGAAGAGAAAAGTGATGAAGCTTCTTATTGTGCTTTTTTCTCCGGTCACCTGTCATCTAGTCCCACTCAGTTTCAAATATACTTGTCAGTGCTCCATTCTCGAACACGCTCGGTCTATGTTGTTCTCTTAACATGAGGCCGGGTCTCACATCCATACACAGTAACAGGCAGTATGATATAGTTCTGTAGATTTTAGACGGCAGACGAATTATTGTGTAGAATGTCTTGGAGTGTAGTCGCAGTGATTAGTCGGTCGGCATGTTTTGGGGCGCTCTTGCCGTATTGGATGGAAAGGGTGTAATAAACACCGAGGCAGTGCAGTCGGCTTTTTGCAGAACACAGGCAATGCATTCAGCTCACCGCAGAACTCAGAGACAGTGCAGTAGGCTCACTGCAGAACATGGATACAGTGCAGTAGGCTCACTGCAGAACAGAGACAGTGCAGTAGGCACACTGCAGAACTTGGAAACAGTTAAGTAGGCTCACTGCAAAACTTGGAGACAGTGCAGTAGGCTTACTTCAGAACTAGGAGACATTTAAGTAGGCTCACTATATAATTTGGAGGCGATGCAATTGGCTTATTGCAGAACACCGAGTTTAAGCGACCGCACTAATCTGATGGCTGAAATGTGAAGAATAAAACGAAGAGACAATAAAGCAGGACGGAGTGAGAGAAGTTGGAGCTGGAATGGTGAATGGGGAGAAGAAAGTGAGTGACAGCAGCATTATGTTTACCCTGTATAATAATTAGTTTGTTGAGTTTTTTTTACATGTATATAACATGTCTGTAACAATGTGACGCACGCGAAGGTTGGACAGCTTTGGAAGCCGTGGTGTCCAATACCATGAAGAGTGGTTTGCGTAACATTGCCTTATTTTGCACTGGCTGTGTGAACCACTGTCCAGGAAATACCGCGGATTTTCTGTGGTGTTTACGTTGACATTGTGACCTAACCGGCGCATTAATCACAACAAACGCAGCAGATCTCGCGTTCTGCGAAACTGGTACTTAACACTAATGTATTCACCGCACGTTTGGACACGTAGGCTGGTGTTCTTTTGTGCAAGTACCCACCTATTCTTTTATTTAAGTATAATTGGCCAGCTACCGGACGTTTGCTTGATCGAACTTACCAGTTTCAGGAGGGCCACACTTTCGGAAATTTCTATGCTCCAGTATTGGCCCGCAGGCCGATCATTATGACGGAGTGCGTGGTTTTCGCCATTTCCTGCAGACAAATTCTGAGGCAAAACCTTCGAAGCCCGAACACGGACTCTCCCTTCTATATCCTTACCCATTCAAATCTCGGTAATAAGTAAATCGATGCTTTTGAAAGTGCCATGAACTTACCTAGAGTAAACAAACAAGTAAATAAGTAAACCAGTAAAGTTGCCTCCTCAGATACACTGACAGTGCTTTTAGTCTTTTGTGTTTCTTATTTAAAATAAGAACGGACATTCGCAATGCACCGTATTACGGAGCACGAGCCTGGGTGATGAGCCCCAGGTCCGGTCTGGACGGTTGCGGAAAATATGGTTCCCACCGGACTTTGATCTCAAGACCGTCCGGCCCGTAGCGAGGCGCTATATCGACTGAGTTATCCCGGCCCACATTCAGGTAGGTAACGATATTAAGAAGACAAGAATTTACGTGACGTCCCCGTGTCTGCGCATTTAACCGCTTTAAGTCCATTGGTTAATACACGTTCCACTGCTCTAACGTTGACTTGCCCTTTCGCCAAAATCAGTATGCATTTGTGTGTTCCATGTGATCGCCGTCTGCTTACGTTTTATGTTACACTGCTGTTACTTGTGTCCTGACACTCATTTAATGACATAACTGACTTTGATGACGATGACCTATCCCGACCGCAATATGTTCGAGCATACTCAATGACATACAAAACTAACGCCCGTACCGCGGCGGCATTTTTCTTATACGATTAAGTCAAGAGCATTGCTTTGGTTAAATGTTGGCTGTCGATATAGCGTGGGTCATAGGTGGGATGATACTGACAGCGGAAGCACTGCGACAGAAATCTGTCCCAGTGCCACTCTGACAAAGAAATTGCTGTTGGAATGCAGTGTGTGTGGACCGCTACGTTTCTTATTTTCACAACGACACACAAGTCACTGTTCTGAAGCAAGTCCATATGCGACATGAAACGACTGGCCTTTTGGTGGACGCACAGTGTTTTACGTGAGGTAGGAAAATGACGTGGATCGAATGTTAATATTTGACCGCGCCTTGGCGCAGGTTGTTCGTCGGTGTCGGCCCTTGCCGTGGAGGCGCGGCGTTGATTCAGGCAATTTATATGGTATTTGTGGTGGACAGAGTGGCACTGGGACAGATTTCTGTCGCAGTGCTTCCTCTGTCAGTATCATCCCACCTATGGCCCACTCTATATCGACAGCCAACATTTAACCAAAGCAATCCATTTGACTTAATCGTATAAGAAAAATGCCGCCGCGGTGCGGGCGTTAGTTTTGTGTCATTGAGTATGCTCGAACATATTGCGGTCGGGATAGGTCATCGTCCTTAGTCAGTTATGTCATTAAATGAGTGTCAGGACACAAGTAACAGCAGTGTAACAAAAAGTATGCAGTATTTGTATAGCCTTGGCAGTGTTAAGTCATGCGCTGGTAATGTTTTCTGAAATATTTGTATTCATCGAATCATGTCGCAGAAATTTAAAAATGGAGCTACCCCATCAAAGGCCTGGAAAGGCCCTTAGGGCTCCAGGAGGCTGAGGCTTCCAGGATTTTTAGACAATCGGCACATGCCTGTGGTAAAGTTGTGAGCCCCATGCGCCGGCCGCCTTTACCCCCAGGAGATATTCGAAGCATTTTCATGTCTGTTTTCAGCTGTTGAAGTGACTGCCTCTCTCTTTCTCTGTCTGTCTGCCGTTTTGTAGTCCCAGATCTTTTTGCCACCAGATTCCTTCCGGGGTTTACTAGTTGCGTCCCACGGTCACTTTTCAGATAACGGTTATGTATCCGTTGCGTCCCGGGCTGTGTAGGGTCAAAGAACTAATTGCGTCCCGCGGTCACTTATCAGGTAGATCTCATTCAGGGCTTCCCCAAGTTTCGTTTCCAAAAACGTTTTGCTGACAATGGACGATGGTTTTGTACTAACAAAATATATAAGTGCTACATAAAATGCAATGATAGTCTAGAGATTTTCGGCGGGGGAATGTGATGCACAACCATAATGCAGATAGTGAAGCCTGCTTAAACCGACAGATATTAAATAATTATGTCAAAAGGAAAGCAATGGAGAACTTGTGCGAAAGACCGCGCAAACTGATACACAAAGAACTACGAAGCCAGTACTTGGATACTCTCACTTATAAAGACATAAAGAACATTAGCAGGATCATGCATGAAGCATGCTCCTCCCATTCATTTCCTCTCCGAACAGATAATGAAGAAACTCATGAAGCATTAAGTGCTGTACAAGTGTGAACAAGTTCGACGGAACTTGTTTGTTAATGACTTGGAAAAAACTGTTGTAATGTTCTTTTGCAAAAACAATTTACAGTTTTTAGTCCATTGATGGGCTTTACGTTGATGGGACATTCAAATCAGCACCGAAGTTTTTCCACCAACTGTTTACAATTCATGGACTCACTATGTGCAACTTGCATTTTTCTTACTGGCCAATAAGCATCCAACGTCCTATGAGGATGTATCAGTCATACGGTATCAGAGGCTGCAGAACTTGATGTGAATGTTTCTCCAACAATTGTTTATGCTGCCTTCGAAACCGCCATTCAGAACGCAGTGACAACTGTGGCCAGGCTTGGAAGTTAAAGCATGTCGTTTCCATTTAGGACAGCTGGTGGCGAAAAATGCAATGTTTGGGACCCTGCAAATAGTATGGAAAGAAAGACTCTCAGGTCAGTTCTTGAAGAAAATATTCGGACTGTCGCTTTCCCACCGGCGGAAGTCTGCGACTGTTTTGCTTTGGAATTTTTATCCAATCTTCCGAACGACAAGTAAGTGGAACAGTTTTGCGACTACCTGCTAGAAAATTATTGTAATGTATAACCTATTTACATGTAGAAGTTGAAAGTTTGAAACTTTTACTCGTACTCAGAGTTACTGCAAGTTAACTGTAAGAAAGCTTAATCATAAATTCATTACTCTGTTAAATATGTACGATTAATACAAGCTGATTTCTTTGTACATTACCCTGGTAGAGTGCTTGACCTCTTGCTGTATAACGTAACTAACAGTTTACTGTAATTGAAAATATGTACGACTCAACTGCCTTTCGTTATAAAACCCTTCGCAACTAGGTTATCGTCCTCGTTCTCGTCATTATTATTCGTCATCCACGTTCTGAACTACCTACGATATTGTGGAGAAAAGTTCTAACTTCGATACCAGACGAAGTATTATTATGTGTGTTTGGACACTTGCCACTTCTGTTAGTTCAAGGTGAGGGCGTTGAATGCATTTAGAAAACTTTGCGACGTTATGTCCACACGAGTTGAGCACTTTCGGCTAATAAGGATTTAGATAAATTAATTCAAATTCTAAATTCCAAACTGCGCTGGTTGCATAGAGAAAGGCAAAGCAGCTGTTTGTGTAACAACTAAATTTGAAAGCTTCCTTTTATATTATGATATGTGTATAAATTGTTTTGGAACCCCATTATTATTAATAGATTAAACTAATTAGCTAATTTTTCCTTAACAGTGTAGTTGACATTTGCATGACGATTTGGTTGTGATATCCTTAAATCCTTGACGAGTCTATCGTGAGCAGAATTGAACATAGTTGCATTGATTGTTAAGTTACTGAAATGGTAGTTTGATAGATCTCTACTACCCTGTTTTATCAAAATCTATCTGGTGGCAGCACTACCCGAGATTTAACCCATGTAAAGTGAAACTACAGAACCCCCCATTGTATTAATTGCAGTGTCTGTGAGTAGGACGTATTGTGCCTGTACCGTCATCTCGGGAGGCACTACATTATATTGGTGCAGACTTCACTTTTTCCTCTGCTGTTCGGTCCGAATGTACTGCATCATCATTGACGACCACAAACGCATGAGTTATTCCGTGCCCACTTCAATACAGTATTTTACAGTGCGCATCATAAAATTTTCGCCCTTGTATCTGCACTGCAAAAAATACAGAATGAGACCTACATCAAAATGAGAAGTGTCACTACAGGAAGATTTAAAAAATCAGCTACATTAAAAAAAGGAGGACTTAATTTCCTCAAAAACTGGACAGTATAGGGTTAGCCTGATTTCACGAATCGAATTTGTGTAATCAGTGTATAGATTTCTACCCAACACACACTTGTAGTTCCTTATTGCTTGCATTTACAATGCCACTTGCCTCTTCTGTAACTGATACACTTGAAGCGGACACCTTGGAGCACAACTGATACAATTTCTTGACCGTGGGACGCACTCGTTCTTCCCCTATCCGTTCCGGCTGTGACCCACTCAGTCACAATTGGATATATATGATCTGTGCAATTGGAGGTCTTGCCCCCTGTCATAAAGCGACCGGAATCTCGAGACTATGCTGGAAATGCTTAGCTTCATCTCCAGTACAACTACATGTTTTGGCACAACGGAAATTTTATCTTATACCTTTACATAATGGGCACTATGCTACAAGTCGGAAGTCGCGGGTTCGATTTCCGATGGTGTAATTTAATTTTTATTGACATAATCCTTACGGCCGCACTGTGACCTCAGCTTCTAACAGAAATGAATACTAGGAATATTTATTGGCGGTTATAGGCGGCCGATGCATAGGGCTGACAACCTTATCCTTCGTGTACCGATTGTCATGGAATATAGGAGCCTCAACCTCCTGGAACCCTTAGGTCTGTCCACGCATGTAATGGGATTACTTTACCGTTTAACTTCCAATATTATTCCTTGTGTCAGACTACAAAAAAACCCGCGCCAAGCACGCGCACAGACACACACATACATGTCATGAACAAAGGAATGTGTTGGAGGATAAAACGTGACTAAACAAAAGGTCGAAGAAGGATACATTGTTAGTAGATGGTGGCACGTGAAGGGCGACAGGAAAGCTGGTTTAGCCCTTCTTATAATGAAGGATGCAGTCCAGACCGCACGATAAACATTCCTTCTTGGCCCTAAAACCATTCATGTAAAGCTGCATAGGGAATAATGGCTGTTTCTTCTGAGATCCATTAAAAACACTTAAAGGTTCGGACAGAATGTAGAATTTTTTAAGTTACTTTTTGTAGTACGTACAATAACCACTGGGCTCTGAGGGGTTAAACATCTTGAGGAGAAGAGTAATTACAGTCACGAATTTAACATATCTATTCTGGATTGAAATAAATATTCGTAAAACTGACCCTCCTGATGCCTGCGTTATAAAAGTAAGCAAGATCTGTCTATTGTGTTTAGCTGCTTATTTTAGAGGAAACACTCAGGCGTTGTGCAACACGTATCGCTTGCTGCGAGTGTTCGTTGTGCTAGGACAAAGTGTGGTTTGCTCTCGTGTGAGTGTCCAACATGTCAGGCCAAGTCATTTCAGTGCACGTATATCAAACACCGGTTCGTTGTGTCTCGTGAGTGTACATTAGACCAGATGGGAGTGCATCGGTAACTGCGTACTGAGGATACAAGATTTTCCGGTATATAATGACATCGTGTCGCTGGACCTGTCGAAAGGCCGCAGTGCCTCCACTGTCGGGTTCAAGCAGCACTTTTCTTAGACTGTGTGACCCTGAAGATGAGTACAACACGATCTTAGAAACGTCGGTATCTACTCGCCCGACGACAAAACAAAACACATCAGAAAGCCCGGAAACTCGCACTGATAGCCATGTTCATTCATGAATGGGGAACAATATCCGGCACAAGATGTCGAGAATAACTTTAGGGCCTTGTGGGGAACAGAGCATTAGCTACATTAGCACTGCTGGAACAACCAGAATGCACGTACTTGCTCGTATCCGGGACCGACCCGAGACGTGGGCGCCCCGGGCTTCGTACTAGTTTAGCACCCTGAAACTGATATTCTTTTAACTTGATCGGCTTGGGACGTGGCTGGCGAAGCAAAATGCGGACAATTTTCCAAAAAAATTCTTTAGCTTTTGGAAACCAGAGTTTACTGGCATTGTATCGCCGATTATTCTCCTGACTTCGTAGCACCCTGGGCAGCTGCCCGGTTGCCCTGCCATTTACTCCGGCCGTCTGATAATCGCAAGTAGTAAGGGTGTCACTTTGGCAGCCGGAAGTGACGTCACACGTAAACAAACCTAACCTTGAGCTCCCTTTCTTATGGACCGGAAGTGACGTCACACGTAAACAAACCTAACGCTTACCTCCATCCCTTGCCCTCAGGCGACAAACCTAACCCCCAGACACTATGGCGCCATGGGCTTAACCTAACTTTAACTTTTATTATTTACAAACCTAACCCTCCCCACCCTTCTTTATGCCTTTAGGCTATGTTATGTCAACAAAGATGGCGGAGGGGTGAATGACCTTTCCTGTAAACCTAACTTTAACTTGTTATTGTCACGTGATGTGAACAGCCCCAGGCTATGTTATGTCAACAAAGATGGCGTAGGGGTGAATGACCTTTCCTGTAAACCTAACTCTAACTTGTTATTATTTTGAAATAGCCCCAGGCTATGTTATGTCAACAAAGATGGCGTAGGGGCGAATGACCCTTCCTATAAACCTAACTTTGACTTGTTATTTTGAAATGTTTGTTATTGTCACGTGATGTAAACAGCCCCAGGCTGTTATGTAAACAAAAGATGGCGGCGGGGTGAATGACCCCTCTAAACCTAATTTTGACTTGTTATTGTCACGTGGTGTAAACAGCCCCAGGCTATGTTATGTCAACAAAGATGGCGGAGGGGTGAATGACCTCCCTTGTAAACCTAACTCTAACTTGTTATTGTCACGTGGTGTAAACAGCCCGAGGCTATGTTATGTAAACAATGAGGCAGACAGTGTGACGCCGTGCTTAACTTGTTATGGTAAACAAAGACGCCATTTTGAATTTACGGCAATATGGCGGACGCGCGTGCTATGTTTAAACTATTATTTTGAAACTTTTGTTATTGTCACGTGATGTAAACAGCCCGAGGCTATGTTATGTAAACAATGAGGTAGACAGTGTGACGCCGTGCTTAAATTGTTATGGTAAACAAAGGTGCTATTTTGAATTTACGGCAATATGGCGGACACGCGCGGCAATTTTAAACCCAACTTTAACATTTTATGTGAATAAGGCAACTATTTTACAATATGGTGACTTGCGCGATAATTTTAAACTTAACTTTGAACTTTATTTGAATAACGCGGACATATTACAATGTGCCGGACACGCGCGGTAATTTTAAACCTAACTTGTTATTATTGGTTTGACGTAAACAAATGCGCAATTTTGAATTTACGGCAATATGGCGGACACGCGCGGCAATTTTAAACTTTATTATTTTGAAGCTTTGTTATGCTAGACGGATGTAAACAAAAGATGGTGGGGGGTTAATGACCTTTGTCCGTAACTGTAACTAGTTATGGTAAACAAGGCGCCATTTTGAAATTTCCGGCGATATGGCGGACACGTGTGGTAATTTTAAACTTTGTTATTATTTTGAATTTTGTTGCCACTACCATTTTGAATTTGAGTCAATATGGTGGACACGCGCGCTATTTAAACCTAAATTTAACTTGTTATTGTAATAAGGCGACTATTTTTAAATATGGCG
>Ga0268261_10001831_pt1 | contig 14956 bp, 8 predicted proteins | sample TergutNc150P1_FD_190353 | JGI IMG/M metagenome (GOLD analysis project Ga0268261, IMG submission 190353) | Nasutitermes corniger P1 segment gut microbial community from laboratory colony in Florida, USA - Nc150 P1 (SPAdes) (version 2) | ecosystem: Host-associated > Arthropoda: Insects > Digestive... | reverse complement strand
GGGAGTTGAGAAGCCAGTTCCTGACCTTCCCAACTGGGTCACTGTCAGGGACAGGACCTTTGTCTGACAAGCCTAATATCACACCCAACTTATCTTTATCACTCTGCACTGCACTGTAGTCTATCACTTCTTTTTTCTTCTTCTTCTTCCCTTTTGTCTGCTGCTGTACTTTTCTCAGTTTCCTTTGGAGTGCTGCTTCTTCCGCCACTTCCCCATTGTGTTTTACTGCTGCCACTTCACCATCAGTGACAGGAGTTGCTGTCTTTTTCTTTCTCTTATTCTTCTTTACAATTTTTTTTGTAGTAATATTATTATTAATATTATTATTATTACTACTGTTATTGTTGTTGTTGTTGTTAGCAGTATCTTTGATCTTCAACCTGCGTCGATGTAAATTATGTTTCTCATGTACTTTACGTTTAAGAGGCAGTTTAGACCGGACGGCTGCTGGATGGACGGTTACCTGGCCACCTTCCCCTTCTGGAGGCAGGCGCACTGTTTCTGTTGTTGAACTATGGATGATTGTGACAGACTTGAGCTTCAGACTTGGACGTTTTCCAAGGAACTTTATGCTCACGACCTGTGAATAAAAAACACAGCTTTAACATCTGCTGTTTCAATTTGGTTCCCATTTCAGTCTAAGTAGGCAATATGATGACAAAATGATAAGAAACTGTTATCAACATTACCATCTAACTGCAAATGCTGTCATTCTTGCAAGAATTATTGCCTTGACTGACAGGATGGAGCAGAGACATTCTTAACAACCCAACAGTGGCTCAGCTATTCATGAAATGGCTCAAATACCACAGAACATGAAGTCCGTTTACCATGTTCAAAAGAACCAGCCACTGAACCAATCCACATCAACATCATTTCTTTTCACACTTACCCATCCAGGATATGTTAGATCCATCATAATATTGTACTCCATTCTACACCCATATATTACAGGCAGTGTCTTGCTATCAGGTCTTCCAAACAAACTCTCTGTGCATTTCTCACACATCCAATCTGTCACACAGCTGTTCTATCAAAATCATATCCCTCGCACTGATCACCCTACTATTATTTGGTGAAAGGATTAAACGTCTCATTATTCAATTTTCTCCAGCCTTCTATCACTTTTTCTCACCAAGTTCCAAATATTCTCTTCAACACTCTACACACCAGCACCTTCAATCTATTTTCTTCTCATACTATGACAGACAAAGTTTCACACCCATAGAAAAAATTTAGAGTTTTATACATTTTAACCTTAATATCTTTAAAAAGAAGATATTAGTGCACATTACCCACACAGTGTAGCATAAAACCTAATTGTACCACACAGTTTCCTAACTTTTAAGTTTTTCTGTGTGTACACTGGATTGAACACCAAAAATGCTATTTGCAGCAAAGAAAAGATAGGATTTTATGCAAGTCTTTAATTTAATTCAATATTAAAGAGCTGAGAAATTATATGATCCAGTCAATTATATTTTAGGGAACAGAATTCAACGAAGTGCCACCCTGCACATACTCACACCCACAATTCAAGACATCATCTCATTAATTTTCATGTAGGTCAGTTCATTTGCATTTTTCATTAAACAAAAAACATTCTATCGCAACTGCATCAAGTTACAAAGTAAACACTAAAAACAACAAGGTCATGTGTGGATTTAGGAATGTAGATATAAACACAAGGCAGCACAACCTACTGAGTTTCGTAATATATAATATTCTACAATGTAGACAAGATTATTTCGTTTCCATACAACAGAGTCTTTTCATCTGCGGTTTATACAAAGGCTCACAAACAGTACTTTTATTGGCAGGCTGAGAACTAAAGAGCAGGCCTCATCATCATTCACTGTGTCTGCCTATAAATATTATCTCTGGCAGGCAAAACCTTATTCATCTGATGCCATTTATTTTTTAGTTCTGTTTAAAGCCCTTATTACTGCAAAATTTATGAAAAAAATTTAAACTAGCACTAGTAAAGTGACTGTTCATATGCTGCACAGATCACAACTGTAACAAGGATCGAATGACCAGCGGACCAAATGCGCAAACCACCGACCAACCACACAACCAAAAGACTAAGTTGACATTACTTGGCTCCTTTCACCCTTCCTACATGGAAAAACTACTGGTCTGTGGCACAGAGAACATACACCTGTAGCAGAGACAGTGTTAGTAGTGCTTATCGACTTCCTATCTTGACTGACAGCCCTGACATGCTCATCTAAGGACTGCAGCTACAAACACATATCCTTTGCAAAGGAAGATGTCTGCTTGGATGGATGTGTTGGATGTGAACCCAGAATAAAGTTTGGACACACGTTTCTAGCTATATAGGACTGTCAGTTTTCTTATAATTATAATACAAATTTGTTTACATGAAGTGTAATAAACTATTCTGGCTCACTTGCTGCCAAAAAAAATATGTTAGTGGCCTGCCAGCATATCTGCAACACCCCCCCTCCCAAAAAAAGGGGGGAGGGGGACTGCAGCTAACTTAGAAAGTATATCGGGAAATCCACTGCAGACTTAATGTTTTCACTGCCAAATGTTGGTACAGATAAACTTGTTACCTCTGGTAACAGCATCATCTGATATTTGTACACATTTATTCAATTTCTGTATTTGTCCAAATATAATACATACCAAATGTAAAAGGGTGGATTTAAAACAACAGTGTTTCACATATCAATTGGCAAGTTCTACCAACTTTGTCATAAACTGTTTTGGACTGTCTAAGTACTCATGCTGATCTTCATGTAAACTGCAAACCTGATTCAAGTACAATTTGGGGTTTTTATCTTATTACAAAATTCCAGTTCCAAAATTTCATTTCAGAATCCAAATTTTTCTTGAAGATTCATGTCTCCTGGAATGTTACATTCTGTCACTGGATGGGCATATCATGAAATTTAAGAGGGTCACAGTGCCATCATCTTCAGTACCAAGGACTGCACGACCTTAAAGATGTGAGCACTACAGTCCTTGGAACCACATGGAACTACTCACTCACCGACACAGCATCATGCCTCAGAAGTCATAAATTTCCAGCAATACTACTGTGAGGACTTCAAATCTTGCTTTGGGTTTCATGCTAAGTAATAAGTCAAAATTTTCTGATGTGGATCAAAACTAATTCTTACCAAGAATGAGTAATGTTACATTTAACAATAAATCTTTAAAAATTATTTACAATTCTCACACAGGAACAGTCTACAAAAAGTGGTACATTGGGAAATTTACAATACTTGATAAAATATTCTAGGACAAACACAGTCAGCATGAAAGCAGAATACATCAGACAAAAATCAAACAGAAACAATGCCTCTCCTTCTGCCATCTGAAATACACATGACTAGGGTAAGGCTGCAAAGTAGTATTCCTATAATAAAAGCCAACAAGATGCACTGTTTCTCAAATTATTTTTGATAAAGAACTCTACATGTTTCGGACAGATCTACTGTCCATCATCAGGAGTCCCAACACTGTATATGCAGCAATAGGTATCTGTCATGCTAGTTATGTTGACTGTCTGCTAGCAAGGTCAGGATGGAACTGACCTCGCTAGCAGACAGTCGACATAACTAGCATAACAAATACCTGTTGCTGCATATACAGTGTTGGGACTCCTGATGATGGACAGTAGATCTGTCCGAAACATGTAGAGTTCTTTATCAAAAATAAATTTGAGAAATAGTGCATCTCGTTGGCTTTTATTATAGGAATATATCACGATACATGGTCCTCTGAATGTCAAATTCTGCAAAGTAGTACTCTACTAAATCATATGTGAATGATTTTGATCTGCACCTCAAACCTAAGGGCCTATCAATCAAAAGGTAATGTACTAAGGCATAATGTCAAGTAACAACAGTGGCCAACAGCAATGTGCTGCATAATTCATGGGTATGTAAGTGTGCGTTTGGATGTGCTCTGTACTATCGGCATCCACTGGATACTGTAAGCAAATGAACGCTACAACAGATGCTCTTGCAGTACTGTCTCGCAGGTGGACACCAATGTCAACATGAAATGCATTTCCAGCACTTCAGAGGCCATTTCTGGTCCACCATAAGATAAGGACCTCACATGATCATGGCGGCAGAAAGTCTTCAAAATGGTAGAATGCAGTGTGTATTGATATAGCTGATCTCTTAAGGGCATTTCACTGCATTCAGTTAACATGAAAGCTTGAAAACTCTTGATGAATCTCTTTTCTGTCTTTGTAAGTTATAAGTTCAATTCTGCTTGGATGTCAACAAGCTAAGAATTTTCTAGCTACAGTGCAGGGTAAAAGTACTCAGTAACTTACATTCAACACACCTTGTCCTCAGTTTCTGAGGGAGAGAAATTTAAAAACAATGTCATTTAAGATAAAACATACAGAACATAAAAGGACTTGGAGTTAAATGTAAAATTTACTCATTAGTATACATTATTTGCATGAACTGCACAAATGAATACATTATGCAGGGACTGTGTGGGTATTTCTGACCTCCAAATGTTTTAAAATAGGAACTGCTGTTGGATGGTTCTTTATGAAATTTGATATTGACAGCCTTTGGTCAACTTTGTGCCTCAGCAGCTTTACCTCTGAGGAAAGAACCCTAGTACCTATTGTATAATATGGCCCCAGAGCAGATAGGGATATACTGAAGAAAAGCAAAATCACTTGATCCTGCCAAGAAGAGAACCCTGGCCACCTAACCCACAGCCTTGTCACAGTGTAGTTTACTAAACCAAAGGCAACCAGGTAAGTGAGGTTTGGGTGATGCACTTCAGGAGCCAACCCTATTTTAAAAAGGTGGCCACTATGGTGGATCCTTGCACAGCATCTACAAGCAAGACAGTGTATGAAGAGGACCGTCAGCTTCCTGACTTTTAAAATAGCCATGTCTAAAGGAATATAATGTTTGTTATTGTATGATGGCTTCTCACTTCCTTTCAACTGCAATGGGTTAGTTCCATTTTGTTATGAGTTGCTTTTCTTTAGAAACTTTTAGAATGTTCAGCCTCAAATATACATGAAAACAACATGAGTATTATTCATTTCACAGATACCTTGCAAAAGGTGCACCAGTGACATGCCTAAGCAGCGTTATGGTCACACATGCCATACACCAACTACCTCATCCCATTTCCTGCATATGTTTGTAACACATTACATGTGCATTGGCATCAAAATTATGCCAATGAGCAAAGAAATGTGGAAACTCTCTGCATTCCAGTACAGACTAAATCTTCCCAATCTCATTACCACACACAAACTCTGTGATATCTGAGTTTTAAGGTAAAGCAACATAAAGAACATGTACAATCACTGGCCCACATCTGTGTTGGGAGCTACAGGGCCATCAAAGTAAGATGTAGTAGGTAGTTATGTATCACAGAATATGTAACAGCTGTTAGTGTATTACCCATCAGTGACATTATCTAGAAAGGTGAAGTAGGGAAGACAACAGAAACTACAGCTACCACAAAAAAGAGCTGCAAACTTTACATACATATTCATTTATGGCTTATTTAACTACACTGTCAGTAGGATGAGTGATGACCAATGACTGGTGAAAATGTAAAGAAGTGAACTGAAACTGCTGTGGCACATTTGAAAGTGCCAATCTTGTGAATGGCCGGATGGACTGGGGAAAACCATACAAAACCTCAGAACTCAGTCAGACCAGCCAGTGTCTGTAGGCATCTCCCAAACACAAATCAGAAGCATTGTTGCATGAGTTAGTTTGCTCAGCAGCATCACTGATACAACAATTGCAGCAGTTAATGGAAAGTTCATTTCTTTTTTTAAAAGTACTCATGCAGTAGGGTTATTTAGTGACATCCTTGCTGTAATACATTCTTGTGGCTTAACTAAGACTGTTATGACCCAATTATACTTAGTGGATGAATGCCAATAGTATTGCTTAATATCATACCTCAGAACTAAAATTGCTGGGTTGAACTCTCATTCAACAAAACTATCTGCCAGACCAAAACATTTCAAACTTGGGTTTTCATAAATTATCAGATACACATTAAGCATAACATCACTGACAAGACGCCAGCTAAAATGTATAGCATGCCTACCAGAACATCAATCTTCAACTGACATGATGTAATTGCAAGTAAGTTTAAAGCAACTTAAATCTTGTAAAGTAATTACTTAGTCTACATTAAGTTAAGATTGGTCTGATATGAATCTGGAGTATTTGGAAATGGCCAACTAATTATTCTGTCAAGTAAATAATGATTTGTTATTCTAATTTTTTTTAGCACTGTGTCATCTGAACTAGTATTTAAGATAAGCTGAGCTAATTAGTTACACTGATCATAGCATCAATGGTGGCAGCACTGAGTACAGTACAGAAATACTCCAAACATAGGCACTTAACCTAACAATCATTTATGTGTACCAACATAAGCACAAACATAGTATAAGACTGTAAGTTATTCATAAACCTGACCCTCCTACATTTTTCGATAATAAACTGCTATCCTCAGAGACACGTCACTATGAAGAAACATAAAATATTAATACACCAATTTTACTAGTATTATGTTACAATATAATAGCAGCTCTTAATGTAATAATATGGACATTATGGCTAGTATGATGTTAATATATTCTTGGTTAAAATTCACTGATACAGCATTGTTCCCAATGAATGCAGTTACATGCTTACAGACATCTAATATCAAAGTTTTTAAATGAGACGAATCAAGTTCCTGTGCCTTTACTAACTTGGAAACCAGATGATATAGATATATTCTGTATGACATGAAGCTTTTTACAAAACACTATATTTGTATGAACCCAAAGTCAATAACAGATCCTTTGATAAAATGGTCTGCCAGCCAACAGTCACAATTGATTACCCATTTTGCCACTGAAATGGATAACAGTGTCAAACACAGTGACATACCACAGTGATTGTGCCAAGACTACCCAAAAGTGCCCCAAAAATTTGTCAATTACAAACAACCTAGAATTTGAAGTGCTTACCAGAACAGAGAGGACTGCAAACACAATGAGCAGAACGGCATACCAGTGATCAGTGACCCACCGTTTGAACGAGGCAATACTTTCATCTGACAGCAGAAGCTTACGAAGTGTAGCAAGGGGTCCAGATGGATCCACCTGAAAATCAAGCACAAAGCGTAACATTTCATCCCAGAAGGGATCTCATCTAAGTAACATTCCAAAACTTTGGTTTCCATCAAGACAAATACATTTCATCTAAATAGAAACTGCTAAAAGTTAAAGTTAATTCAAGAAAGAAACACATGCCATGGTTTGTCACACTTATGAGAAGTAATTGAAAAAAGTGAGCTAAATTAAATCACAAACAAATTGGCTTAACAAAAACTCAGTACAATGACTTGTGCAGGGACAGGTTGTTATCTAACTACCTATCACCTACCTATTTACTGTTTACTTAATACACTGCCAGTAGATTAAGTTACACAGTGTCAAATAATAGGGATATTACTAATAGAATAAAGAGAAAGGATTTTAAAAGAAGTGGTAATACCTTATTCAATCATGCTATCCTGGCATTTGCCTTGATGAGCTAAGAAAAACCAAGAGAATCTCAGGTGGTATGCCTGCTAACATTCAAACTAGGAACCTCCCAAATATAATTCCGACTTGCCACCTTATCAGCCACTGTGGTCAGTGTGTGATGATGATGGAGCTAGTCGTTTAACATCTTCTACAGTTATCTGATTAAAACAACAACATAAATGTTCTGAAATTCATGTTAGAAAATTTATGGTGTTGTATTAGTCAGATAACTACAGATAATGTTAATTAAATAAATACAATGGGATGATTGCACTCAAGTTTATTCTTCTATTTTTTCTTCCAAATGCATGTAAAAATAGTGACATGAATGCTTGCAATATCAGGACCTGTGAACTTACTCATACCAAGGCCTCCCAGCAATATTCAGGCAAAAAGTACCAATATTGCGGACACTGTCTACCATACACTAGAGTTAAGTACTGCTCTTCAGACTTCATGAGTACAGCAGGTGCTTACCCCATGAGTAAAGTGGTCAAGGCATGAAGCTGACTACTCACCTCCACTTAATGCCAGAGATATTAACCCATTAACGCCGAACGACTTATAAAGACGTCGTGCAGTGAGCCCTTTAAAAAGCTGAACGACCTATAAAGATGTCACAAACAGTGTGTCGAAGTTTGGAGGAATTTTGTTCGCTCCTGTTCGGTTAACTGCTGTGGCTTGCTAAGCTGCAGAACCCCTGAAGGTCAGGCTTTCATTCAGGAGCCAGAATGTACCCCCTCCACCTCCTAAACCCCTCCACAAACACTGATATATATGTAGACACTTAGTAACTGCGCATTTTTCCCAGCTGACTAATAAGGTTCTGACACTGTTTGCTTTCATTATTGCTTGCATTGCAGTTCACTGTGGGTTGAAATATCAATACTGGCCTATGAAACAAAATCTAGTTGATGACCAGAAAGGTTGTCAGTGGTGTACTGTACCCACATAATTCAAACAAAACCAATGCTCAAAAACTGAAGATATCAATAAAAATCAATGTTTACAGCTACAGTATGGCCCACAGACATGCCTCTTGTAGTGCTGGGGTAATCTGTAGGAGTTGTGGGGTAGTAACATGCAACATATAGCCGTCAATCTAGTAAAGTCTTGGGCACCCTCGAATAGGTGGAATTTTATAGAGCAGTCACACTGTAGCTTTAGATCTGTTTTGCTGTCACTGTAGAAGACGTTCATATCTGACTGGTATTACGCTTCTGCAACTGTGCCGAGTCATACATAGTAGTCTAAACAAGGCAGACGATTGTGGGTATTAAGCAATGGCCACAAAAAAATAAATAAAACTTGAGGAGGAGGCCAACAGTGAAATTCTGGTTGCTGACACCGACTCGGGGAATCAGGTGTGGAGGCTAGCAATGTGGAAGACTGTTTTGAGGAGGAGGCGGAGGAAGAAGAAGAAAAACAAAGATGATGACGACGACGACGACGACGACAACGACGACAACAACAACAACAACAACAACAACAACAGCAAGCCTCAGCAGAAGTCGCCACAACAAACACTGGCCACCAAAATCACCAACCCATCTGCTCTGCCATCTGTGTTCTTCTCACGGCCAAAGAAAGGGCACACAGTGCACCAGATGTGACGTAGGCCTGTGCGTGGTGCCTTGTTTCACAGAATATCGCACAAAAGTAAATTTGTAATATATCACCCTCTTTGTGAATACTGTGTGTCATGATAAAACAGTGATCCAAGGTGCCACAAACCTTATGCAGCAGCCAGAATTATGTAATAAACTATTTACATCACATTTTATATCATGCATATGATTCACAGGCCTAAATTTATTATAAAAATAAGTGAATATTTTTTTCCTGATTAACCAATTCATAAGCAGAGTGCAAAATTTTTTTTCATTAAATTTTAAAGAAAAGTCTGAGATATGCTTTTTTTTCTAAGAGTAAGCAATAAAATTTAAAATACCCAGTAAAAAATCCCAGCAGGCGGCAGTGCTCAGAGGGATTTAATTCTAGTGTCAAAGGGTTGATGAGTACAGCTACTATTCCCTCTGCTCATCTACTTTCATGGCATCCATAAGGACAATTTTACCTGTATACAGCTTTCCACACTGCTGTCTTGCATCAAGTACTAATGATACACAAGATGAATGAAAAGCCCTCAGCTTTAATATTGATGTGGTGGCAGCAAACTGCATTCAAAAACTGAAACAGCTTTCCTGAGATGCTGAAAGCCATTCAACTGGTGCAGTAATTCTCTGCCATTCAGTAACAATAGGGTCAAAATTCTAAATGCTGCCCACAACACAGTAAAATATAATTTAAAATATGCTAAAATGCAAACACACTACACTGCACAGAGACCAGCAACATGCAAGGCCACACACTGCACACAGGCTGGTATTCAATGTGTACAAGAAAACAGGTTCAGAAATCCCTACCGCTGGGCCAAATTAATCCAGTTCATGCCTTTTAATACAATCCTTGTCTCTATGCCTAGGCCTCCTAATTGGTCTATTCACCCCAGGATTTATAAACAATGTGCCATGCCTTCCGCATATCCCATATGTCCTCTCAACTCATCCTCCTTGATGTCATCATCTTCATAGTATTTACTCGAAACTACTCTTCATTACACATTTCTCACCCTCCCATGTTACCCCCTCTCTCCTATACCCACATATTCACCTGCTGCACTTTAAATTTGAGACAGTAGATAAATCTGTATACTTGGGATCACTGGTCAATTAGAACATTATCATAACCTTGTGGTATTTGCCCAAATCACTTAAAGTATGCTATTATAAAACCATGTCTTAAGAAAGGTGATAAATTGCAAGTATCAAATTATAGACTTATCTCTTTATTGACTGGCTTCTCTAAAATATTCTAGTTGCTCATTTTCCTTAAGTTAAAACATCATTTAGTGAGTAATAATATTCTCGCCAATAAACATTTCGGTTTTCATGTCAGTGTTTCTACTGCGGGTGCTATTTTTAAACCCATCGAGTCGATTTTTAATGCATGGAATAATAAAGAATATATAATGGGTCTATTCTGTGATCTAACTAAGCCTTTTGTTAGTGTTAGACATGAACTCTTGATTTTAAGTTAAAATTTTATGGTGTAAAAGACTCTTTATACAATTGGTTAAAATATTATTTGCATAATAGAAAACAGAGAGTTGTATTGTAATCTGTCAATTCACCTAATCTTCTATTGGACTGGGAAGTAGTTAGACATGGGATTCCTCAGGGATGTTTTGGGCCCATTAATCTTCAATGTGTATATTAATGATTTTCCATGCATCATAAACAAAGTATCTCATACCATTCTTTTTGCAGATGATACTAATATTCGTGTTTCTTCCAGTGACCTTAATGAACTAAATTCTAAACTAAGTTCAGTACTACATTGTATTTCTATATGGTTTCAAAATAATCAGTTTGTACTGAACTTAAATATGATGCATATTGTAAAAATCATTTCTTCTAAGCTACTGACTTATCCAATGAACAATGTGTATAACAATCAAGCTCTTACTGTCACTGAAAATATAAAATGCTTAGGCAGGCATCTGGACTGCATTCTAACTTGAAATCACACGTAGATAATTTAATTAAAAAAAGTGAGTTCAATTTGCTGCATGTTGAGAAAAATATTACCTATTGTAAATGTTCTAACATCAGTCCAGTTATTTTATAGACACACCACATATGTATGTTATGTTATATTATGTTATGTTACGTTATGCATGTATGTGCGTGTGTGCGCGCGCGCGCGCGCGTGTGTGTGTGTGTGTGTGTATGTATGTATGTATGTATGTGTGTATGTATGTGTGTGTGTGTATGTATGTATGTATGTATGAATGTATGTATGTATTTTTTTTTTTAATTCTGCATGCTCCATTACTATAGAATACTACAACATGCATTGATGTTTGCTTTCTTTTTCCTGTGGCACTGCGACCCAAAGTGGGTCATGGCCTCGTCATTTTTGAGGTTTTCTAAATCACACACGACGATGCACCACAGTAGGTAGGACTCCTCTGGACGAGTGATCAGCTCGTCACAAAGACCTCTACCTGACAACACAAACACTCACAACAGACAAACATCCATGCCCCCGGTGGGATTCGAAGCCATGATCTCAGCAGGCGAGCGGCCGCAGACCTACGCCTTAGATCGCGCGGCTACTGGGACCGGCATTGCTGTTTGCTTATTACATAGTAACATCTACTATCTACCTATTCTATTTACAATTTGGTTACTTATGTACTATGTCATAATTATTCTCTATAATTTATCAAATAATATACTGTTCGTGAATTCTTTGAAAATATTGTAAAATTTTATACTGAGTTTGTTTTTACTCACTGGCCAGTTTTCTGACCGTAGCACTGCTGCTTTTAGTCTGTCCTTATCATGCTCTAGGAGTTTGCAATCAAACAGAATGTGATTCACTGACTGTTCACCATTTTCACAGGAGCACATTGGGCTCTCTGTTATTTTATATTTGTACAAATGTACACATATAGGGCAAATTTTGTGTGGTTTTGAATTTTCTTGTATTTATATGTGGTTGCGTCATTTTGCGTAACATGCAGGGACCTTTCTACATTACGTTAAATTGTGCAACATACTACTTGGCAACCCTTTGCATTGCGTCAGATTGTGTAACATGTAAATGTTACAACCCTGTACTGTGTTACGAGTTACGCAGCGTGCGCCATAATTCCAGTTTTATCCGGCTACTTTCTTTGTGTTGGAAGAACTTTCTAGAACATTTTCTTCACGTGACCACGCGAGTCGAGTCCAGATCACGTCCCTTCATCTTGTCACACTAGTAACAGTCACTCATGCATGAGGACGTTTTTTGCATTGTTCTATAATTGAAAGCCGTCACTCAACCACTGAGGATGCAAAGTTTGTAATTGAAAGCCATCACTTAAACCACTAAGGACGCAAAGGTGTAATTTAAAGCTGTCACAAACCACTGAGGACGCACAAGTTTAATACAAGGTGATATTGGTGCTACGCATAGTGTAATCACACAAGGTGAACTTACAGTGCTACGCCTAAATCAAGTGTTTATTACTCACACTTCTCATGATGAGAATCATTGAAATTATTTTCTAAGAAACTGTGCTGCAAACTATTTAGGCTGAACTTAGAAATTTTGTGTGCATTGAAACTAACTGTATACCTCAACTATTAATCAGTGTAACCTAGGAATTTGAACTGTACTATATCCATGATTGCTGTGTAGACCAGCGTAAGTATTATTATTCCTGGTCATCTAAATTTTAAAGTGTTGGCGAACCAGAGCCCCAACAACAAATATGTTTTGATATCGCCGTGTCCTGTTACTATTGCAGTAAATTTTGGGGTTGGGTTAATTCTCAATTTTAACCTGTCCGCTATTTTGGGAAAGAAAGATTTTGTTATTGCACCTTTTGATAATTGGTCCCATTCACTTTGCCAGTGTATTACACTTTGTTCATTTAATTCAAACAACATTGCACTCTTTGGGATTCTATTATAGCACTCGTCAATGTTCTTGGTGTTTGCTGCTTCTTTCGCTAGTCGGTCTGCCAACTTGTTCCCGTGGTGCCCCACGTGTGCCCTAATCCAACTGCATTCTACTTTCCAGTCTTGCATCTCCATTTCTATAAACTTAGTCCTGATTAGTTCTATGCGATGAGTATGTTTCTTCTGGTTTTGTAGCAGTTGTAGCATTATCTGGCTGTCTGTATATACTAATACTGTTTTTTCCTTAACCCTTATCCTGCTAACGTGGAAAATAAGGTGAGCTCCTAACAAAGCCAGCAAATGGTAGATGGGATTTAATTCGGCGTTTAAAGGGTTAATTTTCATGTATTGTATATATTCTAATGCTTTTAGGATTGCCAGTTGTTTGGCTTGGTTATTGGAGCATCGCCCATTTAATCTGTATTTCAATGTAGCTGTTAGGTTACCGCCTGAGAAAATTGCTATTCCTAATCCCACTCCAATGTTGCTCTCACTGCCGTCGTGCACGCGCGTGCATGCGTGCGTGTGTGTGTGTGTGTGTGTGCCTGTATGTATGTATGTATGTATGTATGTATGTATGTATGTATATATGTATGTGTGTGTGTGTGTGTGCCTGTATGTATGTATGTGTGTGTATGTGTGTATATATGCCTGTAATTTTTTTTTTAATTTACACTTTATTTACACTGCATGCTCCATTACTATGTAGTAATACTACATGCATGGTTATTAAATTTTTTTCCAGTTCTATACTTTCCTATTATGTTATTATGGTATAGTTACTTATTATCCTATTCTATTTATATTCTGCAACTTACTACCCTATTCTTTATTCAACACTATATTTCCATAAATCTTTTAAAATTATCGTTCTATTTTAGTACAAGTTTGTTTTTGCTAACTGGCCATTGTTCTGATTTTGTTATTGCTGCTTTAAGTCTATCCCTCTCCTGTTCTTGAAGTTTGCAGCTGTATATAATATGGTCCACCGTTTGGTCTCCTTTGTTGCAGGGGCATTTTGGGTTCTCTATTATTTTGAACTTGTGGAGGTATGTTTTTATATTGCCATGTCCGGTTACTATGGCAGTAAAGTTAGGGGTCGGGTTAATTCTCAGCTGCAGTCTGTCTTCTATGTTGTGGAAGAAGGATTTTGTTGTCACTCCTTTTGTGGTCATTTCCCATTCGTTTTGCCACTGTTTGAGACACTGTTCTTTTAGCTCGCTTCTAACTGTACTTCTCGGGATTCTATTGTAGCACTCCTCGATGTCTTTGCTACTAGATGCTTCCTTTGCCAGTCGATTCGCCAGCTCGTTCCCTCTCTGCCCCGTGTGTGCCTTGACCCAGCTGAATTCGAACTTCCATTCGTCCTGTTCCGTGTCCATCACCTTATTCTTGAGTTGGTCTATTATATGAGTATGTCGTTTGTGGTTCTTTAGCAATTGTAGTTATTCTACTGTCTGTGTATACTGTGTATATGCATGCATGCATGTATGTATGTATGTATGTATGTATGTATGTATGTAGTGTGTGTGTGTGTGCGTGCGTGCGCGCGCGCGTGTGTATATATGTATGTATGTATGTATGTGTGTGTGTGGGTATGTATGTATGTATGTATGTATGTGTGTGTGGGTATGTATGTATGTATGTATGTATGTATGTATGTATGTATGTATATGTGTGTGTATATATGTATGCATGTATCTATGTATGTATGTATGTATGTATGTATGTATGTATGTATGTATGTATGTATGTATGTATGTGTGTATATATGTATGCATGTATCTATGTATGTATGTATGTATGTATGTATGTATGTATGTATATATGTATGTATGTATGTATGTATGTATATATGTATGTATGTGCATGTGTG
>Ga0268261_10001830_pt1 | contig 14957 bp, 7 predicted proteins | sample TergutNc150P1_FD_190353 | JGI IMG/M metagenome (GOLD analysis project Ga0268261, IMG submission 190353) | Nasutitermes corniger P1 segment gut microbial community from laboratory colony in Florida, USA - Nc150 P1 (SPAdes) (version 2) | ecosystem: Host-associated > Arthropoda: Insects > Digestive... | reverse complement strand
GTGTCGTGTGTTGTCAGGTAGAGGTCTTTGCGACGAGCTGATCACTCGTCCAGAGGAGTCCTACCGACTGTGCTGCGTCGTTGTGTGTGATCTAGAAACATCAAGAATGGGTGCTCCATATATCTATGACATTAGTCACCTAAGGGTTAATACCCTTGTCACTTCTGGCGAGTTGTGCTGCCATGCCTTTTGTGATCCACACTGACTAAATAATACATTTATGTTTCTTGGTTTATAAAATTACTTGAACCCATGAAGATTCACAATTTTCTTCAAAGGTGATGTTAGTAGTGTTGCAAATTTTAAACACGTATGTTCTGGATTTTTATGTTGTGTCTATAGTCTGATCAGCCTAAGTTCAAGGCTCATTTTAAGGTTTTTAATTTGTGGATTGGTCCAGGTTTTATTTTTGAGTCTGGCAGTTAATTTTTAATTTTTCAGTAGCCATTTTACTGTTACTACCCTTGGACTAGATCCATTCTCAGGTGCATCCCTTAATGAGTTTACTGTGTCTGTGGTGCCCAGTGATTGAGAATAACTCAATGTAAGGAGTCCATTAGTTTCGGTGACTTTGCCTGAAGGCTGAAACAGAGCCAGCTTCCAAAGCATCACACTTCTTTAAAAAATTAGACAATGGACAGAGTAAAAAAAAAGAAGAAGATAGTGTTATTTAACTTTAGGCATGCTCTGTTCTCTCTTTTGTCTACACATGATGATCTGATGATGCAGGCCTTGGTTTGGCACCACACTGTCCAGTTCACAGTTCAGAGTGATCTGGTTTGGTGTTTCATATGTGAATTTTAGACCTCTCACATAGCTAAGCACCAAATTTAAGGAAAAACCTCATCTTGTATTTGAGTAAATACAGTATTTGCTTGTGTAATAGTTGTGTCCTTTCTTTAGTTTGTCTTTACGTATTACAAACTAACTGCACTTTCCGTTCTACCATCTGAATATTAACACACACTAAATAACAACAGGTTGAACTAAAGTTACACTATTCAAAAAATTACAGTACTATAAATAGACATGGTTCATGACAGTGACTAGTGGCAGGCAGTTATGAATATGGCATTCAACCTTTAGGTTCATTAAAATATGCAGAATTTCTCAACTAATTGAGAAACTATTGGCTTTCCAAGAAGGACTCTGTTGCATGGTGTTAGTTAGATAAATAGAAACATAAGGTTACTTGAAACTGTACTAGCATAGCAGTTGAAAATAGCCCATACAGTAAGTGAAAACTTCCTTGCTCTTCACTTGTAAGTTATTGCAACTTCTCTGCTGGTACCTCACACATATCTGAAGGGTTAAGTTTAAAATTGTCTTTGTGCTTGATTAAGCTTACTCCTTGGATATATCTGGAGGGCTGGAGTTACAGCTCCATGCATTCTTAAAATTGGCAGTGGTTATAAAAGATAATTTGGAATACGGAAAGAAGGCTGTGACAGTTCCACATGTGTACTCTATTAGACTAGCAGTGGAAGTCGGTTATTAAAATGTGTGAATTGTCCTGGTTTTCGGAGACATATTTTTTTATGATACCGTGTGGAACTAGTCATGTGTAGCTCACCAGATTGCTCTTGGACTATCAATGGCATCAGTTACAGAGGCCTGCTCTTCTCACATCAGTATGGTGGATGTGGTGAGTAGCTACGAGTTACTTATTCATACATCAATCTGTCATTTGATAGAATGTTTCAAGTTACCAGCTATGTGTGTACACATGCACGTGCATGCATGCACATGCAGGTTCACACACACACACACACACACACACACACACACATACACACACTCAGATTGATGGTGGAGATGTATCAGGTCTCTACATCATTGGTCTTTAGTCCACTTTAGTCCATCATTGCCTCAGCTGATAGCCTGAGAGGAATTTAGTGAATTTTCTTTCCCCAGAAGCTTCACATTGTCATGTCTGAATCCTTTTCTTCAACATTTTGGCCAAAACGGGGAAGCAGAGGTTAGGCACAGCTAAATTAAAAGCAAGTATAGAGTTTTGAATGCAAGATGAAAATTATTCACAGTGCTCAGAATGGTGGAGATAAGTTTTCTGTGTGATCCATTCCCAGTAAGGAACCTTTCTTTCCAACATAGAAACCTGTTATGTAACTTATACAAGGCTTGTTGTTATCATCTTAAAGCTGTTTGTTTGTTATACTTGTCAGTTCATTTTTCATTACTGTGAATTAAGTAACTGAGCATTACCATTTTTACCAGACACCTTAGCTATTTGCAGTATGAAGCCCTTTGTAACATTGCTACTTTATGTGATAGATTGGTACACTGATGGGATAGATTTATATAACACCAGTGTCTCTAAAGACTGAATGCCACCGAGTTAGGCGCAAAGCTAACCTCTCAAATTGCGCACAGGTATATGCATGTGAATGCTAATGGGGTCATATATCAACAGATTTGTGTGCTTTTGCGTGACTAGACTTTCAGTTTGTTGATATAAAACGTTCATTGGCGAGACGATGAAGTAAAGTATGAAAAGTGGGTACAGTGCTTAATAATTAAATATAAATCTGTCCTGGAAAGTTCAGGGTTGAATATTTAAACAATAATAATTAACAATATAATTCAGGACAATGATGCTCGTATTTTCGTACCACAAAGAAATTTTTGTCTTGTGTTATGCCACTTGTAAATACATAATCTAGATCTTTTACAAAACAGGCGGAAGAAGTGCTGTACAAATCGTTGTACCATAGTTCGTTACGTGTTTCTGTTACGTATGGTTTGATTTTTTGTTTTGCTTTGGCTGAAATTAGGGTTGGTGATGATGTTTGATGTATAAAATATGTTAATGAAAACACTAGGTATGTGATCAAATTTGGTGTTATGAAAAAAAAGAAAAAAAAAACAAAAAACAAAAATGTGTACTGTGAATCACACCTGACTAGTATTATATTGGACTTTTTGGGAAAGCAGATGTTAACATGTTTGCACAACTCTCTCCGTACATTCTCATAGCAGGTTCTTTTCCAAGTGTGTAATGATGAAGTGGGGATGAGTCTCTGCCTGTGTTCTATGTAGAATGATGTACCATATTCTCAGTTAATATTTTTTATTTAATTGGATTATCATTTTCCAGATACTGATACACTGCAAGAATACACATATTTTTTAAAGAGAATATTTTTAATGCTACTAGTAGGGTAATGCAAAGCTTAAAACACTGTCTGTTGCAGCATAATAGAATGCAACAGAACACAAACATAATAGTGATACTTTTTGTATACTGTTTTAGACAGAACTTACCCCCATCCCCTCTGCACACAGCTACACATATGTTTTCATTTGTTACTTTTCCTCTTCTTCCATAATAATTGCAGGGTAAAGTTCCACATTCAGGGACAGCTTTTCATACATTCTTGTTATTTCATGCAACACATTGTACGTATGTACTTTTGTGTGTGCACCCATGACACATCAGTAGTTTACTAGGAGAGATCTATTTATAACCAGATTTCAGGCTTCCAATGAAAAGGGCATGCAAATTAGATACAGTAATTAATATTATATATTCATGTGTGTGTGTGGCTGAATGATATTTTGTTAAATTATGTTACATTCCATTATAATTCAGTATTATCTAGAGGTTTGGTTCCACTTTCTGCATGTGATATGACATTGCAAATCTGTTACACATTATTTATAGTGGCACTGTTAGAATGAGCAGTATTAATTTACCTGTATCTTGCTTTACAGTGCACAGTGACACTGGATTTTGTTTGCAGTTATATATGCAGGTGTAATATAAGTAACATGTGCAAGTGCATAAGGTAATGGATGTTAGTGTGTTTAGATTTCATAGAGTAACAGCCGACTCAGGTTTCAAACTATAGGAGGATAAATAATCTTTTTTACTTAAAAACCTGCTGTGGTGGCTGTTATGACTTTTCTCAGTTCCTTTGTTATTTTACTTTCTCGCAACATGACAAAGCAGTGATGTTGGACAGGAGGAGTTAAAGGTTGTGCATGATAAGTAATTATATTAATATTATATAATTTGAAAGAATACGAAGAAGATATTTTATAGTTTTTTTTAATTACACATTTGGTTTTGATCCTATGGTATCATTTTAAAACAGCAATTTTTTCAAGTTCCTCTTAATTCTAAGTGATAGTTTGTCATGTGTAATTTTGTTTGTATAAAGTTTATTGAAAATAATGTAGCCTGTTTTTCATTCATGTGTTTAAAAAGCAGGATATGTAGTCTTACACTTTGGTGGCAGGTTATAAGCTATAGGTACCATATATTCATTTTTACTGTACTGGAGAGAGGCACTTCCATAAGTTCCTTGTCACAAATATGTTTTGTATGGCATCACAACCCCATGTACATCATCCTACACATCACTTTCATTGGTTGTGACAGGTATTATTATTATTATTATTATTATTATTTATGGTGGAAAAAGTAATGTAATATTTCATGCTGAAATGCAATTTTGTTTGCTGTTTCATTTTTAAATCCTGTAGATTTATTCTGATTTCTAAGGTAAAGTTTCATAACTTGTTTATGTGTAACTTTGAGGGTGCCAGCTATATTGTTTTGAAAGTTTTTTTTCAGTGTGCTGTTCTTCTACATACTGCAACTTGTTTAATTTGTTATGTATATTTTATGTAAGTTTAATATTGTAACAGTATTATAATTAGCCAGCCTTGAATTTCTCTCAACAATCCCCATGGCTGTCGGAATCAGGGTATTTGTTCCCTAAACCATACCCCAATGCCCTTTCCTGAAAATACCCCAGAAACTGTAAGAGATGACCACCCCATGGTCTAGCCAGTCAAATGAAATATGTAAACAACCAAAACAGCATTCCAGAGACATATTATGTATTAGTTATGTTGGAGCACTGTCATCTACCTGTGCCATCTGTTTAGAAGAGAATTTTCAAATGTATGTACTAATCAGCTCCTCTCTTCCCATCTAATGCCTGCTGGTCTAATATGGGCCACAGTCCTTTCTGACTATTCCATAGTGGGATGGGGTAGGCATTGACTTGGAGCCTACAGTAAATGGTTTATTTATTTAAACTTGTTCATTACGAATTAGGAGAAGTCCTGAAAGTTTTATGCCATTCGTATAACGTATGTAATATACTGTTGACACAATCGAGATATTTGTTAAAAATGAAAGTTCACTTCTCTGCAGTGTGTACAGCTGGATGATTTAGATAAGTGTACGGCAAAACTTGCCAGGACTGACGGCACACAATAGTGTTATTATGTCAATATTAGCTAAGGTTGGTGCTGTGATTATGGGATGTGTTCAAAGCTTTGCTCGCCAAGCTCATTACACTGCTTAAGAACTGAAGTTCCTTTGGTTGTGATTTGTCTTGATTCTTTTCACTCTGTTTTATACAGATTATGTAACTTTTGCTTTGCATACTTCAGGTTCTTGTAGGTTTCTGTAGTGTAATCTTCTGTTTTGAAAGTTAGCAGTCCTCTGCATGTATTTTAACAGAAGTTCCTGGTTTATGTATTTTGAAATTATTTACCTTTTTTAGAATTCAGTTCCTATTCAAAGTTTATTATTATTATTATTATTATCATCATCATCATCATTATTGAATATTAATAAATGAAGTAAATTGCTTTCCAGTGCTTAATTTTATTTTTATTCATTGATTGTTTGTTCCTATAATGATTTGGGGTGCATATGAAGTAGAAAAGGGCAGAAATTAATTGAATATAAGTTCTTTTTTTACTACACATTTGCACTGTGTACTAAAGGATTCGTCAATGAAGCTGATATATAATGTTTTAATTGCCAGATTTACCACATCTGGGACGATCTACACGTTAATCAGTAACTTAAGTTTAAATGCAATAAATACAATAGCAGGATTTGCCCCTGCCATTTCGATGTGGATATGTTAGTGTTCTACATGCTTCGGATCAGACTTTAAGGAAAGTTTTGATGCTAAATAATACCACCTACTACCTCACTTAGATTCATTACCACTATGTAGTTCCTAGACACTGTGAAAACTACATGTACACTGTAATATGACTTGAACAGTAACTTACTTTTAAGTGGATCCAACAGATATAAAAACCTTCATACAATCTTGGTGTTCGTTTTCAATATGGTGCTGTCTTATCCAGGAATTCTTACTGGAAAGATAGAAATAAGCAGATATATTAAGAGATACAATATTGTCATTTTTGATTTTCTAGAATTTTTATATGCAGTTAATACATCATATCACAATTACAGATAACATTACAGGGATGCATATATTTTTCAATAATATAAAAACTTGAAGACTTGGATGAAAAGGTTATGGAGTTATATATTTTAATCCTTCATCAACCTTTTTCTCCCCTCATGAATTACAAATTCAGGTAGCAGATTGTAGGCAACTCCTTCATGAAATTTGATTTGGTACCACTTGTAACCTAGACACTGTTAATGAATACTCTACTTCATCATCCACTGTCACTGAGAATATTAAACATGGGAAAGCCACTTCATACTGATAGAAGCAATTTGTTATTGGTATTAATTTTCTTTGCTGCTTGTTATAGAATACATATTACCTTCAGACATTGTGTACGGACTTGAAGTTAATTTTGTTACCATTCCAGTACGGCTGCTTTTTTTTTTACATGATCAAAGAAATTCTGAAAATATGTTCAAATAGCCTATTCATTGAGAAGTATATATCATTTATGTCAGACAATGACAAACCACATTCCTTAAAGTTGTATGTGACATAGTTTTGGTTTGCATGCTTCAGGAAGAAAGTTTCTCTGAAGGGTTACTTTCCCAGTTGTTTACTGAAATGACAGAATAGAAAAATATACAGTTATCTTGCTTTTTTATTAGACGTGTTCACAAAATTGTGAAACGTGACCACTAACTTCATCGTGTGTGTGTGTGTGTGTGTGTGTGTGTGTGTGTCTCGGCTCCCATTGGATGGATTGTTATGAAATTTGATAATTGAGTATTTTTCAAAAATCTGTCAAGGAAATTCAAGTTTTATTAAAACCCAACAAGCATATGGAGTAATTTATATGAAGACTTATATACTCAGTAGAAATAACCAACAAGATGCAACCTTGTAATAGAATTTATTATTCCACCGTTCATTGAAGGCTCAACATGTTTTGAGCAGCATGTCGCTCATCATCAGGAGCCCTAACTGTATTTGCAGCCTCTGGTTTACATACGCATGTGGTGACCGGCCATAATCAAGTCTGAGTGGGAACGCAGTTGCCACTCAGACTTGACTACGGCCAGTCACCACATGTGTATGTAAACCAGAGGCTGCAAATACAGTTAGGGCTCCTGATGATGAGCGACATGCCGCTCGAAACATGTTGAGCCTTCAATGAACGGTGGAATAATAAATTCTATTACAAGGTTGCATCTTGTTGGTTATTTCTACTGAGTCATACTACAATGCACAGATCCATGAATATTAAATAGACCTATATACATTTACAATAATATCTCACTTTATTCTTCTTAGAGTCAGAAATGTTTCAAACAAACATTGTAGAGAAAATCAAAACACACATTTTATGTTCAATAATTCTTCTGCAAAAGTTATGCTCTAAATGAGATGATGTGGAAGAATATGTGCAACCAGACAGGCCACAGGTGACAATGTAATATGGCGCATGCTCTTTGAATGCTGGATAACTAAGGCTACAGACACACACTTTGAATATGTAAATATTTATTGCTTTTCCACTGCAACCAGGGTTGCACAAATGCACCCCAATGTTACATTATATGTACATTGCTTGTCTTGCATGTATTAGTGTATATGTGATTTTGTTTTTACTGTAAATATTGTCACATGACTTAGAAAAGGTCATCTTTTCTTGTATTAGCATCCTGAATGGAAGGGCAGGAAATTGTACCTCCTTCAGGATAATACACAGAACTCAAAAATTCTATCCAGGAGAAAAATTTTATATGTCACCAGAATACTGCGTTACATTCAGACTTTCTTGTCAGTGGAAAGCACTGTGATAAATGAGTGTTATAAAGTTGCTTCATGTTTATAATAATTTCGGTAGCAAAGCAGCAGTAATATCCTGCACCATGTTTAATGCTAACATACATTTCTGAATAGTATCAAAATTATATCAAAAGTATGGCTACCCTGTGTGTTGTTAGGACTACTGGTAGTGTGGTGTTTTATAAGTGGTGTAAATTAAGTATTACACAAATGCAGTTATAATATATTGAGAAGTAGCAGTAATGTTGTGGCATCCCTAATGACACACAACTGTTACCTGTGTGACAGTGAATGTTGATGTGAGGAAAATCAATTGAATTCATGTGGTCCTGGTCTCTCAGGACTGTTTCTTATAACAGATGGTTTTTATAAGCTTTTGTGATTGCTTGTGCTTGCTGATGTTACAAGAAGTGTACCTCCATTCTGTAAAATAGCAGATCTATTATTATATGCCATCATTACTGGTCTGGTGCCGGGTTTTGCATTCAGGTGCAGGGTTTGTTGTTCCTGTATCAGTAGCTAGATACCTCTTTCCCTTACCCTCCATTCTTTCCCACCCTTTCCCAGAATGTATTTAGTTAGCAGTCCATATATTGGACAGAATATTGTGGTTGTTTATAAAATAAGTTGGCAAATGGTGTGACCATGGGGATATATATATATATATATATACATAATTATAAATAAATATAAGAATAAGAGTGTATAAATTAATAAATAGTTATATAATATTTAAATGTCAGTGTATTGTGTCCCCCTTCCCAAATTCTCCTAGAACGTATTAAGCTCCAGTTTTTGTATTACACTTCTGTGAAGGGCTGAACGTTCCGAGGCCCACGAATACAAGAAAAATCTATGGCAAGTGCTATTTGGTAACTGCAGTTCTTAATTTACTACAAGATTTTAGATGCTCTTTGTTATGGTACTTGTATTACAAAATATACAAATAAAAGTAGCATTTTGCAGTTTCTGCAAATAAAAATGTATTATTATTATTATTATTATTATTATTTATACTTATGGTCTTAGATGTATGAAGTTGGCCTATACTGCGGTGCACCAAAGCTCTTGCATAGAGACTGATTCAACTTATGTCCATTTTTTGAGCTGGTTTGCATATCAATAACCAAATAAATGCTAAACATAAACAATATGGAAGATCTTAAACATTGGTTAAATTCATAAAATTTCAGTTACATAATACTTGGCAGAATGTATTATACAATAAAAAATATGATGAGATGTCTAAATTTAATTCAGATGCCTGGAAATTTGAATGTCTTTGGAGGCACATTCAACATTTTATAAAACCAAAACTGAAATTTGAAGTTGATTTGTTTTTTAAATAATTTGGCTTTTTATGTTGATACCACCATAAATATAAGTAGGTATATCAGTGTATGCATGAATCACATGTTTCACTGCATCTTTGCCCAGTACCTCAACTCTCTTCCACCAGATGTATGCTGCTATGGGAGATGCGGGTAATTTGAACAAAAAAAATATACTTACCATTTCAGAAAGGATAGTAATTTAAAGTATTGCTTTGCTATAATTATACAAATGCAATCTGCAAGCTTGTCTGCGATAATGAAGAGCTGAGTGCAGAACTATAGATGTAATGGGAATTATAACAGACACTAAGATTAACTGAATGTGACTAAAATTACACTGGTCATCCTCTGGGTTATGACACCGTGCAACCTGGCAAGTAGTTGCCAGGGTTTTGGAGGAAACTGCTGTAATCTACTTGAATATGGGGCCAGCAGGTTCTTTCAAAACAGTGGCTGTTGCCTATTACATTATAGGTTATTGCAACCCAGATGATTACAGTCTCTTTACTGACCACAGTGAAACCTCAAATTTTATGACCAGAATTATTTTACACTTATAATAATGTTAAAATAAAGTATTATTATAATTTGAATTTATGAAAAGAATAACAGAATTTTGGTGGCATACTGGTTGCTGAAACAGAGTTGAACCAAATTGGCCATATTATTGTTGAATGCACTAACCTGCTGTAATGACATCCAAGAAATGCTTATTAAATGTTGTATATTATTCTTTGTTGTATTTGGTTTCAAAACCATTGCATTATTTGTTATGAAAGGAAGTTACAAAATGCAGTCTAATTTTATTAGGTCAAGAGTTCACATGATCATCACATTTCTGACTTTTGTAATTGCATTACAGTCCTGTATCGATATTATGTACATTAATGTTATGGAACATTATTTAATATATTATAAGGGTTTGTAATGAGGTCAGGTTGTGTTTTTCTGACAGTGCATTACTGTATAAATGAATAAAAAGACTGTGTATTGGAAGAAACATAACCAATCTGAAAGTTGGTGGTACTGATGTGAATGGAGTTAGAAGAGAAAAATAGAGTTTATAAAAGAATATAGAAATATACAGTTTATGTAGTATCTCTCTGCACATTACCTTTAACTTAGCATTGAATGAAATACTTCTGGTAATGCTGGCAAAAAAATCATAAAAATGCAAAAGACAAGACTTTTATTAATTCAACAGCACAAATTCATCTAATTACCATTATTTATTTTTTAATGACAGCGTATTACTTTACTGAATATTATTGAATGGTATTTAAATTTTTGCAACTCAAATTTGTAAGCAACATTAATATTTTGTTAGCAGTTTCAGAGGAAGTTGACAGATGAGACCAATGTCCAAATGTGTGGCAAAGTAAAACAATCAGAAACCATCACAGAAGAAAATATGAATTGTGTTCTTCAGCAGAGGATAAGCAAAATGAATGTAATAAGACTGTAATGGATGGAATTTGCTACAATGTGATCATCCCATTAAGTTTAATGTTATAGATAGTTCTGTTCCTCCCACAGCCCTCATTGTCCCCACTCTACATTTTCCCACCCTTTTCAGAGTAAGTTCAGGACCTCTCTGACTGTAAAATGTAAAGAGTGTAGACATCTGATAGGGACCTAGTATAGTTTTTGAAGATGTTTCAAAGTTATAACAACAAAATAAAGCCTTGAGAGACGATGAAGATACTTCTCTTTGTATTTCAATTTGAGGTTCTCATGGCATTGAGTATCAAGGCCATGGTCTTCTGGGAGATGACATTTCACAGTTTAATAGATGGATACCAGTGTTTCTGCCTTGAAGATGGAAAGAGTAGATTCCTTAGAAATGTTGATACCTGTCTACCCAAACACACGGTGTCATATCCCACAAGACCACCAGTTTTGTGTATTCATCCCTTCTTCTGATGTAATGTTGCTGCTGCACTTCTGTTTTGAATCACAGCCCAGAATCAAATTAGCCCACTTGATATTTTTTGATAGCTTTTATCACTATCAGCATGAATTCTGGGGTATTATATTACAGTAGTATAAAATTGCCTTCTGTGCCCTGTCCAGTTCAGAACAGTCATGCCCTTTGTTCATGTATTTGCAGTTAAATAATGAATAAGGCTGTAGTTACACAACATTTAGGCTAGTTTGCTCACTCTCAATATGTGCACATTTATGCTACACAAGTTTCAGAATTTAGGATTCATTTTCATCAGTTAATACTGAAATGTGCACCACAAACACAACATTTTTTTTATCATAAGATTGATAACATAATTGTCAGTGAGTGTTTCATGAGCCATTGGATAGTGGGACACAGTTATAAATTTGTGCTCAGTTATCTAATCAGGATAAGATCATAACCTGAAGTGTGTAATGGTTTACAACAGCTCTAAATGTGGGGAGCAGCCATGGTTAATGTAGACAGCATAAGTCTGAATACATGAGAAATATGAATAGTGAATTCTATGATGTCGGTGCATCATTCACTTATATCTTAAGAATTTAAGAATATGTCTTTCAGAAAGTATTAATGTTCTTTAAAGAAATTTAAAAATAGTATTGAAAAATAAACAAAGGAGAATGTAATGGTTAAATACTGTGGTCAGAAAACAGAAATTTCATGTGGGAAAAGAATAGGCACTACAAGTTAAAAATCCATATATTTAAGAAAAATTATTGTAAAAAATACCCATACTATCTGATATAGTTTCGTTCACATACGTTGGTATGTTGCAAATCTGGAAAATTGGTTACTTGCGTGTCTCTGTCCACCACATTACATGCAATACATGTCCTAAAACAGTCATATTCAGTGTCAGTGGTTACCAAATCCCAGCTGAAAAAGGTTTTACACTTCAATCTAAACAGGATCTGCACCGAGCTGTACATCACTCCATATTGACAGGAAGTCACATTAAAACTTCAAAATCCCGCCACAGACAGTAAATTATGGTCACGAGACGCTCTGTTTCGTCGTTCGGTATCAATTCTAATGTTATGAAATGGCCGAAAGATAGCAGGTAAATGCAATGTAACAGAGAGTCGATAGCGCCGCGGTACTCGAACAATACAACGATATATCGAAGACGTGTGAGGACAGAGACGCGATGTTGCAAGCGTCAGCATCCACGGCTCTTCTATTCGAGCTGTAACAACAAAGTGTAGGTGCATACATAAATTCATGTTGCTGTATGAACAATGGGGATTTTTCAGAATTAATGTTGCAGCAATTTCAATATTACGTTCTTAAATATGTCGTTTTTGGTGGCAGGTACCAATTACAGGTTTGTGTCTTCAAACAAAAACAGAAGGAGAAGAACCCTAATTGGAGACACAGCATATACTTTTATTTATTTTCCAGAACTTTTGTAAATCATTTCGGAGCAGTAACTTTTTAGATTGAATAACAACCCGATGAAGAATTAAATTAAAGAAACGAAGAAAGGGACATTCTAAAAACCTGGTTTTCTATAGTAAGTTTTTTTTTTTACTTTAAACTTTTCACAAAATACATTGAAAGTAAAGTTGTCCCTGTGGATTCCACAAAGACACGGCGTGAGTAAAGGTATAGCTACACTCATTCTTAATCTCGGCCCTAGATAGAGTTGAGTCGTCAGATTCCTCGATACCCATTTTATAGGAGGCAGGGTTGACCCTCAACTGGTCTGGACGTTTTACAGAAGAGGTAAATTTTTGTCCCTGCCGGGAATCGAACCACGATTCCTCAGTCGTCCATTCCGTCGCCCAGTCACTATACCGACGAGTTATTCTATTACACTACAACTATGGAATTTCAGTTCGAATCTCACGAAAAGCAGTGTATTTCCATCACAAACCCCAATAAGCTAATTGTGTGTGTGTGTGTGTGTGTGTGTGTGTGTGTGTGTGTGTGTGTGTGTGTGTGTGTGTGGAGCAATAATAGCTGCTTGTTCTGAGAGGAATACGAAATGGATAAATTCTTTGAAAAGTAAATTCTCAATTTCTCTAACGTTGAAAAGTATTCAAGCAAGCAGAACGAATAGTAACCACTGTGCTTTAGAGGGTTACGTAAATTAATGAAGTACGTGAGGTTTAAGAAGTATTGATAAGTTCCGAAACGTCCAGTTATTGAACAAAAGCGCTCCAGGACAACAAAAATAATCGAATAAGAGTGTGAAGGCATATTATGTTTACATACCAGGCGCAGTAACTTCGTATATGATCCTTAGTGTACAGATCTTCACTCAATGGGTGCTAAATATTAGGTTGAATTCTTCAGGGAATGTAAAAGTTAAGTTCTCCGTGTCCACGCCACGATCACGTATGAGGGAGTAAAGGTATAGCTGCACTAATTCTTAACTTCTGTTCTAGATGGAAGTGAGTGGTCAACTTCACGCCACGCCCGATTTGTCCCCGGTAAAGTACACCGGGACCCAAGGAATAGGACACAGCGTGGGCCTCAGAGCCGGTATGTAGGATTTCGGAGAAGAGAAATTCTCCTGTCTCTAACGGGATTCGAACACGGGACGGTCCCTCTTGTAACTGGTCGATATACGAAATACATTATCCAAGCTGGTTTTCAGTTTTAATCAACAAAACTTAAAGTACATGCAGCTCTTCATTATTACTTAATGTTATTCAAATTATACAAAATTCAGAACTAAGAAGTCTACTGAATAAACAAATATCAGGATTACACTTCAGTGTTCATTGCTAGCTTACCAATGCGAAAACACAGGTAAATATTGCTGTAATCCATTGGCATGCGAGGCGTGGGGGGGGGGGGGGGGGGGGGGGGGGGGCTGCCCTTCTGAAAAGGCCCTCTCCCTAAGAGAAATGGAAAAAACTCAGATTTTGTAGACACGATAATATTGGAGGTTTTTACGTAATTTACACTTCAGCTTGATCAGCCACTTAAATCGGCTGGTAACTAGTACATTGGAATACTGAAATATGTAATAAAAATTACGAATATGTATATTTTTTTCTGTTTCAGTTAGTTTTAATTTTCCCCTGCTCTAACTACATGTCGGCTGGGATATTTTGAAGTGGGATGGGAAGAGCTTATGTTTCTGATTCTTGTGTAGCAGAAATTCCAGGTAGGCCCTTTATTTGGTAATTGTTCAGCTACCTTAAGTGCATTTTCTAAATATATTACAGTTCAGACAGCTGGCAAGATAAGAAGTGAATAACTGTCAGATTGATGATTGATGACCTTGGTCAACGTGGTGAAAATTTTTATCCGAAAATTTGCGCCCTGCTAAAAAAAAGTTAGCCATTCTTCCGACAAGGACGAGTACCGGCGAGAGATCGTGTTCTACACCGCGGGGAATAAAAACGTACCTGCGAAAGGTAACTGGATAAGATCGACTGAATAGAATGGCCCTTCTTATTATCCACAGCGAAAAAGAAGTCAGTTCAAAACAGGTCTTAGGGGCACTTTATAAAACAAACAAAAAAAAAAAAACGAGAAGATTAGACTTTGTGAATTAAATTAGGTGACTCATTAACCCTTAGGCGACTAATGTCATATATATATGGAGCACCCATTCTTGATGTTTCTAGATCACACACAACGACGCAGCACAGTCGGTAGGACTCCTCTGGACGAGTGATCAGCTCGTCG
>Ga0268261_10001829_pt1 | contig 14960 bp, 21 predicted proteins | sample TergutNc150P1_FD_190353 | JGI IMG/M metagenome (GOLD analysis project Ga0268261, IMG submission 190353) | Nasutitermes corniger P1 segment gut microbial community from laboratory colony in Florida, USA - Nc150 P1 (SPAdes) (version 2) | ecosystem: Host-associated > Arthropoda: Insects >... | reverse complement strand
AAAGCCTGTATCAGCATAATCGTATTTGATCACGTACATAGAGTTCGAGGAAGCCTGTATCAGCATAATCGTATTTGATCACGTACATAGAGTTCGAGGAAGCCTGTATCAGCATAATCGTATTTGGTCACGTACATAGAGTTCGAGGAAGCCTGTATCAGCATAATCGTATTTGGTCACGACTAACTCGTAGCATAGGCGTTAGAGCAATAAAGACATAAGTGTCGTGACTATAAATAAAGATCGAGGAAGCCGATATCTTCATAGCCGTTTACGGTCACGTCATCTCTCCGTGCACTTTACAGGTTAGTAATATATTTCTTAATCATAGTATAGTGTATATGTGTGTGTGTGGGTAAAACGCTATCTGATTTTATCATTCGCGTGCTGATTTCAGAGTGAATATGGCGCAAGACGATATTGAGACTCCTCAGAGATTCACGATCGATGAGGAACAGACCAGACTGTACAGGCGTTTCAATGCTCAGGGAACGCAGCTTACCGTGCGTCTCTTACCATCACTCGAGGGAGAGGAAAAGGATTCTAACCCTATGTCCAATTTCCTAGCCAGTGTGGTAGAATTGTTCGAGTACGCGTTACGAGATCTCGAGGATAGCGATATGACAGGAATTACAATCAGCAATGAAGTTAATGTGAAGGACAAAGCTATAGCGATCAGTTTCAGACGAAAGGACCAGATAACGGAGGTGTGATCTGGTCGGTGTTTGAGAAGGTGGCCCAGTCGAATGCTAGATGTAAGCTCTAGATAAATTAGTCATGACCGTCCATTCTGTAAAGATGCCGGTCGGCCATGGCGGCGGAATCGCGACAAGGGGTAGACCGCTTGAGATTATGGTTCGTCCGAAAAAAGTATCGTAGAAGTCAAAGCGATAAATAACTGTCTGGCTCACGCTGTGGTCATCGCAAAAGCAAAAGTAGACGGCGATCCAAATTACAATTCGTATCGTCACGGGTATAAGACACATCCCGTAGTCGATCGTTTACTCGAAAAGACAGGAATAGACCTGTCGCGCGGTGGGGGAGTACCCGAGCTAATGAGATTCCAAGAACATTTCAAAGAGTATAACATCGTCGTTTTCGGAGGATTGAATTGCGAGGACATAATTTTCGACGGATGGGTAGAATCCGAAAAGAGAATGAACCTGGTGTATGACGATGTAAAGAGACATTACCACGTGATAAACAATTTTACGGGTGCAATGACGCGACAATATGTATGCAGAGGCTGTAATAAAGGATGTAGACGTGGCGTGACGCGTAAGTGCGGAGAGACGTGTAGCGACTGCAAGTCGATTCCTCCCTGTATGTACTCCGATGAAAGAGTCCCGTGCGAGTCTCGCAACAGAAACTTTAGAAGTCGCTCGTGTTACGAAAAACATAAGACAAACAAGGTGGACGGCAAGACCATCTTCGAAAAGGTGCGAAATTGCGCAGTGTGTAACGTGTGCGTGACGAAAAAGAATCACGAATGTTTCAAACCGTTCTGCGAGAATTGTAAAAAGAACGTGGAAGTAAATCACCTCTGCTATATGCAGCCCTTAAAGAACGAAGTACCCCGCGCCGATGACGTATTATTCGTATTTTACGATTTCGAGACCACACAGGACACGAAAATTAGCGAAACTGCAAAACTGCATGTACCGATCCTCGTCTGCCTTCAGCAATTCTGTACAGCCTGTGAGATGCAAGACGACTATGAGCACGATAGCGCGCGGTGCGACAAGAGACGGCATTCGTTCTTTGAAGACCCCGTAGGCGATTTGCTATCGTACCTATGTGAACCGCGCCCATGGTGTAAGAAGGTCGTCGCGATAGCGCACAATGCCAAAGCCTTCGATTCGCAATTCATACTGAATAGGGCTATTTTACTCAAGTGGACACCCGAATTAATATTAAACGGTCTAAAGATAGTCAGTATGAAGATCCATCACGTCCAATTTCTAGATTCTGTCCCCTACATACCCATACCTTTGCGTAAGCTGCCCGAGGCATTTGGGTTGGCGGCGTCTAAGTTGTGGTATCCCCATTACTTCAACACGACGGCAAATCTAGGCTATGTAGGGCCGATACCAGCCATCGAGTATTAGGGTGCTGACGAGATGTCGGAGGGAGAGAGGAGGGAATGTATGGCCTGGTATAATGAGCAGAAAGTCAAGGTCTTCGACAACCGGCACGTGTTAGAACAATACTGTCAAGATGACGTCAACGTACTGCGTCAGGCGTGTCGTGAATTCAGACGGGAATTCCTAGAAATAGGAAATATCGAGGTTTTCCCCAAGGCACTGACAATCGCGCTGGCGTGCAACAAGTTGTTGCGCAAGAAATTTTTGAAACCCGAAACGATAGGATTAATTCCTCCCGGAGGTTATAGCGGCAATCGGAGGTACAGCAAGAAAGCGTTGATGTGGCTTTTGCGTATGGAACGGACGGACGGATGCCACATACAGCACGCGAGAAACGGACGAGAATTTAGACCTCCAGAATTGTCTCATTACTGCGTCGACGGTTACTGTGCCGAGAATCGAACCATATACGAATTCCTCGGATGTTACTATCACGGTTGCAAGTGTCAGCCGTTCCGAGACGGGAAGACGCTGGCGAGCGGAGAGACGCTAGCCGAACGATACGAACAGACGCTGGAAATTGTCGAGCAGTTAAAGAGTGCAGTCTATACTGTGAAAGTACAGTGGGAATGTGAATGTGAAGGAGCCGACGACGATCTGCGGACACATCCCATCGTCAGACACGTGCCGATGAACACTCGTGACGCTCTGTATGGGGGTCGAACCGAGGCCATGCGTCTTCACTACAAAATCAGAGAGGGCGAGGAGACTTACAGTACTGCGATGTAATGAGTCTACCCGTACATCTGCAAATATTTCAAGTTTTCCATCGGTCATCCGATAATTCATGTAGGGGACGCGTGCGCAGATATAGACGCCTGTCTAAAGATGGAAGGTCTGATGAAATGCAAGATCGTGTTGCCCACGGACCTCTACCACCCGATCCTACCGTACAGATAGGACTAGAAGTTGTTATTCTGCCTGTGCCGAACATGTGTCCAAGAACATAACACCAAGAGCGATTGTCAACGTCGCAGCGACGCCGAGAGATGCTTGGAAGGCACGTGGGTCATAGACGAAGTGCGATTGGCCGTAGACAAAAGATATAAAATTTTGGAAATTACGGAAATCTACGAATACACAGTCACGCGGTACGATCCCGAAACGCGTAATGGCGGCCTCTTCGCAGACTACATTGACACTTTTTTGAAACTGAAAACGGAGGCTAGGGGTTACCCGAGCTGTGTTCGAACCGTGGATGACGAGGTCCGATACATCGACCAATTCCACCAGGTCGAAGTCGTCCGGCTAGACAGAGACTCCATCAGTTATAACGCTGCAAAACGAGGTCTAGCCAAACTATGTATCAACTGAATGTGGGGAAATTGACGGAGAGAAGCAACAGGACGCAGACGAAATTAATCTCGTAGCCAGGAGAACTGTACAGATTCCTAGTAACGCCCGGTGTCGAAGTGCAAAACAAGTTGTTTGCCAGCGATGACGTAGTCTGGATATCTTGGCAGTATTCAGCCGACGAGCGAGTGCCTAGCTTACCTCATACCAACGAGGTCATAGGCTCTTACGTCACCGCCGGAGCGAGGATTCATCTGTACGGCTTTCTAGACAAGCTGCGAGAAAAGGGCATCTACACGGATGCGGACTCTGTGATATTTATACAGCCAGGGCCGGAAAACAAATCCTCTCTAATTGAGACGGGTGACAATTTAGGTCAGATGCAGTTCGAATTAAAAGAGAATGAAATAATCGTGGAAGTGGTCTGTGCCAGCCCTAAACATTACGCGTACAAGACGTATAATTCAACGACTGGTGAGATCAAGACCATTTGTAAAGGTAAAAGGATAACGCTTAATTATCATTCCTCGCAATTGGTAAATTTTGCCAAGATAAAAGAAATGATCTTGAGCAAGAAGGACGACGAGACAGTCATCGTGCATACAGAGCATAAGATCAAGCGCAAAAAAATTGATTTAGGAGTACATTTAATTAGCGAGCCCCAGGACAAGACGTATAGAGTGTCATTTTTAAAGCGAAGACGTCTCAACGATAATACGCCACTTCCGTTCGGGTATAGTAACGGGACGTGAATGTCAAAATAGGGCATTCACAAGGCCGACGATCTGAAGTTCAAACATCTTTTCTCCTATATCGTGAGTGGTCCGTCGGGATCTGAATTTCATCGTTTACGTAGCGTCTTCTGCAACATCTGGATTCTCTGTGTACGGAACGTAACTTTAGCGGTGGAATAATCTGGTATTACAGTGTGAAGTCTGCCGTTCCCCGACAAAAGTTGGCCGCTATAAATAAGAACGTCAGTTTTCACGAGGGCGTTCCCCAGAATTTTGGCGATGACGTCGGCAGACCTTGTCTCATAATCCTCGACGACCTGTTGAACGAAGTGTATTCGAAAGACGTATGTGACCTGTTCACTAAGGGCAGTCATCATAGGAATATCAGCGTTATTCTTGTAACTCAGAATCTGTTTCATCAGAAGCGATTCTGTCGAGACATATCGCTAAACGCAAAATATTCAGTCGCCTTAAAGAACGTCAGAGACAAGAGTGAATTTCAATACTTGGCGCGACAAGTGCATCCCGAAGACAGCGATAGTTTATACAAGTCTTATCTGGATGCTACCGAGAGACCGCACGGTTATCTCATATTAGATTTCGCCCAAGACACAGACGACCGTTTGAGGTATCGAACCAACGTCTTCCCAGACCAATATCCGCCTATAATCTACATGCCGACGACGAAGACGAGTGATGCAGCGGATAAGATCGAATTACCACGCTCTGCTAGTATTAAAGACGGCGGATCCTAAACTGCGTAAAGCAATACTCGCAAACTGTAAGAGTGAACTTGTGAAAATTCTGAGCGAGTGCTCTCTAAACTTGTTGCGAGGTAACGTCAAGCTGACACCGTGACAGAAGAGGAAATTGCGAAAACACAGAGTACACCTATGCAAGCTAGCCGATAGGCGCGGGTCGCTATCTGCCAAGAAGAAGTCCATAGTTCAGCGAGGCGGTTTCTTGCTCCCTCTCCTAGGTGCAGTGTTTCCAACTATTGCCAGTCTAATATTCAGGCAGCGCGACTCGTAGAACAAAATAACATGTTACGTAAAATGTACCTAGTATCGCCAGATTACCTAAATACCGTCACGAGCAATAACAGCAATACCCCACCCCTTCTCCTCCTTACATGGTTCGGAAAGCCTCCTCGGAGGCAGGAGAGAAACATAAAAGCAGTAAACGACGGTCTGTACAGACGATGAAGCTGAACAAGAAGAAATATACGCCGAAACGTGAACACGATTGGTGGGTTGCAAAACGCTCCGCGGCGAGACGTGACTATAAGTGGTTTAAAGTACGTGCCAAACTTTACGAGGCGGATGTCGAAAGAAACAGATGAAGACTGTAGCTGATTTCTTTAAGCAAGTACTACCGCCCGCCTCCTCCTCCTCGAAGCTCGACGCGTCTCATTCGGGTACGCAAACAGAACATGGTCCCACGAAACGAAACATAAAATCCGAAACTCCTCCTCCTGCAATTCCTGCGAAACGTTGTATAGCATATAAGACGACGACGCCGATTCCATCTACGTCTAGTGAAGTCATTTATGAGGCGTCTACGCCACCGCCCTCTATTAAAAGAGACGTTGATGATGATGACGATGTAAGCACCGATGACCGAGTCGAACCCCACGTGCTAGATTACGGTGCGATGACTGTGGGCACATTGGCTAGTCCGTACGTGTCCCCATATTTGTATGAATCTAAAAGGCGCGGTCACGATACAGAGTATGGTATCCGAAGAGACGGGGACGGGTTCATGATTGGCGATTTGCGAATCGGCATGGATCTGGACGGTAATATCCATATCACGAACGTAAAGTTCCCGGCTACAAAGTGTCTGTGGGAGCTCCTGACGAGTAAGAAGGTGGATAAAAAATCGATTACCACCGACGACCTAAAACAATATAAGGCAATTTTGGAGATGACCAATGCGTATTTGGAAGGTTATAACCTCGAAGCTAACATCCGCATTTCCAACGGTCTCAAGTTTAGGGACTTATTTCGAGGCTTTTCCCAGGCACCACCACCACCCGACAGAGCGGCGTCGATGCCGCATTACGGCGCGAGTGGCTAACGTATTAGTTTTGCCATGTTGCGGAGACTGTATTCTGATTCTAATGCACCGTCAGCATTTTCCAGCTTACAAAAGATTCAACAGGCTGTTAGACATGCTGTTGCCGGTAAACAGGTAAAGACACCTGCTGCTACTGCACTGTCAGCTTTGTCCAGCACACACAAAGCTTCGAAAGGCCGTTAGACACGTTCCCAGTAAACAGAAAAAGAAAACGCCAAGCCAGATAAAGGCATGGCCAGAGACGCAAGATACATATCCGCTGCATCTGCCCCTCTGAAAACACTTCCCCAGAAATCCGTACACCGTCAATAATTTCGACGACTTTTATGAAATCGATATTTTGGATCTGTCATCCTTGAAGAAATATAATAATAATCATAGGTATCCACTGCAGGCAATTGACGTGTTTTCAAAATATCTGCATAGCATACCTTTACGTACAAAGACGGGAAAAGAGGTAGCAGCAGCACTCGAATCTATTTACAGGATCCCAAATACACGAAACCTATACGCAGACGGCCCGTGTGAGTGCGTACAGGTAAGGGGAAAAAGTTTTTGAATACCCAATTTCAGACGCTGCTAAAACGTGAGGGGATCGAGTTTCAGATCTGTAAAAATACCCACGTCAAATATGCGGTCGTGGAGCGCGTCAACATTACGCTGCGCGATAAACTGTCCCGATATTTCACCTATAAGAACACGTATAGATATATAGACGTCCTGCCCGAATTTGTCAAGGAGTACAATGCTACAGTTCAATCGAACACTGGTATGGCACCTGCCGACGTGCGCGACACCCACGTCTTAACGATCTGGAATAAGATGCGTGGGAAGGCGGACCGAGCGCGACGTTTATGCAAGCTAAAATTTCGGGTGGGCCAGCACGTACGCATCAGCAAGGGAAAGGCCAAATTTGCTAAAGGCGGCGAACAAAATTACACCACAGAGATATTCAAAGTACGCAAGGTCGTGCACAGAACCCCTCGTCCCGTGTTCGAACTCGAGGACTTGCGTGGCCGAGAGATCGAAGGCCAGTTTTACGGCGAAGAGTTGGTTCCTGTTCGCATCACGAAACAGACCACTTATTCTAGAGTACCTGGTTCGATGGAGAGAATACAGCGCAGGTTTCGATTCTTGGGTTCCTGACAGCGATATACATTCTGTGTAAATAGATATATGGATCGCGATCATTTCTATATCACGTTGTTTAGTAACGCCTTTCAAGAAATATACCCAAACAATAAGATCGCAGCCTTCACGATACAATTGGCACTGCCCATAAGACTCGACCCGTCCGAAATATGTGAGGTGGGATTATGCGAACTCTCCTACTCCGCGAGCCCGCATCATCTGCAGATACTCAGTTTGAACTACTTTGTGAACGCTCTGATGTATTGCGATCTCATAGCGGCACAGCTTACAGGCACCGCTAAGGTCAGATGTCTGGGATCGTTCAGAATCGTGCCAACCGATTATGATAGCGAGTATTTATTCCAGAACGTGTATTATGTACCCGTGGAAAAGAAAACGTTTCGGGACATACGTATCGATATACTAAATGAGTCGGGGGAGCTGATCCCCTTTAGCGATAGCCAGATTCCCTTGAAGGTGGTCCATCATTTTCGGCGCGTCGTCACACATTCATACATATATATGACATCGATACCCCGCCCCCTACATTTACAAGTATGACGCCGTTAGGACAGTATTATGTGCGTCAAGCAGGCGGCGGTGGAGGGCGTGATCACTCTGGCATAGGACCTATTTATTCCGTCCCACCATTCCTTCAGCGTGGACACGGTATAGGCAGTTTTCTTCGCGGGCTAGGGAGGACCGTGCGACCCGTACCGTGGAGCAGTGCCAAGTCCCTCGGACGCGAAGCGTTGCACACTGACTAAAATATTATGACCGAAATAACTGCCAATTCTGCACAGACAGGTGACATCCTACCGAAACATGTGTCGGAATCGACGCAAAATGTTATTAAAAAATAGCGCGGCGGTGGACATAAGAGAAAGAGAGCAACTTCCCGCAAACCGTGCAAGCATTAGGCCAAGAGAGCTAAAATCGCAAAGCGAAAATCTTCTTCTTCTAAACGCAAGGCCCCTTCCAAGACTACAAAAAGAGACCTATTGTTGTGATTCGCATCAGTCGCTACCCGATCATGTCTGGAGACGTAGAGTTTATAACTAGTGGGTTCGATATTTTCGGTACAGACGGCGATCCTAGGGACAGATGTCCACTATAAGCCGATCGCGACGGTAGATCAGAACGATCTCGAATTTTTGATACCCGGCGATACTGAGACATACATCGATCTGGATACTCTTTGTTAAAGGCAGGTTACTCGGCGCTGACGGGAAAGTTCTAGACGCCTCAGATTTTACGGCTGGAACCAACAATTTCCTCCATTCTCTGTTCAGTCAATGTAACATCTCACTCAACGGAGTGAACATCACGCCCGCCTCAGAACTGTACCCCTACCGCTGATATCTGGAATCCTTCCTGACCTATGGCTCCGACGCTACCAATTCGCATCTTACAAACGCGTACTAGTATCTGGACGAAGGGTACGTCTTGGCGGGCGATCCGATATCCACCAGCATCAAGAACAAAGGCTTTGTCAAGAGATGGGAGCAGCAAAAACAGAGCAAAGAAATAGAGTTATACGATCATCTACACGCCGACATCTGCAACGTCGCGCAATTTCTGCTCTCGGGTGTCCGCGTGCAGATAAGATTGACCCAGGCCAAGGACGATTTTTACCTTATGAACTCGCATACAGATACAAAAACAAGAGCGACTTTTAAATTTCTCGACGCCGAACTGATCGTGCGCCGCATCCGGCCCAGCCCGAAAATCTGCGTCGCCCATAATGAGGCTCTAAGCAAGGGATTCCTAGCCAGATATAACTTGACGAGACTCGAACTCAAGACTTTCACGTATGCCGGCGTCCCTCAAGCAATATCTATCAATAACGCCGTGTTGGGTATGCTCCCGAAACGTCTGCTATTTACCATGGTAAAGAGCACGGAGTTCTCGGTTCGAGGGATTCGATCCCGTTTAATCTCCGCCATTACGATCTGACCAAATTCACCATGTATGTAAACGGTAGACAGATTCCTAGCGAAAGCCTGTCTCTGAACATGGATCAAGAGAAAACGTCCGTCAGAGGTTTCGCGACACTGTTCGAAGGCACCGGCATTTACCACTCGAGCTCGGGACTCCAGATAACTCACGACATGTATACAAACGGTTTCTTCATGATATTGTACGATCTTACGCCAGATCTAGGCGCGTCGGTAGGCCACGCCTCAACCCCTACAAGCGGCGATATCAGGATCGATCTAAAATTTGCAAAGGCACTACCCGAGGCCATCACCTGTCTACTGTATCTAGAGTATGACAATTCTGTACGCATTGATCTAGCTCGCAACGTGTCGACAGACTTCTCATAATGGACACCGTCCAGATTCAGCACGCTCTACAGGGTGTTCTTTTTTTCGGCGTCTAAGCTTCGGATTTCCTACCGCGCTGAATCGTGCAGACTGGCACTGTTATAGTTCACACTGACCCTCACACAGAGATGAGCATACACTGGGAGGCTATTCATTTTCAAAACCCCCAACGCTCCTCAAGCTGTTACTTTTTCGATTCCTACAGCCGCCCTCCACATATTCCCTCCATCCTAGATTTCATACAGTCTGGCAATATAACAGAACGCAACTCCAAGGACCTACCACTACAGTCTGTGGCGAATATTGCTGCCTCTTCGCTCTATACGTGGATAGGGTCTACACCCCGCAACAATTTGTGGGGCTGTTTGCTGCTGACAACGCGGACCAAAGGATCCACCAGCTATTTTGCTCGGAATTTGGCCCTACGCTGTGCAAACGTCGTACAAGAGGGCAATGTTGTACCTCCCCATATAAAAGGCGAGTCATTAACCTTAATTGTTTCATTCTGTATATGACTAAGCCCAAAAATGGAGTGTGTGACAGATTTTGAGGTCCTGCACGGCCGGCAAAACGAGGAGATCGTCAAAGAAGTATCCGTTACTGCCGAAAATGTCATAGAGACATTTCATTTTAAATCACCGTACCCCATGGCGATCCACGGCTACGAAGAAAACGGTTTGTCGTGGGCGGATGGACGGCTCGACTATGACAAGCTTCGCAAAAGCATATGCGAGGCCGTCTCAGGATACGCGCATCTGTACGCGTATGGCGTCGCAAAGACCAAATTTCTCACTACCTTGCTGGCGCAACCTGTACGACATTTAGAGGATATTAAATGTCCCCCACCCACGGCCTCAAGGAGCAATTTAGTTGCAGTATGCCGTGCAATAAGAATTATCTAAACTACCGCTGCGCAACTCGAAACGCGCATATACTATTCAAATGGCTCAAGTATCACCTTCACTCCCGCAACTATATCAAGTGTCCACCCGAATTTACACGCCATACCGCCTCGTTTAATTCGGGTGTATCACAACTGTAATGACGTCATTTTTTCTTTCATTCTACAGCTGTATAAAACGGCGCTAAACATCTATCAGCCTATCAGTCCGCGTCGCTATGTCAGCCGGAAAGCTTCCACGTCAGCAGCGACAGGCACCACAGCCCATAATCTACGAAGAGGATAGCAATGCTGGGCTCGACCCGAAGCGTGTTCGAGCGCCCGAATTCGACACGTGTCTGGAGGTCGTCACCACAGAGCTCGCCGATCCCAACAGAGCCCTGCTACGCCGCGTCTTTTTCGTCGCTGAGGACAAGTCCAAATACGTGTCAGTGGGCTACTATGCTGCCCGTGGTTATCAGCCGCTAGCTGAATTCGGAGGCGCCAAAAACTGCCTCGGCTCCTCAACGTTCAACAGCTGCAAACTATGGCCGAAAATATCGCGGCCTTGTGCGACGCTCTGTCTACAAACGAACATTGTAAGAAGACGGACGGAGACTTTAAAATGAACACGACCGGCAGTTACAGGGTTGTCAGAGTGTATTTTCGGCAAACAGTACATGACATTCACGTACGAGGAGTTGCGTAATCTGGCCTACATAATATATATGATTCAGAATCAGATGACTTTCTACACGGCCGCCATGACTGATGTAATGGCCTATATAGATACGGCTCACAGCTCTGCTACATATGTGCAGCCCCCTCTACTGCCGACAAATCCATCAATTATTATCAACTCTTCGAAGAACTCAAGTCTGTATTAACAGTCTAATCATGTTCTGTACTTGTTTTCTGATGCAATAAATTCCGTCTACTTAAAACTGAACACACATGCGCAGTCATTTCATTTTCCTATCACTAGAGGTCACTACTTCCCAATCTAATCCCACTATAAAGAGAACGGTAAGCGAACGTATAGACGACACTTATAATGTGTGCACCGCCGATGCCATGGAAGTCAACGATGGTCCCATCTCATCGGACGATTCGGAAATCTCGCTCGAGACTCAGCGTCCTTCTCCGCAGGTGTCGGACCGCTGCGACAGTCAGGCCACGAACTTTAGACCGTCCGCAGACATACCGCCGGATTCAGCCTCTCGCCCTCCGGAGAGGGGACCCCTACTTCGATGGCGCCTCATTAGAGCTAGCACAACAACAAGCTATCCAGCGTTGGCGATTATCCAGGCATCCCGAGTACGGGACGTAAGCTAGACGCACACGCTCCTTCTACCGGGAGGTAGCACGGTGGGATGCTGAAGGAAAGCCTGCGGTGGGATCTTTAGCTGCCGCTGGATTTTACTACGCCGGTAGGTTTATAATTATTTAAATTTCAAACTTTCAATTTTCCCTCCTCTTCCTCCTCCTCCTCCTCCTCCTCCTCCTCCTCCTCTTAGAAATCTTTTTATCCGTGATCGTATTTAAATTTCACACTTTTGAATTTCTCGCACATATTTAAATTCAAACTTTTAAAAATCCCGCCTCTTTTATCCGTGATAAACCCACTCCTTCACGGAACTCTATGCTATAGTTCGCGTCTCCTGTAATAGATGGCATTACTAATGCTTCCTATCTGTCCTCCACAGATGGCGTTACCTACACTATAGAAATAATTCCCCCCCAGCTAAATGATTTAATCTCTCTCATTCCAGGGTGGAGTGATGAATGCGTGTGCTTTTATTACAACGGCCCATTATTTGAGTGCAAGGAAACTGGTATACCTTTTATAGAGCACGCCAAATTCTTCCCTGACTGCCCTTATATCGGCTATGTCAAGGGACACGCGTTCATTCGCGACCTACATTCCGAGCTGGATTAACGTTGTTTACACTGGCACTGTCACTCACTCACTGTCACTGGCATGCAGAGTATTATCAGCTGATCACTCACCGTGGGTTGTAGGATCCCTAAACTGCAACGGTGTCAAGAGTGGTAGCAGCTGCAGCAACAGTGGCAGTGGCAGTGGCAGCAGAAAGCGAGCATCGGCGGCGGAGGCAGCGGGCAGCGGTACAGCAACACGAGGCGTTGTTCTGCGTGACATTACAAACTCACTTAATATCTGAACATTCCCATACACACTATATTAATACTATCATCATCAGTTATTTCACTTACCGTGTAACCAATAGATGCCTGATGGAGTCGCAGCAGCAACAGACGGCGGCGGCTGTGGTAGACGCGTCGCTAGCAGCAATGTTCTGTTTCAAAATACACACTCTCTTAATTCACTTTTCAAAACTCAAACACTATACCATTTACATTTTCACTTTTTCACTCACCGCTTCAATAATGCTGATCGTCGTAGGCGTCGTTGTCGCGTGTTCAAATATAGAGCAGGCTGGACCTTCATAGCTTGTAGTAGTAACTCGCAGTAACACAGTGCAGCACAAATGCAGAACGTCTTTCAAGTTGCACTATTTATATTGTACAGAATGCATATTCTGAAATGCATCATAGGCCGCTGTGCAACATGACTGTCACTATGCGTGCGTTAGCACATTGCACCACGCCAATAACAACACCTCCTCCGCGCCAACGCGTGCGTGTAGGGGCTGTCCACTTCTCCCATGCCACACCCGACCACGACGGCTACATATATAAATGCTAAACTCAAACCTATACACATATTCAACTCACGACAACGCCGACGTCGACGCCGACGCTGCCGCCGCCATGTCTCTGCTACAAGCCGTGGAACATTACCTGGTCTCCATAGACACATGGCCCTCGTATATCATACATTACCTGTTCGTCGACACACCAACACCATCGGTCATCGAGGAGTTAACAGCATTCTTCGCTGGCAATGGTGTACCTGAAACGCTGGCTTACAGCCTATATCGCGCCTGTAATCCCACAACAACAAACGAGTTCGTGCGACAGCTATTCTACACACGATATTCATTTTGGCATACATCCAACACCGTTCGACGCCTCTCCAAGTATTATGATGTACGTATCAAGAAACACGTACGTCCCGACGTCCCATATTCTACACAGCTCCTCGCCATTAGGGAAAATCCAGTACCTATACCCGGCTAACCTGCCCCGCGCTTAGGCATCCACAACACGGCCACGCCGACGATGAAAAACACCATGTTGGAACTGGTACGTCAAGTGCAATTGTAAAAAGTTCTGTTAATAAAACCACTGTACTCAATTTATTCATTCAGCTGTCTTTATTTCACAAACCTAATCCTCAACATACATCTATTAAATGCAAACCTCGTACATGAGAATGCAAACCTCGTACATGAGAAGATAAGACGACACTTTTCTCTACATACACATGCTCCTACAGGCAATTGACACGTACTAACTTATCCAAGGCGTTACGCTCCAGTGACATTCGCTCGATCTAACAGTCCATTAAACGCGTTCCATCTGCACGAATGTGCCGATCTCAAATTGGCGGCCATCATGGCCTCTGCACGAACGTGTGGATCTTAACGTGGCGGCCATTACTACCACAACGCTCCGCCCACCTCCCACTCCTCCCATGTCCTAGCTAACTGTCGACTCAGCGCCACGAATACATGAGTACGCGTCACACCACCGAAGGCAACGGAAGCACCGTTCCGCACCGCAGCAGCAGCCACTTTTCATCTACCAAACTATACGGCGGCATAACGTTAACACCCTCTCCTTATACATACCTTTACCAAACTATTCGGACGCATCACGTCACTCCATACATCCCCTACCAATCACTACCATGTCTCTATACCCAAGATGGCCGCAACTTTACGCGCCATCTTCTTTTACCAATCTATACGTCCGCACATATATACTATTAAAAAGCATCTAATAATATGTATGTCCAGACGTATAGATTTTAATAATATATACATACTACCGTACAGACTGGTAGATTTAAAATGGCGGGTACTTTTAATAAGCATTGTGCCATCGTGTAGAAGGGTATAATTTGAGATGTATTTTAACAATATATATGTGCCACCGTCCAGATTACTAATGCTTTTTAATAATATAAACGTGATATTATTAAAAAGCATCTCCAATCCACACGGCCGCACATATATTATCAAAATGACTGATCCTTTTTAATAATATACGTAATATTTTTAAAAAGCATCTCCAATTCAAACGGCAGCACATATATTATTAACACTTAGGCGCCGGGATTTAAATGCCCCGTGCAGTGGCTGCCTGCCGGAGTTTTTTCTGGGGTTTTTTAAATTTCAATGCATGCTCTTAGAAAAAAAATCGTATCTCATAGACTTTTCCTTCA
>Ga0268261_10001828_pt1 | contig 14965 bp, 12 predicted proteins | sample TergutNc150P1_FD_190353 | JGI IMG/M metagenome (GOLD analysis project Ga0268261, IMG submission 190353) | Nasutitermes corniger P1 segment gut microbial community from laboratory colony in Florida, USA - Nc150 P1 (SPAdes) (version 2) | ecosystem: Host-associated > Arthropoda: Insects >... | reverse complement strand
GCTGATCACTCGTCCAGAGGAGTCCTACCGACTGTGCTGCGTTGTTGTGTGTGATCTAGAAACGTCAAGAATGGGTGCTCCATATATATATGACATTAGTCGCCTAAGGGTTAATAATGTTAGGCAGACAGAAATACACACAGCAGAACCAACAGTGCCTGAGCCGAATGCTTTTGAGGTTGCAATGGCTACTGTGAAGCTACTGTAAGACATAAATCACCAGGTACTGATCAAATCCCAGCAAAAGTGACTAAAGTAGCGGGTAGAACAATTCGCTCTGAGATCCACAAACTTATTAATTCTATTTGGAATAAGGAGGAATTGTCTGAGGTGTGGAAGGAGTCAATCAATGTACCTATCTATACAAATGGCAATAAACTAGATTGTAGTAATTATAGAGGCATATCACTTATGCCAAATATGTAAAAATTTTATCCAACATCCTGCTGTCAAGGTTAACTCCATATTTAGAGGAAATTATTGTGGATCATCACTGTGGATTTCAACACAACAGGCCAACTACTGTATCATATATTCTGCATTTGTCAGATACTTGAGAAAAAATGGGAAAACAACAAAGCAGTTCATCAGCTCTTTAGAGACTTCAAGAAAGCTTGTAGTGCGTATGGGGAGAGGAGAGGCGTATACAGGGTTTTAGTGCGGAAACCTGAGGGAAAGAGACCACTTGGTAGACCAGGCGTAGATGGGAGGATAATATTAAGATGGAAGTGGGATGTGGGGGTATGGACTGGATCAAGCTAACTCAGGATAGGGACAGGTGGCGAGCACTTGTGAATGCAGCAATAAACCTTCGGGTTCCATAAAATGCGGGGAATTTCTTGACTAGCTGAAAAGCGGTTAGCTTAAGAAGGACTCTGCTCCATGGAGTAAGTAAGTAAATAAATAAGTACATAAGTATACAGTTTAATACGTGAAAATTGTATCTGGGTATAATATCCTACCCAAAAATAAATAAATGTACCATCAAATATTCATTGTGTTGTCTTTTGTCTCTTGAATTCTTCTTTTGGTGTCTCTCATACAAACATCCAGCAGTAATCAGCCAACATATATGGGTCCCATCTGCTACTCTATCTTTTTCGTTTTCGCAATGTATCCTGAGGGAACCTTTCATCATGCTCATCAGAGACAGCTCCCATACTTCCCAGGAAAAAATACCAGTGGGATTGCTGGAAAATGAGTTTCAATGACATGATGCACCCCAGGAAAGTAGCTCCTCCATGATTTCTATGCAGTTTTCTGATTTTTTATTTCCCAATAAGTTGTTGCATATGTTTGGAAATGTATCCCAGGTTCTTCTCTCAGCAGCATTCGATTTATTTTTGAAGTCAGGGTCTTGAAAAAGCCGCTTTACTTGAGGACTGACAAATATGCTTTCTTTTATCTTGCCCTTGCTTATGCATGGAAATTTTTGCCTTAAATAGTCAAATCCTTCACGTTCTTTATTCAACACCTTCACAAATATTTTAATTAACACAAGTTTTAAGTGAAGTGGGGGTAAACATATTTTCATCTTGTCAACTAAAGCTCGATGTGCTACATTCTTCTGACCTAGAATCGTTTCTCCTCGGAGTGGCCATTGCCTTTCACAGTAATGCCTGTCCTTCACTCAGCTGTCCCATTCACAAAGGAAGCAACAAAATTTTGTACAACTTCCTTGCAGCCCAGTCAGCATTGCCACAACCTTCAGGTCAGCACAGATGTTCCACTATTGGTCTTCATAATTTTATTTTTCAGAAAACCTTGGATGTTGGTGTAGGTTTCTTTCATGTGAACTGCATGAGCAAGAGGTATTGAAGGGTGCTTGTGTCCATTATGCAGTAAAACTGTCTTCAAACTAACCTCAGATGAATCGACAAAGAGCCTCCACTGCTCAGGGGAATGCTGAAGCTGAAGTACTTCCATCAACCCACAGACATCATCACTGCAGTATAACAAATCACCAACCATTGAAAAGTACTTGGCAATGTTTGACTGCCTCTTCTAGAAGGTTCCACTGCTGAAGCCGTGATTATGCTTCCTGTTCACGCGAAACAGAAAGATACTAATGCTCCAACTCTTTGCTGACAAACAAACTAAGATAAAAGATATGCAAAGATTTGCCATACCAAGTCTGTCATACCAGACACATATTTTACAACAAATGTAGTTTTTGATTTTAAAAGGCCTCTCAAAAATGGTGGGCGATGGAGGAATTTGGTTACCATATCTGGATTCAGCAACATCAAGTCTATAATGACAACCCACCTTACTTACAGAGAGGAAACTGATGCTGACGAGTGTAATCACATCTGGCAAAAACAGAGTGTTTCCCACCAAAATACACGTATTTGGCAATCTATAATACATACTCACACGCGACTGTAGATGTATTTGTGTAATATAAATGTTACTACTAAGCAAACATTGCACACACACATCGTGCAATCAGTAGGCAGACAGTGAGTTGACACTACAGCTGCTAGCAAGAACTTTTACTGCTAGGTGTAGATGAAGTCAGCTCTGACAATTCCTGCTTGGAAAAAGGCTCTAGCATATGTGATTGATGAGTAATGTCTTGTTAAGCACAAGCGTGATTTATATTCCATTTGCAATTTTGGGATACATAGTAAATGGCACACTTGAAACAACAAAATGTCTGCATCAAATTTTGCTTTAAACTTGGGAAAACTTCCAAGAAAATATTCAAAATGTTGAAAGTAATTTTTGCAGAGCAGATAATGAGGGAAAACACAAGTTTTTGGGTTGTTTTCCAAGCCTGAAAGCAGTGTGACACCCCAATGAAGATGCCGACTGCTTGGGTTGTCCATCAATGAGTAAAACAGATGAAAATGTGGAACTGGGTAAAGAAACTTACCTTCAAAAACACAGGAATTACTTTCCAAGAGGTCTGTAACATATTGGTAATTCCATTATGGTCAGTTGAGAGCAAAACCTAATCATGTGTCAGACTGCTGCCTAATTCATGTTCTGTCCTACGTACTCTTTGTTTGTGCCCCAATTTCTGGCCAAAAACAATAAGACTGTCATCCCACATCTCCCTACTCATCAGATATCACACCAAGTAATTTCCTTTTCTCAGAACTCATGATGTCATTAAAGGGAAGGAGACATAATGATATCACCATGACACAAGCAAAACCATAGGATGCACTTGCCAAGTTTCAAATACTGCACTTGATAAAAGGCTCAAATGGAGGTGCAATCACTTGAAGGTTAAATGTTGTTATACTGGAGAAATACATTCAGTCTAGAAAGTATCTGATCACACCAAGTAGAGGAAGACTGAAGCCATGTCACACAGACTAGACAACTGCACATCACAAAAAAAGGGAAGGCACTTACCTCAGCATTTCCAGTTAATAGAGCAGAATCTGGTGCACGCGTTCCAAAGTGCGAGTATCCTTTCCTGAATGAATTGACGATGTAGACATGCACTGAAAAGACACAATTCAGAATATGAAAACTGTATTACACTTCTCGCAGGAGAAAATGGCTTTTCTTGCTCTGTTGTTGTTACTGCTGCTGTTACACAACTTGACTTCCAGTCATTTATCTTTATATACACCTGGGGAGAAAATATTTATTTCCACATTCACTTTTACATTCACGGATTAAAGGGTTTAATTCAATCACATTTTTAATTATCTCTGTTACTTTAGCAGCTAAATTCTATCACTGCATTTCTCTGACTAGTGCTATTCTAATCACACTTTCTATCGATATTTTACCTGTGTTTACTTCATTCTCACATTTATGACAATTCTAATCATGTTTGTAAGAAAATGCTTGCTACAAACCCCTTCAGATGACATCAAAGTTGAGTATATAACTACTAGAGACAAAAGAAGTAACTGATGACATTAAAGATAAATTAAGATATTTTAATATAAACATATATAAAGAAGGTTGAACATAAATGAATAAACAGATTTATCATCACATTACAAAATAACAGGCCAAAGGATAGTGAATGACATAAAAATGCAATACAAATATAAACTCTGGGTGCATCATTACAAGGACAAAAAATTAATATAAAAAAAAAAGTAGTTGTTCCTGCACTGCACTTGAACTTCAAGTGTAAACCCTGTAACCAGTATATCCGTACATCAGCAAACTGGAACACATGGTATGTATATGACCGACTCAAATTTCTGGCTTATACATGCACATAAATGGAAAGCACCCAACATCTGACAACATGTAAACAAACTTTCCAAAAATCTCTTATGGGTTAATATTTCAATTACAGTGTTTAGACAGACGAAACTGTTCAAAAACTGAAAGTTTAAATTTAAAGTTCCTGTACAAAATTACTTGTCATTGTCCCAATGATGCACAAACACTGAAATTATCCCCCATGTCTTCCAAAATTACCAAACTGACTGACACTATGCTTTTACAGGACACAAAGAAATAAATTCAAATATAAAGCTCTACGCACTCTTCTTATCTCTGGCATATTACTTACTGTTTCGTGAAAGACCTACTCCCAAGTTATGACTCAGGTCAAATGGATCCTCAATGGCCATACACTTGGATGTCCAAAGTTTATCAAAGCGAAGAAGGGGAGCTCTCTGTCGTATTGAAATAACGTGTTTTTCAAAATCAAAGTCGGCACTGTAGAAACGCAGCAACTGAATCCACAACTCGCCCACAGTGCTTGTATTCTTACCATAGCCAGACCATATGTTCTCCTGTTAAATATAATCACATTCTTCCATGAATTTTATAGGAGTATGAGAAGCAATATGTGAGTCTGATGCAGTATTTCAAGCAGACAATTTCAATTTCAAAGTATATATCAAATCCTCATTAGTGGTGACAGCTTCTTACCCTGCATCTCTGTTTATTACAACTGACAGTGGTACTGTGTTAAAAACTGGACTGACAGACTGACTGACAAGTGTACAGCAACTATTACTGAAGTAAACATGTGTACAGCTGAATACAACATACACATTAATCTGTCTATAAACAGATATGTAGTTTAATTTGCATCTATCCCAGATCACAGTACCAAAAACAATACCACATTCAATGCCAAAACATACAAGTATGACTTGTGTACAAGAGGTTCGTTATGCACAAAGCACCTCCAGCTTATGACTTTGTAGTTCTCAAAAACATGTTAGTGTTGACTTAATGTTATACATATTCCATACAACAGACATGTTGACTTGTATTGACATTACCAACTGCACACTATTTCTCAACACAGGGACTCAGCTCTGTTTACAGTCAGAGATGATCATACATACATACATACATACATAGATGTTTGCATACAAATAATAAGAACTGTACCATATAGTACAGCAAGAAGTATATTTAAATAAGCCACATACAACTTTGGTCTAATTTCAACTCTCATATAAACATTTCAATTAACATTTTAATATTTTAAATAATTATTATGCAAAGATGATGTTGCCAGTTTTCTACAAAATAAGATTTCCTTTGTATTAAAATACTCTCCCTGCAAAGCTGAAACACATAGCAGATTGTAGTATGTAATGATATAAATATACTACTACCACCTCAAGTGCAACTAGTTGGTAATGTCACTGTTGAAGTCTACAGCCACTGCATGAGTTATGTCAACCAAGGGAATGGAACAGTTAATAGAATATTCTATTTGCCACAAAAAATGAAGGGGACAAAAAGTTTTTTCTTTACCCAACAAAGCTAACTGCTTCAGCTGACTCTCATTCAAGTCTATTGAAGTTGAATGCAATATGGCCTTAATCTCAATAAAACTCAACAGGAAGATGAACTAAAAAAGACAATGAAATGACCTACCTTAAAACTATCAGAATGAAAACTGGCCTGCTACTAAACTGTGCTTGTGTTCACACTTGTTTGACAGTTCCTGCATGTTGCCATGTACTTCAGTTACTACAGCACTATAACACCTAAGTACAAACCCTGCTTAAATGGCTTAAAAAACCGATTATCTGTGGCTCTTCTATTCTTGCATCATTTCCCCTTCACTTACAAAGATAAATGGGAGTAGATTGTGCATGCATATGTGTAAAGAGAGACAGCACATTTCACTTCATACTTAAAGAAGTCAAAGCCTGCTGCCAGGAACAGAAAGCAGTACAGTTACTGTGTATGTACTTGCTTCCGATACACTGCAGAAAATCGTTACTGTCAACATCACTTTGTTTTTCCAGCTTGATGACTAATATGTGTGATATACACATGTCAGTCTTGAAACTTTCATTCTAAAATTTCACTTCCAAAACAGAGGTGTGCTAGCATGTACACCTGACATATTTTCAAATAACCAGCAGAAGTCACAATACCATACTTAACAAAATATAAGACAAAATTCTGCATATAAGATGAGCCCCCCCCCAACCCCCAATCAAATCTTCAATTATCAAGAAAATTCCTACACAGAATGTTTAATTTCATGCATGACTTCATGGCAATCTCCATTTTCCAGCTGATGAATTAAGGGGGAGAAAAAAAACGTATTCAGATAAACACAGCATTCTGTTATACAAAACCCATAAAAATAAAGTCCAGCCTTAAACTAAGATTTTATGTTTTTACAATAAGCAGTGCAGGGGAACGTGGCATATCCTCAAAAGGAAGGCAACATGTTATTGGTGTGCATATGTTCTGTCACAACTGATCACAAATTTCAATCTGAACTTACCAAATTGCTCAAGTCTTCAAAGAAGTATGTGTCACAGTCCTCTATAATTCTCTGAGGTTTTGGCTGAGTTGCTGATAGCTGGAAGAGAGTAACAACATTTTTTAAAGCATTTTCACCTATAACAGGCAAATAGGACCATGATATCCCATTCAATGTACATCCTTTTTGTCCAAACAGAAACACATTATCCCATAGTGGGCATTTAAATTGAACAGCACTCTGGCCAGAGCAGAAAAATTGGAACTTGGAATTCAAAAAGGTACTACACTAAAGTTTAGAATAACACATCAGTCACTCATGTAAAAAATAACTTGTTCTGAACCCCCTTCTAAACCAGTGATATAACTGATTCCTTTTGGTAAAATCTGCTAGGCCTAATACTGTCTAATTTTGCCAGTGCTAACAGGCAGTCTCTGTATATTATTACAACCCTTTTGTTATTATCCATATATATCCAATTACAGAAACACAACAGTAAGCTACAAGTTCAATATGTACTGCACATTTTTTAAATTTGTTAACTCTCTGGTGCCAGAATTAAACACCCAGGGTGATGTGCAGAAGATCAGAATTTAAATTGGGAGTTCATAAGAGCAGATATACAGGTATGACACTAAAACTTTTGAGCATCACACTGCATGTTATATGTATGCAATGTTTCATGCCAAAGTGCTGACAGACATCACATATAACTTTCAGTAGACCCCAAATCTTATCTTGGGAACAGAGGTCATTCTGCTAACTGACAATCAATTTGTAAGGCAGTGCCTAGAAATTCTGGCATAGAATGCAACACTAAAGATGTTTAAATTTAGTTATACAAATCTTCTCACCTCTTGCAACACTGGCAATACAGGAGGGCTGCACTGTTGAAGGAAATATATCGCCATCAGAATGTATGCATATGAAGAAAGGCTACCTCGTGATGCATCGCACATGTCACATACTTTTGCAAACCGCTTAAGCATGTAACCAAGCATCTGAAATACAATATCAATTCACTTAACACCACAAACTTTTGTCATCTGACTTATACTGCCCCATGGCATTTATGATCTGTTCTAAATTATTAACAGTCACAATCAAGGACCTAATTTATTTAACTCAAATTTTTATTCCCATCTACACAACAATATGTTACACAATACAAAAAAAAATCAGTGACAAGTTTTGACATTTTATGTGACCTTCAGACTATTCAAACACCATTTTGTTACATGTAATTAATTAACAATACGTACTGTTGCAAGTCATCATTTCATGGTTCCATTCCTGTGCCAACAGCTGTAAGTAAACACAGTAAAACCCCTGCTCTAACTTCCTGCTCTTTGACTTTGCACACTTTCTGCAAGGTCCTAGCAAAATGCCCACAAGAACAATGCTAAATTTTAATGGACTGTACAGTTCCACAGTTTGTATCCTCCCAGACTGACACTTCATTTCCTAGTCCTGAATATGAAAATTACATGATTGTACATTTCACAGTTTCATTTTCAAAATTTTTATACCACTTGACAGACACTCTAACCACCTGCAATCAACTGTGTATTCTTGTACTTCCTCCTGTGCTGCCTGTTGAGCTTTAAGCCAGTGTCACAATTTCCATTCTGTGGGTTGGTCATGAGCAAGGAATACATAATCAGTTTTACAGATCAAATGATATTGTAAATCAAGCATAATTTCACAGAAAATGGTGAAGGATGGATCAAGGAAAGCAGAAATCATTTACAACAAATGGTAGAAATATACATTTCAGTAAAGGCTGATACACATATTACAACCAACATTCACCTGGTATCAAAGTTAGGACTTCAAGTGTCCACAACAAACACAACTGTGAAAACCTCTAAACAAGCAAAAGAATTCATAGCCTTTCTCAAACAAGCAAAAATCAGTGAAACATTTGCTGCTGGACAAACTGGTATCTGCTTTTGCTGCATGATTCAAGCAGGCACGTACAAATAACATTTCCACAGATGGGAACATTGTCAGGGAGAAAGCCACATATATCATTGCTCATCTGCGAAAGGATGACTTTATGGGTTCCAGTGGTTGAGTCAACATACTTCAAAAGACAAATCACTATTTACAGAACTGCAGCAGGTGACAGCAGAAGCACTGATTCAGAATCAGCAGGTGACTGTAATATGACTGAATGACGCAAAAGATTAAAGAATATGACCACTGTGATGATGTTGATGAGACAGGTCTATTTATCAACCTACAACATTGCAAGTGTCTTACTTTACATGGTGACTCCCACCAAGGTGAAAAATTCAAAAGGGCATTTACTGTGCTCCATGCATTCAATGATGATGGCAGCGATAAAACTATCACTGCTGGTAACTGGCAAATATAAGAATGTATGTTCCTTAAGAATGTTATAAAAACCACCTATAAAATATGATGCTAATATAAAATCCTGGATGACCATCATGATATTTGAAGGTGACTTTACACAACTTGACAAGAGCATGGGTGCCAAAAAAATCGCTTTCAGCGATCAATGTGCTGCTCACTTGAAGATCACAACATTTCTCAGAAACATAAAAGCTGCATTTCTCCCAGCCACCTGCACCAGCACACTATGGCTGTGGATTCAGAAATCTGCCATACATTCAAGTGCCATCACAGAATGCAAAAGACTGTCACCATGAGTGGGGCTGGACTGCCCCATAACAGTGCATGTATTAAGCTAAAGTGTGCACTTCACAGCAGAAGCCTTGGGTTGACAGCTACGAATACTAGCAACTGCAATGTGTGTTCTTCCAGTTGTTAATGCACTGAAATTAACAGACACTAAAAAGAATGACTGGAACAGGATGCAACCTCTTGCTGTTTGAGGACCATACAATATGTAATAGTGCTCTTGAGGTTTGCAGAAACCACCCTTTAGACCAGGTGTTGGAGAGGCAGTTGAACAGGTCAAAATTAACTGGAGAGGAGGAAGAGGAAATTTCAGAAAACAAGGAAACATTTTTGGACATACTAAAAAAAAAAAACAGCAGCAGCAAGAAAGTAAATGCACCAATTTGATATACTGAATGACATTATTATTTTTTTTTTATTTAGTAGTCTGTCTTACGACAGGTCCAAAGCCTCTTCCAAAGCAAGCTCTCCACACAGTGCGATCCAGAGCTTCCTCTTTCAAATGAGTATCCTCTCCTTTCCTTAAGGTCATCCAATAGCTTCTTAAGGTCATCCAATAGCTTCCTACGTCTTCTTCCTTGTGATATTATTATAATGTGTAAACATTTTAAAAATGCTCTAGATTATATGGTGTCGACTGAATGAAATGCAATTATGAAGCAATGATGGAATGACACTGACATAGGAATAATGAAGTACCAGGTTCTACCCTGTTGAGAACGAGTTCCATTCTTGTCAACTAGAATATTCTGATCTCCAACTCAACAGTAAAAAAATATCTTAAGAACAAATTTTAGAACAGATTTAGGCAGAATGATTATATCAAATACATACTTTGGCACGAGGATTAACGTCTGCATATGCTCGCAGTAGTTTTGTATTCTGTTGTCCAAGAGTGTTATAAATACTTATATCCCCCTCAAATTCAGATGGTTTATGGCAAAATTTTAAGATCGGCACTTTGGCTGTTGTGATGGGAACCAAGTTGCTCAGTTCATGAAACTTCCTTAGCTTTTCTTGCAAGTCTTCTATAACCTTCACAAAGTCATGTTCCTAGGGAAAAAAAAGAACATCAATCAAACTTAATTTATGATTTCTTACAGGGCAGGATTATTCAGTGAGTTCTGATTACTGGTTGCCACATATTCTGAGGTTTTCATGGTTTTCCTCAGTCCCTCATCTGCACCTTATCACATTCCCTTTCCTAAAAAAAAAATCCCATGTAATTAACAGACAAGTTCTTAACCTTTATTCTGTACATCCCACTGTGATAATATATAAACTATATTAACCTTCAGGATCCATGCGTCCTAAATATAGGACGGCTGTACCGCTACCCTCCAGATGTTGCATTTTATGTATTTTTTTTCAACAAATATAAGTACTGAGTATTTTAAACATGCTGTACACTCTCTGTTTTTCTCTTCAAAATGCCATTTATTTCATAATGCTACCTTTTTTGGCTCCTGTATTATTCACATTTTACATACAGGATGTGCTAAAATTTAAATGTAAAACTCCGGTGCCAAAAGGTTAAAATAATCCGTAAAATCACAACTAAAATTTATTGTCAGTGCTAATTATTCACTGCAACACATTTCGGTTAAACGAAACATTAAGTTTCATATAAAACTTTTTGTTTCAATTAACCTTCCAATAATTTTGAATAGTTTTGTATTTACCTGAAGAAGGCCAAGTCAGCTGAAATACATGGGAGGTTAACTGCAACACAAATTTTCAGAAAACTTAATGATGTAATTAACCTCCCAAGCATTTTGTACACTTTCGTAGTTACATGACAATGAATAATACATACTGACAATAAATTTAGTTGTGATTTGACAGGTTACTTTAATATAGATTATTTAAACCGGATTTTCTAGTACATAATACGTGTGTGTATGGGTGTCTATATACATACATCCTCCAGTCTTTCAAAACTTGCAGCCCAGCTGCACAGAATGGCATTTTTAGGGTCGTGCACCAATTATAGCTATGTGTGGGAGCTTACTCACTAAGCTTTCCTTCTTTTCAATGCCATGGCCACTAGTTATATTAGAATAACTTCAACAAAATTAAGATTTTCACACTCAGCATAATAAAAATATGCAGCAACGCTGTTCTAGCACTGGCACAAAGAAAATGCCAGTAATCACTTCTTACTGACACAACAGATGAACAAGGAATGGATAAAGACAGCTGTGCTGCTTGGCATGCCATCTGGACAATGACATGAGTTCCAACAAACAAATAAATTCCCTTCAGTGCTAAAATGAGATCCACAATATGCATAAAAATCAATGTTTTGTACAAAATGTTGTGAAATCACTTAACCTTTAAGAACTGTGCGTCCTATATATAGGAAGGGCGAACCGCTACCCTCCAGATGTTGCATTTTATATATACTTTTTTCAACAAATATAAGTACTGAGTATTTTAAACATGCTGCACACTCTCCGTTTTTCTCTTCAAAATGCCGTTTACTTCATAATGCTACCTTTTTTGATTCATGTATTATTCACATTTTACATACAGAGTGTGCTAAAATTTAAATGTAAAACTCCGGTGCCAAAAGGTTAAATGAGACCTGCTAAATTGAGGAATATAATACATCAGGTATATGCAGCTTCAGTTGGGACCAAAAACATGTAGCCTTAAATACAGGACAACTAAAAGTGTAGGTGCAAACACACCTAAACAGTAATGGCTGCAATAGCCCATTTTCAAAGCAACAGTCTCATTACATCTGATCCTGTATGTACCTTTCTTCATTTTCCAACATGTAATAATTCTTTCATTTTAGATAAAAAAAATAAAGTATAGACAAAAGCTTCACCTTGTATTTGAGTACATAACGCAGGTATGTTAAGATACAACCACACAAACAAACTGTAAAAAATCCTACCTTGCCAGTTTCACTGTCTGTGAAAGTCAGACAAATGTCAATGTCGGACTTCAGTAATCCAAAACCATTGTAAGTAGACCCAAACAGCTCTAGTTTTACAGTTTGATAATACTGTAAAACATAATCCTGTATCTGTGAGACAACTGTCTTCCGCTTCTCCACTTCCTCTGGTGTTACTGCCCACTTTGCTAGAAAGCAAACAGTCTTGATTTAATCTACTTTAAACTATATGTTTTTCAACAGATATGTGATGTGTGCTACCTCTTGGCTGACAAAGACTTAATTTTCACGAAATATTACTGTAATTATAAATTTGTTACAATAACCTGAAAAGCAAATTATTTACAATAAACTAAGAACTATTCAAATTGTATTCAAGTTCAAACGTTTGGATCAGAGATCAGTTAAAGGGCACAGCATTCGGAACTACTTATGGCTTGACAGGCTACTTTCGTGCTTTAAGCATTGGTAGATAAAACAATATAATGCCCAGGGTAAGACTTTATCTTGAAAACAGAGGCAGTTAACAATGAATTAATAAATATACAGCCATATATATTGAACCTTCCATGAAGAAGTGCACTGAATCAACATGAAATGTATATTCATATGTCATTTCAATTTAAAACTGTAAGGCTTAAGGGCTGCTATTTGCCTGCCTTAAAAAAAAAAATGCTCCCAATCTGAAATCTCACTGGTCTGGCTAATGACATCAAAGCACGAATAAAGACGATGACAGAAAGCCAGTCTAAGCATTGACTAAATTAATTACTGAAGTCTGCATTGCAACAGTTGTCATTCAGTAGGACTGAATGCACACCAGGATTTCCAATCATTCAAGGAAATTCAATATTAGATATTTACAACAAATTGAAAGAGTCTGCTCTAAAAAAAAAATTCAGCCCACCAGAAAAATAGAGTACTCTCGCTGTAGCACGTTATCTGATCTCAATTTAACAAGAGAAGGGAAAAAAATAATCCTTTGGCAACCAAATTATGTGCCCACTGCACTATGCAGAAGATCCAGGATTTGAATGGCTGTCCATTATTTGCATGTTTCTGGCTGATGACCTTACATGACATTGAGTTTTCTCAGAATAACGATGTATATAGTCATCTTTCAGCACCAAGCAGAATGAAGCAGAAGTGTTAAGCATTATATTGCACCATTCTGTAAATACCTTATACAGAAAACACAAAGTTCCCAGTTGCTCCATGTCATTTTGTTTATAGATGGTTTACTGCATTCTTAGAGGCAATGGGAACCATGGACTGTAGAAATGCATTTACCCAAACATAACATGGGAATTTAATGAAATATATCCCACTGTGTACAGCTCAATCGAGGAAAAATGCTTTGTTTTCAGTCAAACACAACATACATTTCAGACACAGATATAGGCCATGTATTTTGGATAAATTAATCAATCTTGTACAAGGCCTGATGAAAATTAAATAATTAATCTGAAATATGAAGCCTGTATCTCTGAATAAAATATATGCTGTGTTTGACTGAAAACTTGGCATTTTTCCAGGATAAGACAAGCAGCTTTTCCTCAATCACCATTTAAAAAATTGGGGGTTACAATCATGCAAAATTTCAACATGCTGTTTGATAGGTCAAACATCTCTGTACCAGTTATAGCCAAGAAAATTAATAAAATTCCACAGATGCTGCAATAATTAAATATATTATTGTATATTGCCCAGTTCAATACTGATATGCTGACAGCACATTTAGTGTCAATTACTGAAGTGAGAAATTGTTAAAATATTCAGGATAAAACATGGGTTATTGTGTGGACAAAAAGGTACACAGCACCTACAATACCAAAAAGGTACATCAGCACCTACAATACCAAAAGGTACAACAGCACCTACATACCAAAAAGGTACAACAGCACCTACACTACCAAAAAGGTACAAGAGCACCTACAATACCAAAAAGGTACAACAGCACCTACAATACCAAAAAGGTACAACAGCACCTACAATACCAAAAAGGTACAACAGCACCTACATTACCAAAAAGGTACAACAGCACCTACAATACCAAATAGGTACAACAGCACCTACAATACCAAAATCACTAAGTTCCAGTTACATTAAATTAGTGATAATTAAGCACGCAGAAGAAAGCAACACCTTAAGTGAGGCATGGAAATTCCATGTCATGAAACAGAATGCATGATGCTGGAGAAGAACTCTTTTTACAGTCAGCAAATTTATCTTGAAAAGCATTTCATGGGCACAAGCACAAGAATTGCAATATCAATTACTTAAAAATTCTGGAGTAAAGAATGGCCCTTCTGCTACTCGACAGACAATACAAATGAAGAACTCGGAAGCTGCTATATCCCTTGAAGATTCCACAGTAAAATTTCAAAACTAGTAACAGTTGGGTCAAAAGAGATTAGCAATTCATCAGAGAACCAGCAGAGGGAAAAGCTTCCCGGTCTACCGTGAAAAATTAACCCTTAAAAGCCCGAATTAAATCCCATCTGCTATTTGCTGGCATTATTAGGAGCTCACCATTTTCTCCACGTTAGCAGGATAAGGGTTAAATTATTAACCTTTAGGCGACTAATGTCATATATATATATATATGGAGCACCCATTCTTGATGTTTCTAGATCACACACAACGACGCAGCACAGTCGGTAGGACTCCTCTGGACGAGTGATCAGCTCGTCGCAGAGACCTCTACCTGACAACAC
>Ga0268261_10001827_pt1 | contig 14969 bp, 18 predicted proteins | sample TergutNc150P1_FD_190353 | JGI IMG/M metagenome (GOLD analysis project Ga0268261, IMG submission 190353) | Nasutitermes corniger P1 segment gut microbial community from laboratory colony in Florida, USA - Nc150 P1 (SPAdes) (version 2) | ecosystem: Host-associated > Arthropoda: Insects >... | reverse complement strand
GCATAAATTTATTACAAATAAGATGAAAAAAGAATTATCATTCTGTCTTTTTTAGTTTAATTGTTATGATTTTTTTCCTGGAGGGGAGACCTATTTCTGGTGTAGTACGTAAATTTAAATGCCCGGTAAAAAAATGCGGTCTTCCTGCCCGTGCAGTAGCGCTTTAAATAGGACCGGCAAAGGGTTAAAGTGCACAGGTATAAAAACCGCCCTGTATTAACTTTAATGATTAGTGTGCTCAGGTATATAAACTATACTGTATTATGTTTACTGATTAGCATGCCCATGTTTGTGAACTGTGCTCTATTAACATTATTGATTGGCGTGAGCAGGTATATAAACTCTGCTCTTTTATCACTACTGATTAGCGTGCCCAGGTATATAAACTCTATTATCATTACTGATTATCGTGCCCATGTATATGATTTCTCCTTTATTATCATTACTGACTAACTACTCTATTATCGTTATTGATGAGCGTGCCCAGGTATATAAACTATATCCTATTACCTTTAATGATTAGCGTGCTCAGGTTTATAAACTGTACTCTATTCTCATTAGTGATTAGCGTGCCCAGTTATATAAACTGTATTCTATTACTATTACTGATTAGCGTTCCCAGTTTAATAAACTGTACTCTATTAGCTTTACTGATTATCGTGCCCAAGCATAGAAAATGTACTATATTATCATTACAGTTTATCGTTCCCCGGTATATAAACTGTAATCTATTATCATTACTGAGTAGCGTACCCAATTATATAAAATGTAATCTATTACTTGTACTGATTAGCGTACCGCGGTATATAAACTGTACCTCATTATTATTATTTGATTAGCGGGATGCGGTATGTAAACTGTACTCTATTATCATTACTGATTGGTGTGCCGCGTAATATAAATTGTACGCTATTATCGTTACTGATTAGCTTGCCCAGGTTTATAAATTGTACTCTATTATCATTACTGTTAAGCGTGCACAGGTATATGAACTGTGTTTATTATCATTACTGAGAAGCGTGCCCAGGTATATAAATTGTGCTATTTTGTCATTACTGATAAGCGTGCACAGGTATAGAAACTCTACTCTATTATCATTACTGATTAGCATGCCAATGTATATAAACTGTACACAATTATCATTACTGATTAGCGGGCCCAGTTATATAAACTGTACTCCAATATCATTATTGATTAGAGTGCTACGGTATATAAACTTTACTCTATTATCATTACTGATTAGCGTACCAGGGTATATGAACTGTAAGCTATTAACATTAATGATTTGCGTGAAGCGGTACGTACACTGTACTCTATTATCATTATTGAATAGCGTGCCGCGGTATATGAACTGTATTCTGTTATCATTATTGATTAGCGTGCACAAGTATACAAAATGTACTCTAGTACCATTACTGATTAGCATTAACAGGTATATAAAATTTACTCTATTCTTATTATTATTAGCGTGCCCGGGATATGAAAAGGACGCTTCTATCATTACTCATTAGCGTGTCAAGGTATATAAATTGTAAGCTATAACAATTAATGATTAGGGTGCACAGTTATATAAACTGTAATCTAATATCATTAGTGATTAGCGTGCCCAGGTATATAAACTGTACTCTATTATAATTACAGATTATCGTGCCCAGGTATATTAACTGTACTCTATTATCATTAATGATTAGCGTGAAGAGAAATATAAACTGTACTCTATTATCGTTATTGAATAACGTGCTCAGGTATGTAAAATTTAGTCTATTATCATTACTGATTAGCGTGCCCAGGTATATAATCTGTACTCTAATAGCATTACCGATTAGCGTGCCCAGGTATATAAACTGTACTCTATTATCAATACTCATTAGCGTGCCCAGGTGTATAATCTGTATTCTATTATCATTACTGATAAATTTGCCCATGTGTATAATCTGCACTTTATTATTATTACGGATTAGCATTCCAAGACATACAAAATGTTTCCTAATAACATTACTGATTAGCGTGCCGCTGTATATGAACTGAACTCTATTACCATTACTGATTAGCGTACCTCGGTATATAAATTGTATTCTTTTATCATTACTGATTAGAGTACTGCGGTATATATACTGTATTCTATTATCATTACTCATTAGCGTGCCGCGGAATATAAACTGTATTCTATTATCATTAATGATTAGCGTGCACAGGTATATAAACTGTACACTATTATCATTACTGAATATCATGCCCAGGTATATAAAATGTAATATATTATCATTAATTATTAGCTTGCCCAGGTATATAAACTGTACTATATTTTCGTTATTGATTAGCGTTGCCATTTATATGATATGTGCTCTATTATCATTTCTAATTAGCGTGCCCATGTATATAAACTGTACACTAATATCATTACTGAATTGCGTACCCAGGTATAAAAAAATACGCTATTAAATTTATTGATTAGCGGGCCCAGGTATATAAACTGTACCCTATTATCTTTAATTATTTTCCATCCCTCTTATATAAACTCTACATTATATTCATTACTGATTGCCGTGCTTAAGTATATATAATGTACTCTATCACCATTACTGATTAGCGTGCCCAGGTATATAAACTGTACTCTATTATAATTACTAATTAGCGTGCTGTGTTATATAAACTGTAATCTATTACCATTAATGAATAGTGTGCCCAGATATATAAAGTGTACACTATTATAATTTCTAATTAGCGTGCCCAAGTATATAAAATCTAGTCTATTATCATTACTGAATCGCGTGCCCAGGTATATAAAATCTACTCTATTATAATTATTGATTAACGTGCCCATGTATGTAAAATGTATTAACATTACTGACTATCGTGCCCAGGTATATAAACTGTACTCCATTATTATTATTGATTAGCGTGCCCAAGTATATAAACTGTACTCCATTATAATTACTGATTAGCGTGCTCAGGTTTATAAACTGTATTATCATTATTGATTAGAGTGCCCAGGTATATAAAGTGTACTATATTAACATTATTGATTAGAGTGCCCAGGCATATAAATTGTATTATAGTATCATTATTCATTTGCGTGCCCAGGTATATAAACTGTACGCTTTTATCATTATTTATTAGCGTGCCCAGGTATATTTACTGTACGCTATAATCGTTAGTAATTAGTGTGCCCAGGTATGCATTCTGTACGCTTATTACATTAGTGATTAGCGTGCCCAGGTATATGAACTGTACGATATAATCACTAATGAATAGAGAGTCCAGATATATATAATGTACTCTATAGTCATTATGTTATTGCTCAGGTATATAAACAGTACTTTTTTTCATTACTGATTAGCGTGCCCAGGTACATAAACTGTACGCTTTTATCATTACTGATTAGCGTGCCCAGGTATATAAAGTGTACGCTTTTATCATTACAGATTAGCGTGCCCAAGTATACAAAACTGTACGCTTTTTTCGTTTACTCATTAGCGTGCTTATGTATAGAAAGTGTAGGCTTTTATCATTACTGATTTACGTGCCCCGGTATATAAACTGTACGTTTTTAACATTACTGATTATCGTACCCCGGTTTATAAACTTTACGCTATTAATATTTCTGATAAGCGTGCCCCTGTATTTAAACTGTACTCTATTAATATTACTCTTTACCGTGCCCCTGTATATGAACTGTTCGCTATTAACATTACTGATTAGAGTTCCCCGGTATATAAAGTGTACGCTATTATCAATACTGATTATTGTGTCCCGGTATATAAACTGTATGCTATTAAATTACTGATTAGCTTCCACGGTATATAAAGTGTACGTTTTTATCATTACCGATTACCGTGCCCAATCTATAAAATGTACGCTTTTATCATTATTTATTAGCGTGCGCCGGTATATAAATCTTACGCTATTAATATTTATGATTAGCGTTCCGTGGTATATAAACTGTACGCTATTATCATTACTGATTAACGTGATCGGGTATATAATATGTACGCTCTTATCATTACTGATTAGCGTGTCCCGGTATATAAATTGTACGTTATTATCATTACTGATTATCGTGCCATGTTGTATGAACTGTACGCTATAATCATTACAGATTATCCTCCCACGGTATATGAATTGTACGCTATTGTCTTTACTGATTATCGTGCCCAGGTATATAAAGTGTACTCTATTATTATTACTGATTATTGTGCGCAGGAAAATAAAGTGTAATCTATTATCATTACTAATTAACGTGTACAGGTATATAAATTTTATACTGTATATACTGTACAGTATTATCATTACTGATTAGCGTCCCACGGTATATAAAATATTCGCTTTATATTTATTGAATAACGTACCCCGGAATATATACTGTACGCTATTACCATTACTGCTTAGCGTGCCCCGGTATACAAACTGTACGCTATTATCATTTTTGTTTGGCGTGCCCCGGCATATATACTGAACTCTTTATCATTACTGATTAGAGTGCCCAGATATATAAAGTGTACAATATTATCCTTACTTATTAGTGTACACAGGTATACAAACTGTACTCTATTATCATAAATGTTTAGCGTGCACAGGTATATAAACAGTTCTCTCTTAACGTTACTGATTAGATTGCCCAGGGATATAAACTGAACTCTATTGTCATTTCTGATTAGCGTGACCAGGTACATAAACTTTACCCTAATATTATTACTAATTAGCCTGCCCTTGTATATAAACCGTACAATTTTATCATTATTGATTAGCGCTCCCGTGTATATAAAATGTACTCTAATGTCATTACAGGTTAACGTGCCCATTTATATATATTTTACGCTACTAACATTACTTGTTTGCGTCCCCAGATATATAAACTGACGCTATTATCATTACTGATTTGCATGCCCATATATCAATGTTATACGCTTTCATCATTACTGAATGGTTTGCCCAGGTATATAAATTGTACTCTATTATCATTACTGATTATCGTGTCGCGTTATATGAACTTTACTCTTCTATCATTACTGATTATCGTGCCCCGGTATATGAAATGTACTCTACTATCTTTACTGAATATCGTGCTCCTGTATACAAAATGTACTCTATTACCATTAATAATTATCGTGCACAGGTATATATGCTGTAATTTATTTTCATTACAGATTATCGTGTCCAGGTATATAACCTGTATTCTTTAATTATTACATATTATCGTGCCCAGGTATATAAATTCTAATCTATTAACATTACTGATTATAGTGCCCAGCCTTATAACCTCTACTCTATTACCTTTACTGATTATCGTAACCAGGTGTATTAACTGAACTCTATTATCATTAAGGATTATCGTGTCCAGGTATGTCAAATGTAATCTATTGTCATTACTGATTAGCGTGCCCAGGTATATAAACTGTAATCTATAAACATTACTGATTATCGTGCCCACGTGTATAAACTGTACTCTTTAACACTACTGATTATCGTGCCCCGGCATATGAACTTTATTATTATTATTACTGTTTAGCTTACCCAGGTATATAAAATGTACGGTATTATCATTACGGATTAGCGTGCCGCGGTATATAAACTGTACGCTTTTAGCATTAATAAGTAGCGTTCTGCCTTATATAAACTCTAGTCTATTATCATTACTGGCTAGCGTGCCACGGTATATAAATTTTAGTCTAATATTATTACTGATTATCGTGCTCAGGATTATGAACTGTACTCTATTATCATTACAGATTAGGGTGCCCCTGTATATAAACTCTAATCTATTATCATTAGTGATTAGCTAGCCCAGGTATATAAACTGTACTCTAATATCATTACTGATTGGCGTGCCCAGGTATAAAAATTGTGCTCTATAAACATTACTACTTAGCGTGCCCAAATATATCAACTGAACTCTAATATCATTATTGATTAGCGTGCCCAGGTATATAAACTACACTCTATTATCATTACTGATTAGCGTGCCCAGGTATATAAACTGTACCCTATTATCATTACTTATTAGCATGCCCAGGTATATAAACTGTACTCAATAATCTTTAGTGATTAGAGTGCTCAAGTATATAAAATTTCCTCTATTGTCATTACTGATTAGCGTGCCCATGTATATAAACTATTATCATTACTGATTAGCGTGCCCAGGTATATAAACTCTACTCTATTATCATTACTGATTAGTGTGACCAGGTTTATAAACCATACTCTAATATCATTACTGATTAGCGTGAACAGTTATATAAACTCTACTCTATAATCATTTTTTATTAGCGTGCCCAGGTATATAAACTCTATTCTACACTCATTACTCATTAACGTGCCCAGGTATATAAACTGTATTATCATTAATTATTAGCGAGCCCAGTTATATAAACTGTACTCTATTATTATTACTGATTATCGTTCGCAGGTATATAAGCTGTACTCCATTATCATTACTTATTAGAGTGCCCAGGTATATAAACTACACTCTATTATCATTTCTGATTAGCGTGCCTAGGTATATAAACTGTATTATCATTTTTATTTAGCGTTCCCAGTTTTAAAAACTCTAGTCTATTATCATTAATGATTATCGTTTCCAGGTATATGAATTGTACCCTATTTTCATTACTCATTAACGTGCCCAGGTATATAAACTGTACTCTATATCATTACTTATTAGCGTGCCCAGTTGCATAAAGTGTATTCTATTATCATTACTGGTTAGCTTGCCTTAGTATATAAATTGTACTCTATTATAATTATTGTATAGCGTGCCCCGGTATATAAACTGTATTCTATTATCATTATGCATTTGCGTGCCCAGGTATATGTACTGTATGCTTTTATCATTACTTATTAGCGTGCCCAAGTGTATAAACTGTACGCTATAAACATTAATAATTAGCGTGACCAGGTATGTAAAATGTACGCTTATTTCATTACTGATTAGCGTGCCCACGTGTATAAAATGAATGCTATAATAATTACTGATTAGCTTGCACAGGTTTATAATATCTACGCTATAGTCATTACTGATTATACTGCCCAGGTATATAAAATGTACGCTTTTATCATTACTGATTAGAGTGCCCTGGTAAATTAACTGTACGCTTTTGTCACTACTGTTTACCGTGCCCCGGTATATAAACTGTACGCTCTTATCTTTACTGATTAGCGTGCCCCGGTATATGAATTTTAAGCTATTATGATTACTGTTTAGCGTGCTCCTCTGTATAGACTGTACGCTATTATCGTTACTGCTTAGCGTGCCCCGGTATATAAACTGTTCGCTATTAACATTACTGATTAGCGAGCCCCGGTATATAAACTGTACGCTTTATCATTACTGATTATCGTGCCCAGAATAAAAAATGTACGCTATTATCATTCCTGATTATCGTGCCCCGTTACATAAAATTTACACTATTATCATTTATGATTAGCCTGCACCCGTATATAAACTGTACGCTATTATCGTTACTGATTAGCGTGCCAAGTATATAAAATGTATTCTATTAGCATTACTGATTAACGTGCCCCAGTACATAAACTCTACGCTATTATCATTAATGTTTAGCGTGCCCCGGTAAATAAACTGTACGCTATAAGCTTTAATCATTAGAGTGCCAAGTATATAAACTGTTGGCTATAATATTTACTGATTAGCGTGCCAAAGTATATAAACTCTAGCTTTAAACATTACTGATTATCGAGTTGAAATATATATAAACTCTAGGCTATTACCATTACAGATTTTCGTGCCCAGGTATACAAACTGTACGCTAATATCATTACTGATTATCGTGCCCTCTTGTATGAACTCTACGCTATTATCATTAATAATTATCTTGCCCTGGTATATGAACTGTACGCGATTACCATTACAGAGTAACGTGGCCCAGTATATGAATAGTACACTATTAAATTTACTGATTATTTTGTCTAGGTATATGAAGTGTACTCTTTATCATTACTGATTATAATGCCCAGGTATATAAACTGTACTCTATTATCATTATTGATTATCGTGCCCAGGTATATAAAAAGCACTTTAATATCATTACTCATTATCTTGTCCAGGTACAAAAACTGTACTCTATTATTATAACAGATTATCGTACCCAGGTACATAAACTGTACGCTAATATCATTACTGCTTATCGTGCCCAGGTATATAAACTGTAGAGTATTATCTTTACTGATTATCGTACACAGGTATATAAACTGTGTTCTATTATCATTACTTATTATCGTGCCCAGGTATATAAACTGTATTCTATTAACATTACTAATTATGGTGACACGGTATATAAACTGTACTATATTATGATTACTGATTAGCGTACTCAGGTATATAAAATGTTTGCTACTATCATTATTGATTAGCGTGTCGCGGTATGCAAGGTGTACTATATTACCACTATTAATTAGCGTGCCCAGATATATAAACTGTACTCTATTATTATTTCTGATTAGCGTTCCCAGGTATATAAACTCTACAATATTATCATTACTGATTATCGAGACCAAGTATATAAGCTGTAATCTATTATCATTACAGATTAGCGTACCCAGGTGTATAAACTCTACTCTATTACCATTAATGATTAGTGTGTCCAGGTATATAAACTGTAAACAAGTACCTTTATTGATTAACGTGTGCAGGTATATAATCTCTACTATATTGTCATTATTGATTTACGTGCCTAGTTATATAAACTGTACGCTATAATAATTATTGATTACCATGCTCAGGTATATAAATTGTGCGGTACGATCATTACTGATTAGCGAGCCCAGGTATATTCATTGTACGCTATAATCATTACTGATTAACGTGCCCAGCAACTTAAACTGCACCCTATAATCATTATTGTTTTGCGTGCCTAGGGATATAAAATGTACGCTTATATCATTACTGATAAGCCTGTCTGAGTATAAAAAGTGTACGCTTCTATTATAACTGATTAGCGTGCCCAGGTATATAAACTGTACAATTTATGATTTCGGATTAGCGTGCACAAGTTTATGAACTGAACGCTTTTATCATTACTGATAAGCGTGCCCCGGTACCTATATATACTTCACAATTTATGATTACTTATTAGCGTGCACAAGTATATAATATAACAGCTTTTATTATTACAGATTAGCGTGCAACGGTATATAAAATGTTCGCTTTATAATTACTGATAAGCGTGCCCCTGTATATGAAAAGTACGCTATTAACATTATTGATTAGCGTGCCCAGGTACATAAAAATTTACGCAATTTTTATCACTGATTAGCGTGCACAGGGATATAAACTGTATTTTATTAACATTACTGATTAGCGTGCCCCTGTATATGAACTGTACGCTATTAACATAATTTATTAGCGTGCCCATGTATATAAACTTTAGGCTATTATCATTACTGATTAGCGTGCAACGGTATATAAAAAGTACTTTCTTAACATTGATGATTAGCGTGCCCATGTATATAAAATATACACCATTATCGTTACTGATTAGCGTGCCCAGGTATATAAACTGTACTATATTATCATAACTGTTTAGCGTGCCCAGGTATATAAAATGTTCTTTATTAACATTACTGATTAGAGTACCCAGGTATATAAACTGTACTCTATTATCATTACTGATTAGCGTTTCAAGGTATATAAACTGTAATCTATTGTCACTATTGATTTGCATGCCCAGGTATATAAACTGCACTCTATTATTAGCACTGATTAGCGCGCCCAGGTATGCATAATGTACGCTAATATCATTACTGATTAGCGTGCCCAGGTATATAAAATTTACGCTTTTAACATGACATATTAGTGTGAAAAGATATATAAACTGTACGCGCTTATAATTACTGATTACCGTTAGTTTTGTATATAAACTCTACGTTTTTATCATTACTGATTAGCTTGCCCAAGTATATAATATATACGCTATTTTCATTACTGTTTAGCGTGCACATTTATATAAACTGTACCATAATATCATTACTGATTATCGTGGCCGGGTTTCTAATTTGTACTTTATTATCATTAGTGATTACCGTGCCCCGGTATATAAAATGTATTCTATTATCATTACTGATTATCGTGCTCGAGTATATAAATTGTAATCTATTATCATTATTGATTACCGTGCCCAGGTATATAAAAATTATTTTCTTATCATTAATGATTATCTTGCCCAGATATATAACCTGTGCCCAGTTATATAAACTATAATATATTTTCATTAATGATAATCGAGCCCAGGTGTATAAACTGCACTCTATTACCATTAATAAATATCGTGCCCAGGTATATAAACTGTACACAATTATCATTACTGATTATCGTGCCAATGTATATAAACTGTACTCTATTAGCATTATTGATTTTCGTGCCCAGTTATACACAAAGTACTCCATTATCAGTACTTATTATTGTGCCCAAGTATATATACTGTATTCCATTATCATTACTGATAATCGTGCCCTCGTGTAAAAACAGTACTCTAGTATCCTTACTGATTATCTTGCCCCGGTATATAAACTTTACTCTATTATCGTTACTGATTAGCGTACACAGGTATGTAAAATGTACGCTATTATCATCACTGATTAGCGTGCCACGGTATATATACTGTAAGATATTACCATTAATAATTAGCGTGCCGCCGTATATAAAATGTGCTCTATTATCATTACTAATTAGAGTACCGCGGTCTAAAAACTGTATTCTATTATCATTACTGATTTGCGTACCGCGGTATATAAAATGTACTCTATTAACATTACTAATTAGCATGCCCAGGTATATGAACTGTACTCTAATATGATTTCTGATTAGCGTGCCCATGTATATAGACTGTAATCCATTATCATTACTGATTAGCGAGCCCAGTTATATAAACTGTACTCTAATAGCTGTACAGATTAGCGTGCCCAAGTATATAAACTGAAATCTATTATCATTATGGATTAGGGTGCCCAGGTATATGATCTGTGTTCTTTATCATTACTGATTAGCGTGCCTAGGTATATTAAATGTGGTCTTTTAAAATTACTGTTTAGCGTTCCCAGGTATATTAACTTTATTATCATTAGTTATTAGCGTGCCCAGGTATTTAAACTGTACTATATTAACATTACTGAATAGCGTGCCCAGTTATATAAAATGTACTCTATTATCAATACTTATTAGCGTGCCCAGGTATATAAATTTTACAGTATTATCAATACTGATTATCGTGCCAAAGTATATAAACTGTAATCTATTATCATTACTGATTAGCGTGAAGAGGTTTATAAACTCCACTCTAAAATCATTAATGATTTGCGTGCCCAGTTATATAAACTGTACTCTACTATCATCACTGGTTAACGTGCCCAAGTATATTAACTGTATTCTATTATCATTACGGATTAGCGTGCACAGGTATGTAAATTGTACTCTATTATCATTACTGATTAGCGTGCCCAGGTGTATAAACTATACTCCATTACCATTATTGATTAGCGTGCCCAGGTATATGAAGTGTACTCTATTATCATTACTGATTAGTGTGCCCAGATATATAAATTGTACTCTATTATCTTTACTGATTAACGTGCCCAGGTACATAAAATGTACTCTATTATCATTAATTATAAACGTGCACAAGTATATAAAATCTTTTCTATTATCATTACTAATTAGCGTGCTCATGTACATAAAATGTACTCTATTATCATTACTGATTAGCGTGCCCAGGTACATAAACTGTACTCTATTACCATTACTGATTAGTGTGCCCAGGTATGTAAATTGTACTCTATTACCGTTATTGATTTGCGTGCCCAGATATATAATCTGTATTCTAATATCATTACTGATTTGCATGCCCAAGTATATAAACTGTACGCTACTATCATTACTAATTATCGTGCCCAATTATTCAAATTTTACGATATAATCAATACTGATTAGCGTGCCCATTTATGTAAGTTGTACGCTTATTACATTTCTGATTAGTGTGCCCAGGTATAAATACTATACGCTAAAAAAATTACTGATTAGCGTGCCCAGGCATATAAACTGTACCCTATAGTCATTAATGATTAACTTGCCCAGCGCTATATACTATACACATTTTTCAGTACTGATTAAACGTGCCCAGGTATATAAACTGTACGCTTTTATCATTACTGATTAGCGTTGCCAGGTATATAAACCGTACGCATGTATCATTACTGATTAGCATGCCACGGTAAATAAAATCTGCGATATTATCATTATTTATTAGCGTGCCACGGTTTATAAATTGTACGCTAATAACATTAATGATTAGCGTGCCCCGGTATATAAACTGTACTCTATTAACATTACTGCTTAGCGTGCACTGGTATATAGAATTTTCGTTATTAACCTTACTGATTAGCGTGTCCCGGTATATAAACTCTACGATATTATCAATAGAGATTAGCGTGCCCCGGTTTATAAACTGTACGCTATTATCATTACTGATTAGCGTGCCCAGTATATAAAATGACGTTATTATCATTACTGATTAACGTGCCCGATATATAATCTGTGCGCTATTATCATTAATGTTTAGCGTGCCCCAGTATATAAAATGTACGCTATTATCATTTCTGATTAGCGTTCCCCAGTATAAAAAATCTACGCTTTTCTTATTACGGATTAGCGTGCCCCGGTATATAAATTGTACGCTATGAGCATTACAGATTATCGTGCCCAGGTACATAAACTGTACGTTATAATCTTTACTGATTAGCGTGCCCAGGTATATAAACTGTACGCTAATATCATTAGTGATTAACTTGCCCAGGTATATAATCTGTACGCTATAAACGTTACTGATTATCTTGCCCAGGTGTAGGAACTCTACGCTATTACAATTATAGATTATCGTGCCCAGTTATATGAACTCTACGCTATTATCATTACCGATTATCATTCCCCGGTATTAGAACTGTACGCTATTATCATTACAGATTATCGTGCTCATGTATATAAACAGTACTCTAATATCCTTTTTGATTATCGTGCCCAGGTGTATAAACTGTACCCTATTATCATTACTGATTTTTGTCCGCAATTTTATAAACTCTACTCTATTATTATTACTGATTATCGTGCCAAGGTTTATAAGCTGTAATCTATTGTGTTTACTGCTCATCGTGCCCAGGTATATTAAGTGTACTCTATTATTATTTCTGATTATCGTGCCCAGGTTTATAAAATTTACTCTTTTAACAGTAAAGATTATCGTGCCCAGGTATATAAAGTGTACTCAATTTTCATTACTGATTATCGTGCCCCGGTATATAAACTGTAATCTATTATAATTACTGATTAGCGTACCCAGGTAAATAAACTGTACGCTATTAACATTACTGATTAGAGTGCCGCGGTATGCAAACTGTACTCTATTATCATTATTGATTAGATTGCCATGGTTTGTAAACTGTATTCTATTATTACTAATGATTAGAGTGCCGCGGTATAGAAATTGTACCCTATTATCATTCCTGATTTGCGTGCTTAGGTACATAAACTTTAATCTATTATCATTACTGATTATCGTGCCCAGATATATAAACTGTACTCTATTATCGTTAATGATTAGCGAGATCAGGTATAAAAACTGTACTCATTTCTCATTAATGATTAGCGAGATCAGGTATATAAACAGTAATTTGTTATCATAAATGATTAGCGAGTTCATATATATAAACTGTAATATATTATCATTAATGATTAGCGAGATCAAGTATATATACTGTACTCTTTATCATTAATGATTAGCGAGATCAGGTATGTAACCTTTACTCTATCATCATTAATGATTAGCGAGATCAGGTATATAAACTGTACTCTATTATCATTAATGATTAGCGAGATCAGGTATAAAAACTGTACTCTATTATCATTAATTATTAGCGTAATCAGATATATAAACTGTACTCCATTATCATTAATGATTAGCGAGATCAGATATATAAACTGTACTCTATTATCATTAATGATTAGCGTGATCAGGTATAAAAACTGTACACTAATATCATTAATGATTAGCGACACCAAGTACATAAACTCTACGCTTATTATCATTACTGATTATCGTGCCCAGGTATATAATCTGTACTCAATTATCATTACTGTTTAGCGTGCCCAGGTTTATAAACTCTACTCTATTATCATTACTGATTAGCGTGCCCAAGTATATAAACTCTTTTATCGTTACTGATTAGCGTGCACAGGTATATAAAAATTACTCTATTAACATTTCAGATTACCGTATATTGACTTCACTCTATTAACTTTAATGATTAGGGTGCCGCAGTATATAAAATGTCTGCTAGTATTACTGATTATCGTGCCGCAGTATATAAACTGTACTCAATTACCATTACTGATTAGCGTGCTACGGTAAATAAACTGTACTCTATCACCATTACTGATTAGCGTGCCCAGGAATATAATGTGTACTCTATTATCTTTATTGATTACCGTGCCCTGGTATACATTTTATTCCATTATCATTAATGATTAGCGTGCCGCGTTATATAAACTGTAGTCTATTATTATTATTACTGATTAGCGTGCCGCTGTCTATAAACTGTACTCTATTACCATTATTGATTAGCGTGCCGCGGTATATAAACTATACTCTATTATGAATACTGATTAGCGTGCCGAGTTATATAAACTTTAATCTATTGTCATTACTGATTAGCGTGTACAGGTATTTAAAATGGACTCTATTATCATTACTGATAAGCGTGCTCTGGTATATAACTTTACTGTATTATCATTACTGTTTAGCGTGCCAGGAATATAAACTCTGCTCAGTAGTAACGGCCCGGGTATGGGTAATTTTGGCGTAGGGGTGGCGGTGGAAGTATTAATAAGTTGTAGGGTAGACGCTGGAGGTCAGGCTCCGTCCATCTTTACCTTTACCACTAGGTAGGGGATCGGCAGGTTGCTTTGTCGC
>Ga0268261_10001826_pt1 | contig 14973 bp, 14 predicted proteins | sample TergutNc150P1_FD_190353 | JGI IMG/M metagenome (GOLD analysis project Ga0268261, IMG submission 190353) | Nasutitermes corniger P1 segment gut microbial community from laboratory colony in Florida, USA - Nc150 P1 (SPAdes) (version 2) | ecosystem: Host-associated > Arthropoda: Insects >... | reverse complement strand
GCAGAGACCTCTACCTGACAACACACGACACTCACAACAGACAAATATCCATGCCCCCCGGTGGGATTCGAACCCACGATCTCAGCAGGTGAGCGGCCGCAGGCCGTAGTCCATTCTCACTTCTTCATTACCAACAACATTGTCGCAGTCATGATCTGTGGTCGTAGTCGGCACCGACCACACCTGACGCTACCGAAAACTTTTCGTCGAAAAGTTGTCTAATCGGCTACTAGCACTGATCACGGTGACTAGTATCACATGTGGTCCCAAACTTGCTTGTGTGCCAATGTAGCTGGAATAGGGAGAAGTTTCGGTTCAGGTAGGGAAAGTTTGAACCCTCTGTGGGGTATGGTGTTTGGTTGGCGGCTATGTGACAGGCTTCCCGAGATTGAATTTTCAAACTAGTGCATTTTGTGTGAAGTTTATAAACACAAAAGGAATTGGTTTGGTTTATTGAGGGAACTAAGGTAGAAGCCGGCCGGCGTTACGTGTTTTAAGTGAACGCACTTTTGTGTGCGAAAGTGGAAATTGGCTGCTGGACTGAATCGAAAGATTTTGGCCGTTGCTCGTTCACCAGGCGTAGTAGCATTTGAAAAGATTTTGGCCGTTCTGCATGTGACTTGTTAGTAAATGTCAGTAAAGCCCTAGTGTAGACTACTTTGCTAGAGTATGTGTATTATTAATAGTAATTTCATCCACTTTTCTTGGTGTCTTCAGCAATGAGTTGTGCTCATGGCTCTGACTTCTGGGCTGTATTGATTTAAATTTATAAAGTAAGTTCAGCATGCTTTGCTACGGGGACGGTCGCATCATTTATGAAAAGAGACAACTAAAATTTGTTGAGGACTACAGTGTTTAATAAAATCCGAAAGCTGCTCAAGTTATGGGGCTTGATTGTTAGGCGTGATTACATTTAAGGTTCTTCAACAATAAAAACGGTAAAGATGTCTCTTTCCTTGCCAGGAAGGTATATAGGGGGCTGCATTCATCCTTAACTGTAAGCAGTAGATGGAAGGAGGTGAGTGGTCAGCTTCATGCTCCGGCCGCTTTACCTCCGGGAAAGAACCCCAGTACCCATTGAACAGAAGTCTGGATGGGCCTTATAGCTGGCGTGGATGGTATGGAGGATGGGATCACTTTTTCTTGCTGGGATTTGAATCACGGATCGTCTAGCCCATGGCCTAGTCACTATACTGACTATGCTATACTGACTCCCGTTTATCGATCATGCATATTGCAAAAACATTCAGTATTTCATATTGTAGTGGATAACCAAGAGTTTGATGAGAAAACTCGTGGACCCATAGTGTGTGTGGACAACATACATTGTTTTTATTGCATGATTTAATGAAGGCAATGGCAGTTGGGAAGTTTAGGTTAGGATGTCAGGACCTACTTTAACTGTTCACTCCCATGATCTGCATCATTGTTTTATAAATACGCTGTTTTTAGCTTATTTGTTTAAGCAGGGATAGTGATATGTTTGCTTCTCTTGAGTCACTGAGACAAGGGTTCCATTTTTAAACATAATTTGATTACATGTAAGGGTATAAAAGACTGAATATTTTGTGAATTCTTGTTTTAGGTAATACAGGCAGACAACATGCCACCTCGAAAGCGAAGCCGTAGAGGAGGAAAATCAGTATCTACTGCAAATAATCAGCAAGATGACTTCAGGAACTTGCAAGGAGGAAATGCTAACCTGGACAAGTTAATTACCTGGCTTGAGGATTTTGATATGCAATGTAATTTTCTTCTGCTACTTGATTACAAAAGGAACATCAGCATTGTTAATTTAAATTGTTTGAGCCAGTTGTGACTTAGTTTTGGATTGTGTGAAACTTTTTTCTCTGATCTGAGTTGCCAAGGGAGGGTTTTTCATTAGCACAAGCTTCAGCATTTGTCACGTAGTTAATGTCACTCTCACTAGGAATGTAGAAGGAAGTAAGTATATCTTACATGTCTGATTAGAATTCAGGAGAAAATTGTAATCTTATGTTACCTAAAAAATTTTTGCAACTGTGGCATAATCCAAGTCTAGGAATGACAGTAACACATCAAATGATGTTCATGATGGAATTAGCATTAAATAAATTTGAGAAATGCATGCTTACATTTGATTCAAAGCCTTTTATCTTCATGTGTGTGTTATTAAACATGTTAAAAAACAGCCAAGGTAATAAAGAAGTGTATATAATGAAGGATTAAGTGGGTATAACTTGAAGAAATGCTTGTTTTATCAGTTATCTTTATTAGGACCTTTTCCGTTATGAAAACACCACACAAGATTTTAGAAACGATTTATTTCCATCTTCAGGTAAAGTAACATTGACCTGAAAACAAATTAACCAACTTATAGTAGTTAATTTGTTTTGAGGGCAGTGTTACTTCACCTGTAGGCAGAAGCACATAGTTTCAAAAATTTTGAGTTGTGTTGTGTTGTGTGTTGTGGTAATGGAAAAAGTCCTAATAAATATAATTGATAAAACCTATGTGAACAGTTGTCAAGAGTTCATGTGAGTTAATGAAGAAATATGTGTAATATTTTTAGTTGAAAAGACTAACTTTCTCGGTATCACTTCAGAATCCATCCCAAAATAATTCACTTACTCTGTGGAGGGAGACAGTAGATTTCTCCAAAATGTCAGAACATTTAACTGCTACACTATGTACAAACTCCAAAGAAGACCATCTTTTGGCTGTTCTATGAACCTAATCTGTTCTCCCTTGTAGAGTGGAGTAACAGTCCTAATCTGATACTAATGAACTGAAAGCAGCAATGAGTTTCGTATGAAAATAACATGGATGCTACTAGCTAATTGTACTTGTTGTTTCATTGCAGTTGAAGCCAGATGTGCCTTAATTGATAAATTATTTGAAGGGAAACTGAAGGCGCTGGAGCACCATTATGCAGTTGAATGTTTGAAAACTCCCCCTGCAATTCTAAATAGCAAAATTCTGCAAGCTAACGTAAGTATATTTTTAAAGATATATTGTGTTGACCTGTGCAGGTGTTTGGGCTGAATTTCATAAAGTAAGGCTATGTGATAGTTTTCTGCTTATAACATTTGAATTTTGGCTGCATCTTACTGGTTTCATTATGGAGATTATTTCGTAGAGTGCATTTTTTTTATTCCTTTCCTCCTCTATTAAAGCCACTCACCAGTTTCATTTGTAAGCCCATCCCCATATATATAGCTGTCAAATATTGATCCATTTGGTCTCCATATAATGTGCATAAATTTGAATGCATGTTATACGCGATGTCTCATACGTAAGAAAGTCTAAATGCGTCTTTATTAAATTGTGTGAATTTAAACCTGTGCTATACCGTATCTCAAATTCCTTAGCTTTAAGAAGCTTTGATAGTAGCCATTCCATTGTGTTTGCAATAGTATAGTAATTTATTTAGTAAGTAACACAACATATATTGATAATCAATATTATAAATTCAGCGACATGTTTCAGTTCAATTGAACCATCATCAGTACTGGTACATTCAGCGAGTGCACATACAACGGGATCCCATATTGTTTACAAATTGTATTGACATTACAGATTGTGTTTTGTTCTGTTAGCCGATGTATTTAAAATATATAAAAATAAAAATTAAAAAAAATATATGTATATATATTTCATTTTTATTTATACATATTTAAAATACATCAGCTAACAGAACAAAACATGATCTGTAATGTCAATACAATTTGTAAACAATATGGGATCCCATAGTATGTGCACTTGCTGAATGTACCAGTACTGTGTCTTATGTTTGGCCTGATGATGGTTCAATTGAACTGAAACATGTTGCCGAATTTATAATATTGATTACCAATTTATGTAGTGTTACTGACTAAATAAATTACTGTATTTAAGAAGCTTGGTGTAGAGTCAGCATATCAGCTGTATTAAACAGACATTGACAAGTGTAATACATTCATGGTTGTATTTCAAAGTACCTTTGTGATGAAACACCAGTGCACAGTCATGAGAAACTCTCAGAAACTTCTGAGACTGATTCTGTAACATATCAGTATATGTTCTCTCCACAGTTTTGGAATTTACTCTCTTCCAAGTAGCCTCCTTGCAACTGAATAACCTGATGACAACAAACTACAGTATGCTTGTGGAAGTATGTGTGGAACTTTTCTGAATGACTGTTGGTCTGCTATACATGTTTTCAGTGATGTCTTTGTAAATTTTTCTCCTCATGTTGTACTTTAGGTTTATTAATATTATTAAAAACAACAACAACACAAGGGTTCAAATCAGGGTGTTTGGAAGGATTTGGTACCATATAAATGTCATGTTTTCCCAGATATTTGGGTACACTCTGGACAGTATAAGGGAACATTGTGATGATGCACCCAAGTGTCATTTCTCCATGTTTCTCAGCAGTTCCTTGTAACAGTGTCCTGCAAACTTGCCAGAGCTACTCAGCACAATATCTGATTCAAAGATTGATCCTCGGAAAGGAACTGAAGAACTAGGCATTTATGCAAACAGGGCTTTATAACTGGGAAAAGGCCAAGTATGTGACCCTGAGATTTGGTTATACGTGTTTTTTATGGAATGTGGTGAGTTGGACTCTCCCACTTGTTTAATTGTTGCTTCATTTGTGGATCATGGCTATGAAACCAACATTTATCACTTGGAATGAATTTTGGAATCTTCTTTGGCTTGAGAATGGCAATCGAGACTCACAGTCTTGAAATGCTCTATACTGTGGAAAGATCAACTGCTGCATGTTTTGTGAATGCATCCTTTGTAATGCTGTGGGAAATACAGGAGCAATGAAAATACAAAGGAGAAAGTTTCAATGATCCAAAACTGTGCACTAAGCAATTAGATATGGTAGCAAAACCAGCAAACGCACATAAGTAGATGAAAGTACATCATACATGCTGTATACCTTTCACATGTTTCGGCCACTAGTGTGGCCATCTACAGGGAGGTGCATTACAAAGGATAAATGAATTGAAATATTTTGACTTATCCATCCAGTTTAAAGCACATCCCAGAAAATGGCCACATGAGTGGCCGAAACATGGAGGAGGTATATGGTGTGTATTATATACTTGCATACACTAAATGTGCATTAGTTGGTTGTGATGTCATATCTAACAGGAGAATCACAGCCTGAGTGACTTTTAGTCTTTATATTTCTTGTACATTCAGGATAGTTGGTAGCAGTGTTCTTTATATTTCTTGTACATTCAGGATAGTTGGTAGCAGTGTTCTTTATATTTCTTGTACATTCAGGATAGTTGGTAGCAGTGTTCTTTATATATCTTGTACATTCAGGATAGTTGGTAGCAGTGTTCTTTGTTTCAATAGACAGTTTTAATTTTGTCCACAGCCTTTCAACAAGAGATTTTTTTTTTGTCTGCATTACATCTGAATTGTGCACACCAGGAGAGCACAGTCCTGGAGAAATGACTGCCTACAATATGCATGACTGTGTTTAATTTGTAGCAAAGGCAAAGATTTTTCTTTTGCTCACACGGGCTGTTGGGCCCACTCAGCCTTCCAACCATTGGCTAAGGGGTAGGGTAACTGCAACTTGAAATTAATGATTTGCCTGTCTCGGGTGCACTGGTTGGCAACACTTGGAATTTTATTTCCACTCTGCCTACACACCATGACGTATTACTTAGAGAGAGGGGCATCTTTATGTTTTTGTATAAACATTTTGTATTTTATTTCCACTCTGCCTACACACCATGACGTATTGCTTAGCCAGAGGGGCATCTTTATGTTTTTGTGTAAACATTTTGTATTTTATTTCCACTCTGCCTACACACCATGACGTATTGCTTAGCCAGAGGGGCATCTTTATGTTTTTGTGTAAACATTTTGTATTTTATTTCCACTCTGCCTACACACCATGACGTATTGCTTAGCCAGAGGGACATCTTTATGTTTTTGTGTAAACATTTTGTATTTTATTTCCACTCTGCCTACACACCATGACGTATTGCTTAGCCAGAGGGGCATCTTTATGTTTTTGTGTAAACATTTTGTATTTTGCTTCATTTGAAGGGAAAAGAGAATTCCAACAATAAGACAATAATGGAAGGTGCATTTCAAGAAGCTGATAGTACATTACCTTCTCGTCATCGTAAGAGATCTCGCTCTGTAAAAGTAACATCATCTACATTTTCACCAGGTAATATAAAAGTCTTATTCCTTTTGATTTTAAGGAACGAAGTTTAGCCAAAAATTGGTCAAATTAAGGTTGAACATTGGTTATGCATGAATTGTGTCAAATTTCCTCCGAAGTTTAAAAGATGAAGGAGTTGACTGAATGGCCACTGGGGAAACCAGGACAAAGTGAGGGAAGACACACAAAAGAGAGCAAGAAAAGAGTGGTAACATGCTTGCAATGAACAGTTATGAGAGGGCAGAGAAAAATGTAGAAGGCTTTGTCATTAGATGACTCACCCTAGTGGAAATGTCAGTAGCCTGATGATGAAGTAACTGGTAAGTGTGTTTGACATTTGATTTAGGACTATGGCATTGCACGGTTCATTGTGATATATGACAAAATTATTATTATTATCCCCTAAGGTCAAGGGGAATGTCATAGGAATTTGTATAGTATTATGTGACATGTTTGTAAAGATCCTTTTGGGTAGACCTGTATTCTGTAGGTATTTTAGTCAGTTTTTGGTGGTCACTCCTTCTGCTGAGATGACTTAGTGGTATATAGATACGTTGCTAAGCTTCCAGATATTTTTTATTTCCAGGGCTAGGTTTTCTTATTTATGACCGAGGTGGGTCTGTCGTTGGACTTTTATGTTGTTTCAATCATCTGGTATGGCTATATCAATCAGTACATGAGTCTTCTCTTGTTTATTATGCAGTACTATATCAGGTTGGCTTGCTAGTACAGGGTGTGTCAGTGAATCTGGCGGTTTTAAAAACGTCATGAACAGCAAATGCTTTCATTTATTTAGTTTTAACACATATGAACACAATGTATATATAAAATAAATTAGTTTTTGTCAATTTCAATTTAACCCATTTAACACATTGAAAACAAAAGCCCTACTTTCCAAAAATAACATCATTCAGATGACCACCATTCTGCTCTAGGCACTCGGTAAGTCTCTTGCGAACGTCACCCATTACTCTTTGAAGCATCTCTGCAGGTATTCGTTTGACTTCTTGCTGAATTCGATGTTTCAACTCCTGAACTGTTTGGGGTGCTGGAGCTTTGAGGACTTGAGGTTTCAGATACCTCCAGAGAAAGAAATCACATGCTGAAAGATCGGGTGAACTGGCTGGCCATGTGATGTCCCCATATCTGGAGATAACATGGTTAGGAAACAAATTCCTCACAGCTGTCATGGAATCTCATGCGGTGTGGCTCGTAGCACCATCTTGTTGGAAAAACTTTTCTTTGGTTACTGGATGAAGAGCAAGCTCAGGACCTAAGAAGTTCTCCAACATGTGAATGTAACCTGGTCCAGTCACAATTACAGCCTTTTCTCTCTCATCTTCAAAGAAGTAAGGACTTATAATTCCAAATGAAGATATCACGCATCATACTGTGACGTTGGAACTGTGAAGTGGTCTCTCATGAAGTTCTGTAGGGTTTGTGGCAGACCAATAACAGAAATTTTGTTTGTTAACAAACCCGGATAAATGAAAATGAGCTTCATCGCTCATCAGTTAGTTGTTTACAAGCTCTTGGTTTTGATTAATTAACTGCAAAATTCTGGCAGAAATTAACTCTGTTTACATAGTCACGTTCATGTAGTGCATGAGTAACTTGAATTTTGTAGGGGCAGAAGTGAAGATCTTTGTGTAAAATCGGTCGAACGCTGGCTTCGGCCAGCCCGAGTGACACACAGTGGCGATGCGCAGAACAGTGTGGACTTCTTTCAATTGCCTCTCTCACTACTGCAATATTCTTAGGTGTATGTACTGTTTTTACACTACCACCTTTCTTCTTTAGTGTAGAACCAGTAGCCTTGAAGTTTTGAACCCAGGTCTTGATGGCTTGGGCTGATGGAACAGCACGATTGCGATGAATCCCAAACTCTCTTTGAAATTCACGCTGAACGATCACAAAATTGCTACCGTTTTTGTAAAATGCTTTCACAGCAAAAGCACATTGTGCTCCAGTCCACGGCTACATTGCAACTAAAACACTTTAAAGTTGGCAGTAAAATGGCGATAGTGGCATCCACCCCAGTGTTGCCGAACCAGAAAAAAACAGTGTTGCAAAATCACCCAATTCACTGCCGCACCCTGTATTTTTCGATCTGTGATAACTGGTATGTCCCACATAATAGTGGTACTGTTGACATTTGTGACCCTTTCAGGTATGTTCATAGTACTTGCCAGTAACCTGTAACCCCAGATGTTTATGTATTGTCCAGTGGCTGTAACCAGCCACATTATTGTGTCTATTAGTGTAGTCAGAGTATGCAAGTTTTGTGCTTCCTGCAACAATATGTTTTTTGTGTTCTTCTGCCTTATAGCACATTCTGCATTTACTGTCAGTTGGTTGCATCATGATGTTCTTCTGATGATAATGTGTATTGAAGTGCTTGATCTTGGGCTGCTGTTATCAAGCTCAGTTTCTCCCTGTATGCCTGAGCTACATAACCATGCCAGGGATTTTTTTTATCTACTGATGATCTTCCAAGGTCCCGGTAGAATTGTCCATGCATTGGCTTCTTCTAGAGTTCTTCTATCTTCTCATTTTCAGTGCTGGAATTAAGTTGATGTTTGGTATTTTGGGCAACACTTTCTTTTGTCATATTTTTGCTTTATAATATTAGCTGTTTTGTAGAGGGCATTTGTTTTTCCTGGCATTATATTCTTGCACTAATTTAGTCAGCCTGTCTTTCTTTGCCTTGCTTAGTGTAGTACTCTCTGAGACCAACAATAGCAGCATTATATGGGGACAAATCTACGTCCACCATTTCGTCTTTTGATGTAGGGTCTATTACTGTCTGTTGTCTGATGGTAGGTTATCAGTAGTAAGTTGCTTTCTCAGATTTTGATCTATATTCTCAATTTCTTTTCTTAACCAACTGACTGTTCCAAAGCTGTAAACTAGGACTGGTACATCTAAGGTGTTGATAGCTGTGATTTTGTGCTTCATGTGTAACTCTGTCTCGAGAATTTGCCGTACCCAGTGGTCATATTCCTTCACTAGTTTGTCCTTCACGTGACAGTTGTCTATACCATCAACTTCTTCTGTGCCCAGATCCTTCTAGGTCTTGTCAAGTCCCATGTTTATTATTGCTGTCAGGTTATGTAGACTAAGGATTTGGCTTTTAGTTAGCCTGCCATACTTGAAAACTGCTGTAGCACATTTGTCTAGGCCAAACTCCATTTGTATGTGATCGCTAAATGTTTTGACATTGTTCAGTTTCTGCTGTAACTTGGTCTCATCTCTGCTAAATAGCTTCAGGTCATCCATATAGAATAAATGGCTGACTTTATTTTTTTCCCTTGACTTCATACCCTGCTCCTTGTTTATTGAGCTTGTTGGTTAGCAGTATCAGTGCTAAACAGAACAGTAATGGAGAGAAGGAGTCACTCAGGAATATTCCCTGTTTAATAACCACTGTTCCTCTTTTGACATGCCCTTCAGTGTGGTAGAGCCACATTTTAGTCTCCCATTCTTTCATCGATGCCTCCACGAATTGTCTTATAGTGGGACATATTTGGTACATCTCTATGACAATAACTATCCAGGTGTGAGGTAGGCTGTCGAATGCTTTCTTGTAATCAGTCCATGCCATACATAGATACCTTTGATGTTTCTTGGCTAATGATGTGATCAGCTTGCTCACCAGCAGCTGGTCTTTACATCCCCTATACATTCTGCCACAGCCTTTCTGTTCATCTGGGAGAATGCTGTTTGTGAGTAAGTGGTTATTGATCCTATTTGTCAACACAGTAATAAGAATTATTGTTGTTGTTATTGTTATTATCATCATCATCATTATTTACAGATGCCTGTCCGGTGACTCGCAGCAGTTCATTGAACAACAGAAATAAGAGGCCAAAACCTATGACATCCACAACTAGAGGAATATACAAGGTAACATCAACTTATTAGTCAAAACACATCTTGAATACTATAATGAACATACAGTGAATTTGGGACTAAATGTTGTGTCTTTTACTTGGAATGGTATGAGATCAGCATGCTACACGGGGCATGTGTCTGACATCTGGTGCTGAAAATATGAATTGTAATGGAATTAGAATATAATAGTAAAAGTAGAGTTGTGCTGATGCACACTATGCAAGCATGTAGGACAGTGGAAGTATAGTTTCTCCCATTCTTTATTTCAGCCCAAAGATTGCGTTGATGTAGGTTCGCAAACTGTCATAAATAACATTAAGATTCTTGTATATGTCTCTAAGGAAATTTATCTATAATAAATTCAGGCAGAATCAAGTATATGGGCAGGGAATAAGGTCATAGTGTTTTTACCACATGATTCTTACAGAAGCAAGTGATTATTTTACTAAACAACATCCACTGATCATTGTACAATGGTAGCTACTCTATAAGGTACAAACTGAATCTCTATATAAAATGGAGATTAATTTTAGTCTTCAGAGGGCTAAACATGGCCTGATGAAGTTAAGTATAGGGAAGACAAAGACAACAAAGCAAATATGCAGAGGTGGAAAGGAGGCCAATGATGATATGACTGTATTTACCCAAATGCAAGATGAGGTATTTTCCTTAAATTTGGTGCTTGAATATGTGAGGTTGTCTTAAATTCTCATATGAAGTACTGAGCTGGACTGTGCCAAACCAGATCACTCTGAACCACACCATGCCAAGCCAAACCAAGGTCTGCATGGCCAGGTGTAGACAAAAGAGAGCAGAGAGCCTGACTACAGCTGACACTTTTCTTTTTTGGACTTTGTCCATGAACTAATTTTTTAAAGCAGCACTGTGTTTTGGAAACTGGCCCTGTTTCTGTCTTTAGGTGAAGAGGCACCTAACTTGGATTGAGCTATTCTCAGTCACTGAACGCCACAGAAGCAGTAAACTTGTTACAGTTTGCATCTGAGGACCGATCTAGTCTAAGGGCAGCAACAGGAAAATGGCTATTGGAAAATTAAAATATTAACTACAAGGCTAAAAAAAACTTGGGCCAATCCACAAATTAAAAACAATAAATAGAGCTATGAACGTAGGCTGATCGGACCACAGACACAAAACACAAAAATCTTAACACCACTAACACCATCTTGAAAAAAACTGTGAATGTTCTTCATGGGTTCATGTAAGTTGATAAATCAGGAAGTATAAATGTGTTATTTAGTCAATGTGGATCATACTGTCATGGCAGCACATCTCACCAGCAGTGATTTTGAAAGGTTTTGAGAAGTGCTTTGTATTCAGTGCAGTGGATGAAACTGATAATGTGTTGTGGAATGGCAGTGAAGAGGATGGGAATGTCAGGAGTGAGTGTGAGGAAGACAGAGGCACTGACTGTGAAGATGGAGACAGTGACATGGGTTGGTGACGGCAGATAGAATCTGACATGCTTTGTGTATTAAGTGTAGGAAATTAATAGTAAATATTTTTTCTTATGAGACATTTTATTTTTGGGGGGTTGTCTTAGATTTGGATAAATACATTTTCCCTTGGCAGATGTGTTTTATATGGGGGTTCATCTTAGATTAGAGTTGTTTTACATTCAGGTAAATATGGTGAAGTGTAAATTAAGGGAATGCTTGTTGTTGTTGTTAGTAAGGTATTAGGGAAATGCAGTATACCTGGCCATTCTTAAAAATGAAATACTAATGAGTATATTCCTTTTAAGTGTGACATTTATTTTCAACAGACCCCGGCTTTGAAGTCAACATTTGCATCTGCTCCCAGTCTTATAACTCCCAAGGTGCAACCAGATGTGCCTTTGTCTATGTTGCGGCATCCTCGCCAGGGGGAACTGGCTTTTTCTACGTCAGGGAGCCCTCTTGTAGTCACTTCATCAGTGTATGAGCAGAGAGCAAATGTGAATCTTCGCTTGGCTGATGGAAGGGTATGTATATTATGATAATACAGTGAAAGCTTGCTAAAAGGGATGCTGAATGAAACAGAAAATTGTCTGGCCATGAAGGTGTAGGGCAAATCCAATGTGAATTGGTGAACAGAAGCTGTTGAATTTTAGTAGTATAGTTTTGTGTCTGTATGATTTTATTCCAGTCTTTGCTTCCTAGTATATTTTTAGGAGGGCTGGACGGTCCGGAGATCGAATCCCGGTGGGGCCAAGATTTTCTGCCTGTCCAGACCTGCTCTGGAGCCCGCCTCCTGTATGATGGGTACCAGGTCTTTCCCAGGGGTAAAGTGCGGCTGGGGCGTGCTCTAGACCACTCACCCCCTTCTAGTGCCGAGGTCTTGGAAGAGTAGAGCTATACATCTACCCCCTCTGGGCCACAATTGGACCTGTAACAGGGTTACTTTACCTTTTACCATATTCTTAGGAAGGAATGTTACTGACACCCCGTGGGGAAAAAAGTTAAACTTGATTTTTAACAAATTGTGCGCAGAATTCTCTAACCCTTTGGTGGCAGAATTAAATGCCCAGTGTGATGCGTAGCATACCAGAATTTAAATGAGACCTTCGACCTTCATAAGGAAGCCACTAAATGGATGTCAAGTGTTCCTGTACATGACATTTGGCACTTTGAGCATCATGCAGTGTGCTGGTTACACCGGATGTTAAGTGCCAGAGGGTTAATGAACCAATTGTAGAAGATGGGGGGGGGGGGGGGGGAGAGAAAAAACTGAAAGAAGAAACACAAACAGTGAAACCAAGTAAGAATTGAATAAAAATAAGGAAGTTAAGGAAAACAGAAGCTATGTATGCCTACCTGCTCCCCAGTAACAGCATTCCTAACTGCAGGATCATAAGTGCATGGATTATTCGCTGTGCTACACTTTTGTCCATGATTGATGTGTTAACTTGAAATCTGCCTGAAAGAAAAAAATGATCAGCCCCAAGTAATAATGAACATAGGCAGGCTGTTCTGTGTCAGTAAGGTTTATAAATTGATAGTCACATCATTTCATGGTACATTTCTGTTCATAATTTAAACTCAAATGTACTGGTTAAGTTGCCAGATGTAATCGGAGAGTGTTTACTGTCATGTTTGTAATATTTCATTTGGAAATTACAGATATGTTTATGACAGTTTGTGTGTTAATATTTGCTGTATTGCGATACAGTACATGCTGGTGATCTTTGGCTGCTATGATGCAGTATGATAAATAGCCATGTGTGGCTAAGTATTGTATTGCAGTGGAGCATGAACAGTGGTTTAAAGTTTTTTTTTTGGTATGAATCTTTTCAATCTTGCAGTCTTCCTACACACACTGCTTTACACCTATGAGGTATGGCTATTAAATAATAAGACTGTGCACCTGCATTGGAAATTACTTTGAAGGGGGCAGTATGGAGATGAATTGTTTCATTTTATTATACTTGTCTCCTTATTTAAAAGCCAAACTTTGTAGGTCACACCAACTTGCCTTCTTCAGATACTTTGCCACTTTTTGGCTTGATTTGTAATAGCAATCTGATTTTGGAATCACATTTGTGAGATTTAAGGCAATGCTGTGTGTGATGTCTTTTAATATTTATGGATTAGATGCATCATCCAAGGAAGAAGATATACTTGTTCTCTGGTTTACAGGTAGTGTCAATTTTACCAGAACCAACATTGTGGCCACGTGATATTCCCCAGGTTGACGAAGAAACTAGGCAGCAGTTGTTAAATTTGCGAAATCATATGGACAGATTTATCAACCAACCTTAATTTTGAGTGCTGTATCTCTGATACGCAGAAGAAAAGAAAGTTTGGAGGAATGGAATCTGAGTTTCTCTTCAACACACCGTGAAAGAAGTTATTTTTATGAAAGTAGTTATTTTGTTTGTAGTTTTGATTGATTGATTGATTGATTGAGAGTCTACTAATTAAAATGCTGTGGTCTAGAACTACTCTGTTTTGAAGACTGGCTATGTCTGCACCCCCAGGTAAAAGGGGGGTGAGGAATGGTAAGAAAAAGCTCTGTTCCACTTATAGGGTCCTATGGCATATTGATGCAGATTATCTTCTATTTGCCTAATGGGCTTGTGAATAGGTTTGTTTTTCCCCCATTTTTCAGGACAGACATAGCTTGAATATGAAACATAGTGTTTTTAGAATAATGTACTGTAATCAGACAGCGGACAACTTCAGCCGGATTGCTGCGGGAATAATTTTACATCAGACTCTATGTGACCATTTACATCCCCACTCAATCTGCCTCACACTGATTTCTTTTAGAAATGAGAAGCACTCTATTTTACAAACTTTTGGTAACACTGTTGGAAGTTTTAAAATATGTCACCTAGACAGGACTGCCTCAATTTTTTTTTTTCATTGGTTAATTTTGTTGATGCTGAAGAGGTAATGCCCTTATATCTTCATTATCTCTTCCATATAATCAATCCCCTTGTCTCTCATGATCAAGAAATGACAGTGTGCTCTCCTTGCTGCTAGGCTTCTTCAGGCACTGTTCAACTCACCACCATACTCACTTTACCCAGTGAATGACAGTGCTCTCTTTCACTGATTGTCTTTGTAGAAGCTTTTGATATATTGACTATTTTCCACTTGTTCTTTGCTGAGAGAAAGTTACTTGTAATTCTTTGCTTCTAATGCAAAACCCTGTTAGCTGTCAGTTTGATGTCTATGAAGGTATTTTGCAACCTTTTACCCATGTGGAAGGCTATATATTTCAACATGTTTCATTTTCTTATACATAAAATTCCTTTTTAAAAGTGATACAAGTTATGCATGAGGTATATATTTGTGTGTGACATTCTTATACTGAACAAAATTTTCAGTTTAGACATTTTAATTCAACTCCCACCCTTCCACACACACACACACACACACACACACACACACACACACACACATTTTAGTTTA